>Ga0209092_10002436_pt1 | contig 17083 bp, 26 predicted proteins | sample FraStrMetagenome_FD_187446 | JGI IMG/M metagenome (GOLD analysis project Ga0209092, IMG submission 187446) | Marine eukaryotic phytoplankton communities from Arctic Ocean - Fram Strait ARC3M Metagenome (SPAdes) (version 2) | ecosystem: Environmental > Aquatic > Marine > Oceanic | place: Fram...
ACAAAAGCGGCTTTGTTAAATCAGGCGGAGTTGAACGTGCTACTAGTGGTAAAGATCTTGCAAGTAATTTACTAGGACGCAGCGGAGGCAAGAACGCAGAAGATCCAAAGCGTATTGCGTTTGCTAATAGTATGTCAGTTATCTTTGATCTATATGAAAAAGCAACTCCTAAAGACTTTAGAGGTTATTTGTTAGGTGACTTGTTATATTATACTACACCAGAAGTTATTGATGGCAAATTTACGTTTACTCCTAACATTGTTACATATAAAGTAAATGTTAACAGTGATTTGGGCAAGCGCATGGCGCAGTCAACTACAGGTGTTGTAGTTCATCGATTGTTAGACGAAGCTGGAACACCAGGTCCAGTACCAAAAGATTTACAAATGCAAGGAAATGAAGTATTCATAGTACCTAGCGTAACAGTGTCTAAAGAAGCACAAATTGATGATGAAGACATTAATCAACTCAAAGCAAATGTAGCAAAGAATGCAGCAGGCATTGACCAATTACTAGATAACGCAGCTATTGTAGAATTAAAGATATCTGACTTTGCAAAAGTATTGTATACATATACTAACAGTAAAGTCGACACAGGCTTAGAGAACTTAGGAACAGACTTCTTTGATTGGATGGCAGGTTCTAAATTATCAGCAAACAAACAAAAGAACATTGCAACTCATATTCAAAACAATCAAGCAGGATTTGATGCAATGTGGCAAGTAGTGTCAGGTATTATGCAAATTAAGGATAAAGTTATTAATCAATTTGATTCGCACGATGCAGATGTTACAGCAGAGATAGGTGACCATGGCCCGGCAGCAAAAGATACACATGCTAAAAGTGGTGAAGGGTATGTTTTAGCGCACCCAGAAGGTGATGTTAAACTTGTGCCAAGACAAACATTTACTAGAGCAAATAGATCAGTAGTACGATAAGGAATTAAAATTATGAAAATGAATGATGTAATAAATGAAGTAGCAGACAACTTTGGTCTTTCACCAGAACAGCGTAAACTAGCTAACCTAGGCAGAGTGCTAATGGATGCAGCAACAACAACCAAAGATGATGCACTATCAAACACAATGGCCAAAGTTGGTAACGAACTAACAAACTATGGCGCATTATTTGGTCCTAAGAATCCAAAGGAACTTATTGCAAAAACAGGTGTTAGCATGGAAGTTATCAAGAAGCTATTAGCATATGCTGATAAAATTGATAAGTCACACTCTGCACTTAAAACTGATCACGATGACAGTGGCTTAGATGATTCTGACACCGATAGCAATGATTTTAATGAACCAAGCGATGCAGATGATGCAATGGCAGCAGATCAGGCAGCGAGAGCTAAAAGAGACTAATATGGATTTTATTCGAGCAATTCAAAATGATATTGATATTGTTACAGACGAAGCAGCAGATAAGTTTCTAGATGAAATGGAAGCAACAGATCCACCACGCTATACAGCAGCTGAGTGGGCTGCAATAGAAGGCGGCCATAGCATAGAAGACCTAGAAGAAAATAATGCTATGAATCGTGTTACTGCACGAGCCGCTCAACGAGACATAATTTATTATAGACTTATTGTAGGTGCCGAGAATCTAATGCGAGCTAAGATGTTTTTACAACTTGCTAAAGGCGGAAAAAATATTCCAAGTGCATATGTTAAAGGTTACCAACCAGCAATTGAAATGTTGGACGATATTGTGTCTGCAGGCCCAGGATTTGTACAATTACTAAAAGTACTGCACAAAAGAGCTAAAAACAAGCAATAAAGATCTAGTTTTCTGTCGCAGATGCTAAATACATATACAAGAACTTCACAGAGGGTGAAGGGACCATTTAGATCATAGGAGAATATAAAAATGGCATCAGTAACAAAAGTAAACGGCGTAAACGCAATCGCAGGTAACGGACTAGGTCCAAACACACGCATTGTCTCGCTATCAAAAACAAATATCACAGCAGGAGCAATTGCTGATCTTAACGCAGCAGTACAGTATCTAACAGCTGGCGATGTTGCAGGAACAAACGATGCGCACACAATCGCAGGCGTTGATCACACAAGTGCAAACGTTGCACACGTTGTACTACAAGGCACAGGCGCTTTCACAGCAGGCGCAAACTTTGGAACAGGCACAACTGGCGTAACATCAGCACTAGTTGCAACGTTTACAGACTAAATTCTAACTACCTTAGAATCGTGCTACGGCACACTAAACAGTCACTTTAACGAGTGGCTGTTTTTTTATGACTTAAATACTGTATGAGAACAAAAATTACCACAATAATTGATATAACTGAAACTAGAGCTCTTCGCGGTGCTGATAAATTATTAATTAATCAACAAGCAAATTATAATACTGCTATACAAACTATTGGCCTTAGGGCTAATCTTATTCCAGAGTTGTGTGAAAATAAAGTAGGTGATGTATCTAAATTTGGATTTGGATCAAATATTAAAGGTAAGCAAAGATATTGGGAATTTACATTTGAAGTTGAAGCAGTTGATGCATTAACATATGATATGTTATTATTAGACTTTGACCTTGTTCCTGTCATAACTAACTTAAATGAAACTGTTAGTATTAAAAATGAAGTTTTTAGGACCAATCACCCAAACGACACTAATATAGTGTTCGAAATGATTAAAGAATGCTAAATACAATGTAGGCAAGAAGTCTACCAGGCATCTTAAATCACACAACTAGGCTAACGCAACACTTTACCTAAACGGAGAACAAGATGGCCACTGAGCTAGAAAGAACAAATCTAGAAGCACATGTCGATTTATGTGCAATACGCTATGAAGCGTTAGAAGGCCGCCTTGGCAAGGTAGAATCAAAAATCGAACACATCCATACAGATATTTTAGACGGTCAAAAGTCAATGACCAAAGTACTTATCGGCACAGCTGGCACAGTTGTTGCTAGTTTAGTATCCATAGTTATAGTAATTTTATTACAGTAACCTTTTATTCTCGATAAATAACTATATGTTATTAAGAGAACTTACACAATCAATAAACGAAAAGCAAGTATGGGCTCGCAAGGGCAAATCACTTGTTCGCAAGTATAGATGTACAGGCGGGATGAGAGCCGGTCGCGTAGTAGCCGAGCCTACTCAATGCTTTGCACCAATCGATATTAAACAAAGAGCGTTAATGAAGCGTACTAGGGCAAGATTAGGCAAAAAGATGGCTCGTAAGGCTAAAAAGACAAAGCGTACAAATCCAGCAAGTATTCGCCTAAACAAAGGTAAAATGAACCGATGAAGGCAGCTGAGTTTATATTAGAAGGACCAACTACTAGAGCGTACCAAAAGTCAGGTGCGTCACAGAGTCTAAAGTTTAGATGTTCAAGTGGTCCGCGCAAAGGTCAAGTTCGTGCTAGTCCGGCTGCATGTAATGCTCCGATAAACATAAAAAAGAGTAAGACATTGTCATTAACAAAACAACGTCAAGGCGGAATGATGACACGCAAAGCAGGAGTTACTAAGGCGTCTGGAGCAGTATCAAGACGTGTACGTAAATTAAATAAGCCTAAGGCTAGACGGAGAAGCAAAGTATGAGAATATTTGAACTAGATCAACAAATGGGTGCAACTCCTCAAGGAACAGGCGGCGTGCCAGGTGCAGTACCAGCAGGGGCAGCACCAACTCCAGGATCACCACCGGCGCAAACAGCTACAACAGCAGCTACAGCAGCTACAGCAGGGCAAGCAGAAGCAGCTCGCAAAAAACAAGTACAAGCACAACGTAAGCAAGTACAAGATCAAATTAAAGCCATTGACGTACAGAAACAACAGCTACAAAAACAGTTGTTAACATTAAAATAATGAAGATAAACGAGTTACTATCTAATTTTGAAATATTTATGACCAACGAGGAGAAAGTTGAGCTAGATAAACTTACCGCTCCTACTCCTTTAGCTAGTCTTACTGAAAGACAGCAAGTCATAATCAACAACCTTATAAGAAAGAGTTTGGTAAGTAAAATACAATCCAACAACGTTATAATGGTTGCAAAGAATGACACACAAGAACTTAGTTAAAGACCTACAATCACTTTTAGAAGATAAGCTAGATCCAAGCATGTTTCCTTACCAAAAAGGAAACAGCATTCGTATTGGCAAAATGGTTGTTAGACAAAGTAAGAAAGGCTTTTTAATTTTTGATTGTAAAGACAAAAAACAAATTGCAATTACATTTAGTAAGACAGCTGCCCTAGCATTAGCAAAAAGTTTAGCTGAAGGTGATGATAATACCCAAACAGTACTGTCATTAGATGATACAATACAGAAGAACTTTATGGATGCGTTATTCTTTACTAATATACTTAAAGTATCTAAAGATGAAATTAAAAAAGATATAACAATGAATAGATTAGAAATTGCAAAATCACGTACTGCTATAGCTAAAGACGCCCTTGATTTAATTATATTCAGATAAATTGTATAAATAACTATAACAAACTGATTAAGGAAGAAGTTAACATGAACATTAGAGACATTAACAAGCCTGTCACTTCAAAGACATTGAACGAGACTATGGCTAAGAAATTTGGCACAACAATAAACGTAGAATCTTTTACACTAGAACAGTTACAGGATGCTAGAAATAAGATTAGATCTAAAGTATTTGATATTGAGACAAATGAAAGCTTTGGTGGATTACCTGAAAACAAAACTTACAGTAAGAACAAGCTCTTCCTTGATGTTCTAAATGCTGCAATAAGTGAACGCAGTGATATCCAAGACGCTCCGATTGAAGAAGCACAATCAGCAGCACAAAAAGCAGCGTTTCAAGCAATGCTAGATAAGAAAAAAGGCAAAAAGCCAGCAGACACAGACGATGCTGACAAAAAGCCAAATGATGACAAGAAGCCTGGCGGCGAAGACAAAGAAGTTGATGAAGCTGCTAAACCAGATTTCTTAGACATGGACAAAGACGGTGACAAAAAAGAGCCAATGAAGAAAGCTATCAAAGACGCTAAGAAAAAGAAAACTGACGAAGGAAAAGTTATCATCGGAAATTATTTTACAAACTTATTAGAAGGTGCAGAAGACAAAGCTGAGATTGTTATGGCTTCAAAAGACATGGTTGATAAACTAACTGGTTGGATGGAAGACACAGCAGAAATGCAAACTGAATCCATGCTAGAACTAGCTGATGCAATCAGAGACGAAATGGGCGCACAACAAGCAGACGCATTTACTAATCAAGTTAAGCCATCATTAGAATCATTATATACAGCAATGGAAGCAACACGTATTGCCCTAACAGGCGGCGTAGGTATGCTAACAGGCGAAGGCGAAGCAGTAGCACCAGATATGGGCGCAGATGTACCAGGTGATGACATGGATATGGATATGGATATGGAAGCAGATATGGATATGGAACCAACTGCTGACATGGATGACGAATTCGGCGCTTCTGCAACAGCAGCTGGTGGCGAGGATGAAGCAGGCCGTGCAAAGCGAGAGTCGAGATTGTCTAAAAAGAAAATGCTCGAAACATCACGTAGACTAGGCGCAATGCTTAGTTCGTCAAATACCTAAGGTATATTAAAATGAAAATATTTGAACTCATGGAAGAAGCACCAATATCTTCTACAATGCTAGTGCAAGTATTAAGAACAGTCATCGGCGATGCTGATCAAAAAGGAACTGGTGTGTTTTTACATTTTGATAAACCATCAGCTAATGATATTAGATCCAATGCAAGAAACCTTGATATAAACAAGCTTATGCAAAATGTTGGTAGTGAACAGTTTGACTATGGAACTTTTAAAGCTGCTTATGATACTGATCCAAGACTAAAAGCTATGATACAAAATTTTAGTGAAAAAGGTATTGAACCTAAAACTAAACAGCAAGCAACAGATACTCCGCAAGGTGATACTACAGGTAGTAACACAGTTGCTAGCATGGCTAAGTCAGCAACTGACATTGGCGACAAACTTTAAAAACACTTGACACTTAGTTAAATCTCTGTTATAATAGTAACAAATACGGAGCAACTAACTATATGACAAGTTTAATAACCCCTAAGTACGACTATAAGCCTATTTCGCGCAAGCAAGTAGAAGGCAAGCGCAAATACATGACTCCAGACGGGGGCGCTGTAGCAAGCGTTACTACAATCTTAGACGCCACGAGCGACAAGACTGGACTTATGCAGTGGCGCAAGCGTGTAGGTGAAAAGAAAGCACAAGAAGTAGTTACAGAAGCTGCCGGTGTTGGTACACGGATGCACAAGTATCTTGAAGACTATGTCGACTTTGGTGAATTACCTACACCCGGTAGTAATCCGTTTGCTAAGAAAGCACACGCAATGGCTCAGGAAGTAGTTAAACATGCTATGGGCGATGTCGACGAGATTTGGGGTAGCGAAGTTGCTCTTTATGTTCCGCAGATGTATGCAGGCACAACTGACTTAGTAGGACAATACAAAGGTCAGCCCTGTATAATGGATTTTAAGCAAACTAACAAGCCTAAGAAGCTAGAGTATGTACAGAACTACTTCTTACAGCTAGTAGCATACGCAGAAGCACACAACGAAATCTACGGCACTAACATTCGTGAAGGACATATCTTTATGTGTAGCCGCGGAGATGACGGCATGATACTAGGCGGTGAAACATATCAACAGTTTGATGTATGGCCGCACGAATATGACGAGTGGCGCACTGAATGGTACAATAGAGTGTATACCTATTATGACCTACACGGATAAATATGTGTAATAGGAGAACATAATATGGCTGTAGTACAAATATCTAGGATACAAATTCGTAGAGGACAAAAGAACGCAGGAAGCGGTCTACCTCAATTAGCTTCAGGTGAACTTGGTTGGGCAGTTGATACACAAGAACTGTTTATTGGTAATGGCAGTGTAGCTGAAGGTTCTCCTGCGGTAGGCAACACTAAAGTATTAACACAGTTTGATAATATTTTTGCTTTGGCAGATAGTTATACATACAGAAAAGACGATGAATTCTTATTAACAGGCGGCGATGTTGCTAGTCCAGTACTTAGAACTTTACAAGACAGGCTTGATGATAGAGTTAGTGTTAGATCGTTTGGTCTTACTGGTAAAACAGCTCAAAACGCAACTGTACGCCTACAAGCAGCAATCGATCAACTGTATTTAAATGATGCACTTAAAGGTACTGCACAAAGTAGAGTAATATTACATTTAGAGCCCGGTGAATATATCATCGATGGTCCTATTAGCCTTCCTCCTTACGCAACATTAGTTGGTGCTGGATCTGATAAAACAATTATTAGAACAGTAACAGCAGGTGTTGACATGTTTACTACAGTTAATAGTAGCAGTATAGTCGGAACACCGGCAAGTAATGCAGGCACTACTACAATTACACAGCCAAAGAACATTAGACTAGAAGGTATTACACTAGAAACAACTGTTGGTAATAAAGCTCTTGTTCTTAATAACTGTAAAGATAGTATATTTAAAGATGTAAAATTTAAAGGAACATGGCAGAGTGGCGGCACTGTTGCAACTACTGATGTCGCAGTTGAAATGAACAGCCTAAGCGGCACAGTAGAAACAAAGAACAATACATTTGAAAACTGTGTCTTTGAAGGTTTTGCTTATGCAGTAATAAGTGATTGGGATATACACAATAACACGTGGACTTCTTGTAACTTTAATACACTACAATGGGGAATTACATTTGGCGCAGGGCTAATAACATTAAATGCAGCTGATAGTTCTGGCAAAGAAGTAGGACCGTATAACAATAGTTGGACCGGATGTCAATTTAATGATATTAATAAAAACGCAGTATATATTAAATTTGGTCAAGGCAATAAAAGTGAAAGAAATTTCTACAAAATGGTAGGAACAAACGGCGGCCCGGAACAAACTCCAACAGACGCAGTAATTAAGTATAGTGTACCTAGTAACACATCTATAGAAGATAACTTCACAAGAACAGCAGTACTATCTTATACTCCTGGATATTGGACTACAAACGCATATTTGCCAGAAATTGAAGGCGCAGTGTATGCTGAATTTGGCGAGACACATGTACTAAACACTATTACTAGTGGCCCAGCACAGAAACGTTTTAGGCTTCCGGGTGAAGTTGATATTGCTAATCAGCAATTTGATCTAGAGTATATGCTGACTAGTAGAAACTATACAGCAATGCGTAGTGGAATTATTAACGTAACAGTAAACGGCAACGACAAAACTCTAGCAGTAACAGACTCGTATGATTATATTGGAACATCTACATATGAATCTGCTATTACATTTTCAGCATTAATACAAGATGCTGACAGTGACACTATAGACGAATCAATTGATATATTAGTAGCAAGCGATATGCCTGGCGATGATCTGTCACAACTACAATTTAAAATTAAGAATAGAAAAACAATAATCGACGCAACCGGTGAGTAATGTTTGATAAAACTTATGAAGATAGACTCCGTGCCTGGTCTAAATTTAGGCGCACATTAGAAGCATCTGATAACCCAATACAAGATGTTATAGACTGTTACAGTCAAGCACCAACAGTAAGTATTCACACCGATCCTTGGGATTCTGAATCATGGCCAGACCCGTGGCAGCTAATACAAGAGAATCAATATTGTCAGTTCACTCGCGTATTGGGCATGTGTTATTCCTTACAGTTAACTGATCGTTTTAATGGGTCTGAATTTGAGATACATATCACTACAGACTATAATAAATCAACAGATTATTATATATTAATGGTAGACAAACACGCAATTGGGTATTATAATAGTACATATACAACTGTTGATAAACTGCCTACAAATTTAGTAGACCAGAAAATTTACAAGATGCCTTACCGGCAATAAATACCTAACTAAAACAATTTAAAAGGACAGCACAAATGATTCAAGTTACCAAACGCGACGGCACTAAAGAACCTCTAGACATTGATAAACTACACACAGTCGTATTTTATGCTTGTGAAAACATTACAGGGGTCAGTGCAAGCGAAGTAGAACTTAAGAGTCAAATACAGTTCTTTGACGGTGTTACTAGTAAAGAAATTCAAGAAACTTTAATTAAAGCAGCAGCGGATCTTATTAGTGAAGAAACACCAAACTATCAATATGTAGGCGGTCGCCTTGTAAACTACGCACTACGCAAAGAAGTGTTCAATGGCTTCGAGCCTGGTCATATCAAAGAGCTAGTTGACCGCAACACTAAAGCAGGGTTTTACGACGAAGAACTTGTTACAAAGTACAGCGCCGAAGAGTGGGATAGGATTAATGCATTTATTAGACACGACCGTGATGAAAACTTAACTTATGTTGCCATGGAACAACTACGTGGCAAGTATCTTTGTCAAAACAGAGTAAGCGGAGAGATTTTTGAAACACCGCAAGTATGTTATATTCTTATTGCGGCAAGTTTATTCCAAGACTATCCTGTGGATTCCCGTTTGAAATGGGTGAAAGAATATTATGATGCTATCAGTTTGCACGACATTAGTTTGCCTACTCCTGTTATGGCAGGTGTGCGTACTCCGCAACGCCAGTTCAGTTCGTGCGTACTCATTGAAACTGACGACAGTCTTGACAGTATTAACGCTACTGCTGCCTCTGTTGTTAAGTACGTCTCACAAAAAGCAGGCATTGGTATTGGTGGAGGAAGTATCCGAGCTATCGGCTCCCCCATACGTAAAGGTGACGCTTATCACACAGGAATCATTCCTTTCTACAAGCACTTCCAAAGCGCAGTAAAGTCATGTAGCCAAGGTGGTGTACGTGGCGGCGCAGCAACTATATACTACCCTGTATGGCATCTCGAAGTAGAAGACATGCTAGTGCTAAAGAATAACAAAGGCACCGAAGAGAACCGTGTACGACACATGGACTACGGTGTACAGTTCAACAAGTTGATGTATGAAAGACTAGTAACAGGCGGCGATATAACTTTGTTCTCGCCTGCAGATGTGCCTGGATTGTATGATGCTTTCTTTGCAGACCAAGACAAGTTTAAAGAACTATACGAACGTGCAGAACGCAACACACGACTACGCAAGAAGACTATTGCAGCAAGTGAATTGTTCAGTAGCTTTATGGAAGAGCGTAAGAACACAGGACGCATTTACTTGCAGAATGTAGACAATGCTAACGATCACGGTAGCTTCATTCCAGAAGTTGCTCCAATCAAAATGAGCAACTTGTGTGCAGAAATTACATTACCTACCAAGCCACTTAAAGATTTAAACGATCCAGAAGGTGAGATTAGCCTATGCACACTAAGTGCAATCAACTGGGGCAACATTCGTACTCCAGCAGACTTTGAAAGAGTATGTCGTTTGGCAGTACGTGGACTTGATGCACTACTAAGCTATCAGAACTATCCAATCCTAGCAGCACAGTTATCTACAGAGAAGCGCCGTCCTTTAGGCGTTGGTATTATTAACTTTGCATATTGGTTAGCAAAGCATGACTTAACATATCAACACATTGATACAGCTGGGCTTGAACTTGTAGACGAATGGGCAGAAGCATGGTCGTACTACTTGATCAAAGCAAGTGCTGACCTAGCAGTAGAGCAAGGCGCAATTTCAGGTAACATGGAAACAAAGTACGGACATGGCATTACTCCTAACCAAACATACAAGAAAGACTTAGATGAACTAGTCAAGCACAAAGAACGTATGGATTGGAAAGGGTTGCGTAAGCAACTAAAAGATACAGGCATTCGTAACTCAACACTAATGGCACTTATGCCAAGTGAAACAAGTGCGCAGATTGCAAATGCAACTAACGGCATCGAGCCGCCACGTAGTTTGATTAGTGTAAAGCAAAGCAAGCACGGAGTATTAAAGCAAGTTGTGCCTGAATTTAAACGTCTTAAGAACAAGTATGACTTGCTATGGGATCAACGTAGTCCAGAAGGTTACTTGAAGATTATGGCTGTACTACAGAAATACATTGATCAAGGTATTAGTGTTAACACTAGCTACAACCCAATCTACTTTGAAGATGAAAAGATTCCAATGAGCACAATGTTACAGCATCTTTTAATGTTCTACAAGCTCGGTGGCAAACAGTTGTACTACTTTAACACCAATGACGGACAAGGTGAAATTGATGTTAGTAAGATGATGGGCGAACTTGAAGTTGTTGAAACAGACGACGAAGAGTGCGAGAGCTGTCACATTTAATAGTTGACACGTTTTTCGGAGCGTGTTATAGTAATAATATAGATATACACACAAGGGTAAGAGATATAAATGAGCGTTTTTAACACTGAGAATAAAGCAGACCACACTAAAGTATTAGCATTTCTAGATCCAACTGGTGGGCCTACGATTCAGCGTTATGATACGCTAAAGTATAAAAGCTTTGATGGACTTACAGACAAGCAACTAGGATTCTTTTGGCGTCCAGAAGAAGTTGATGTAACTAAAGACAGCAAAGACTTTAAAGCCCTTAGTGATCATGAGCGTCACATCTTTACAAGTAACTTGAAGCGTCAAATCCTACTAGATAGTGTACAAGGTCGTGCGCCAGTAGAAGCATTTTCGCCTATTGTAAGTTTGCCAGAGATTGAGAATTGGATTACAACGTGGACGTTCTCAGAAACAATCCACTCACGTAGTTATACACACATTATTCGTAACGTGTACAGCAACCCTAGTAAAATCTTTGATGAGATGCTAGACATTGCAGAGATTGCAGACTGTGCTGGAGACATCTCCAAGTACTACGATGACCTAATTGAAACTACTCGCTGGTACAAGTTGCTAGGCGAAGGAACACATACAGTTAACGGCAAAAAGATCACAGTTGATCTTTATGAACTAAAGAAATTGTTGTGGCTTACACTAATGAGTGTAAACATTCTAGAAGGTGTGCGTTTCTACGTAAGCTTTGCATGTAGTTGGGCGTTTGCAGAGATGAAGCAAATGGAAGGCAATGCTAAGATTATTAAACTTATTGCCCGAGATGAAAACTTGCACCTAGCAAGCACACAGATGTTGCTAAAGATTCTTAAGAAAGACGATCCTGACTATGTAAAGATTGCAGAAGAAACAGAAGAAGCATGTATTCAAATGTTTGTTGATGCAGTTGATCAAGAGAAGGCTTGGGCAGAGTATTTGTTTAAAGATGGATCAATGATTGGACTTAACACAGAGTTGTTAAGCGGATACATTGAATGGATTTGCACACGTCGAATGACTAATGTAAATTTAAAAAGCCCATACACTACTTCGCAAGCTAATCCTTTACCGTGGACTGCTAAGTGGATTTCAGGTGCAGATGTACAAGTAGCACCACAAGAAACAGAAATTACAAGTTATGTAAGTGGCGGCACCAAACAGGATGTTGGTAATGACACATTTAAAGGATTTAGTTTATGATAGAAATTTACGGAAAACCACAGTGTCCATTTTGTGATAGAGCAAAGGCATTGTGTGAATCGAGAAACTTACCATATACATACAGACAATTAGGTACAGACTTTACTCGAGAAGAAGTACTGGAAAAGTTTCCAGGAGCAAGAACATTTCCGCAGATTAAAGTAAACAATGAAAACATCGGCGGATACGACAAGCTAGGTACATACCTAGAAAACACTAACTATAACGGAACAGGATGGTCATTATAAATGTTAATTGAAGCACCTTATAAAATCGGAGACGTTGTATCTTTAAAACTAAGTTCAGGCGAAGAGATTCTTGGACGACTAGAATCAGAAGATACTAACAACTACACACTTAAAAAGCCAATGGTACTTATTGCACAAGAGAAAGGATTAGGACTTGCTCCTTTTATGTTCTCAGTGTCACCAACAGGTAAATTTGTAATGAAAGCAAATGCAGTAAGTTGTATTGCTAAGACCGAACCAGAGATTGGTAAACAGTATACGTCACAGACAAGCGGAATTGCACTAGTCTAATGCCAGGCGTTAGCAGAGATAATGATACTGCTGGCGGAGACTTAATCCCTAGTCAATCAACTGTTTTTGCCAACAGGGAAGAAATTATTGTCGACGGCGATAAGGTACAAGGACACGGCCCTGGAGAACATTCTGCTCCTACAATTCCAGCAAGTGGTATTAATCCTAATGTATATGTCGACCATAAACTTGCTATCGTAAAAGGTGATCCTGCTACTTGTTCTGATCCTGCAACTGGAAGTGGTAATGTTTGGATACACGAAGGATATGTTCCACGAGTTGTTCTTTCACCAGCACAATCAGCTGCAATCGGTGCCGTAATAGCAGAGGCTGTTAATAATCCTCCAGATGTTGGAGACACAGGCGGACAGGTTCGGCAAAGATACGAAGGAGCACCAGCAGCGGGCGTAGACGATATGGGCACGACTTCTGCCTTAGTAGATGCAAGTGCAGCTAATTCAACAGCGGCAGCAGATGGTATTCCAGGATTCTTAAGTCAAGTACTAGCAGAAGCTAATAATAATCAATGGGATGAATTAGGATTTACTCCTCCTAGAGGAGATGCAAGGCCAGCAGTTGTAGGGAAAAATCCTAATATTCTTAATATCTGGAGAGAGCTAGGCTTTCCTGTATCCACAGATGCATATTGGCAAGACGATCAAACACCTTGGTGTGCAGGATTTTGTAATTGGGTACTAAAGCGTACAGGTTACCAATATATGCAAAGTGCTAGAGCATATGACTTTAGAGATAAGACTAGTGTATATGGCGGAGTACCAGTTCCACTGTCAGACGGGCAACCTGGTGATATTGTAGTTTGGGATTATAGCCACGTAAACTTTATATATACAGTTACTAGTCCCGGAGTGTATAGATTTGTTGGCGGCAATCAGAGTGATAGAGCGACCGGTAACAATAATCCTTCAGGCGGAACAATAACGAATAATGGCGGCAGAGCAAGCCGTATATCAGGCATATTCCGTCCAGTTAGGTCATAATAAATTATGGTTGACAAACTATTAAATACCTGTTATAATTAACTAACATTAAAAAAGGAGAACTATAATGTCACAACCGACCCATGAAGAAATCGTACAAGCATTTAATACATACTTGACTGAACATGCAACTTTTGAAGATAAAGGTGTAAAAGCAGCAGCAACACGAGCTCGCTCTGCACTTGGTAACTTAGGCAAACTTACTAAAGAGCGCCGTAAAGAAATTATTGACAAAAAGAACGCAATGTAATGAAATGCAAGGCAGGTGACTTTGCACGTATTATCTATTCAGTAAATCCAAGTAATGTCGGACGAGTTGTAAAGGTAGTAGAGTACATTGGCAAATTTGAAGCTAATGAGTCATTCGAAGCACTTGGTATGACTTGTACTTGTGTGGTACATGATCACTATTGGTGGATAGAAGGTGATGATATTACAATACACCTAGGTCCAAGTCCTAAAGCATATATTGCAGATACTTGGTTAGAACCAATTCGACCAGAACAAGAAGATATTAAAGAAACTGCCGAAAAAGAACTTGACATGTTTCTATAAACGTGTTATAAATAGTATGTAACGTTGAAACAAGCTAAACGACGAGCTGGACCCGGGGGCAGTACCCGGCAGCTCCACCATAAGCACATTTGTTGAATGTTTTTATGATGGGGCTGAACAAGGATCGACAGGCGGATTAATAGGCGAGCGGAGTTACCCGGATCTAAGCACGGTTATCGCGAAGAAACTTTATAATTGCAAAAGCGAATTATAGTTTAGCAGCATAAGCTGTTACGAGGTAGTTAGACCTTGTTACCAAACATAGCAGGCGAAAAGCACCTTCGGGTGCTTTTCTTTTTACAAATTACTAAATAAGAAGTGTTGCATATAAGTAACACTTTACAAAAGATTTTGGCAGATTATGTCAAAATACGCTCATAACGAGCAAGGAAACTACTTACGTAACGTAAGTAATATGTGAGCAATCGGCTCTATTACAATTTAAGGACAATAAAACATGCGTACATTAGCATTAACATTAGTAGCGGCATTGGCAGCTACCTCAGCATTTGCTGAAGAAACAGTAACAAAAACACAAACCCCAGTTGGACCAGTAATCACAGGTGCAGTAAACTTAGACTTTGCTGAAACAGCAGCAGGCAAGACAGCAGGAACAATGGGCATCGAACTAGATGTTGATGCAGGTTCACTTGCAACTGTAGACCTAGACTTTAAAGCAACAGACGGTTCGTCTTTGACTTTAGACACATGGACAGTAGGAACAACAGTAGCAGGCGTAGGCGTAGCTCTTGGTGATGACAATGGTCTATTACCAGAAACAAGTGCAAATACATCAGCTGACGGAACACTAGCAAAACCAGCAATGACAGAATCAGTAGCATTGACGTTTGGTAGTGCAAGTGTAGTTGTAGGCTTAACTGACTGGACAACAGACGTAACTGAAGTAAGTAACCTACAAGGTGCATACACAGTAGACGCAGGTATTGTAGACGTAACAGCAAGTGCTGACTACAACCGTACAACTGAAAACACAGTAATTGGTGCAGAAGTTGGTGGCCTAGACTTAGGTATGATGACAGCAGGCGGTGCATTAACATATGATACAGATGCAGCAGATTGGGCATTTGAAGGCTCAGTAGCAACTGGCGGTCTATCAGCATACATCAACGGTACAGATGATAACAGACTACAGCACATCGGTGGTGAGTATACAATGAACTATGCAGGCGCAGAACTAAGTGCAGGCGTTGACTATGATACAGACGCAGAAGACTGGACACCACAAGCAGGTTTAAGTTTCAACTTCTAAGGTAAACACATAACAACTAAAAGGTCGCCTTGTGCGGCCTTTTTTTATGACAGAATATATAAATATATGTAAGCAACGTAACTGGAGATTTAACGCATGGCAACAAGACAAATAATATCAAAGAATATAAATGTAGCAAGTGACGCCTATATTGGCCGTGACGGCGAGATATGGGTCGACACAGTAACTAACACTCTGAAGGTTAGTGACGGAGCAACGCCGGGCGGTGCAATACTTACAACAGACGGCACTAGCGGTGGCGCTTGGGCAGACATTACTAACATTAGTAATGCTAACGGTCCTACGTCAGTTGTAATTGGTCAGAACGCAGGCGGAGCAGGCACTAATGCAGTAGCAATTGGTGTTACCGCTGGTGAAACCACACAAGGAAACAGTGGAGTAGCAATTGGTGATCAAGCAGGTCGAACAACTCAATCACAGCATGGAATAGCAATTGGCGCACTGGCAGGTAAAACTACACAAGGAGAAAGTTCAGTAGCAATTGGTAAACAAGCAGGTAAAGTAAACCAAGGTAATGAAGCAGTAGCAATTGGTAATCTCGCTGGCGTAAACAACCAAGCCGCAAACTCAATTGTAATAAACGCAGGCCCTGCGGACCTGGAAAACATAGTAGAAGATACCTTTGTAGTCAAACCAGTTAGAGCTGTAGCAGGAGCATTGCCAACAGGATTTAAGCAAGTTGCTTACAATCCAACCACAGGTGAATTTATCTCTTATGGGTAATTAACAACATAAACTAAATTAAGAGTCCTTAGGGGCTCTTTTTTTATGACTAAATAATGTTAGTATATAACAGGGTAAGGGGCAAAGCAATGGCAGATATAGATATTAACCAAACAGTGGAGGCACCTCCCGTCGATGATGGTTGCATTACTGAATGTTTTGGCGAAGCAGACAGAGTTGGTGTAGAGTTCACTGACGCTGGAGTAGTTAAAAACATTACAATAGAAGATGATGTTGCCGGTATGGGCGATGTACAGGCAGGTATAGAATTTATCTATAATATGCGAGAACATATGGTAGATGTAACAATAGCTACAGCATATCTATTAGTAGTGTATGCAATCTATATGTGGATTAAAAAGAAACTAAGTTGAAGGGAACACAATGTTTAGCACTAAATGTAAACTACACCTAGCAGGCGCCGGGCAAACACCATTAGAACATGCAAAGACAGCACTAAAGACAGCAATAAAATTGCAATTATTAGTGCCTGCTTTAATTATACACAGTGTAGCACCGAGATGCTTTACTAATACAGCAACTGATGTTATGAAAGACATCTTAAAAAAACGAGGGCACTAAAATGCAA
>Ga0209092_10002442_pt1 | contig 17054 bp, 28 predicted proteins | sample FraStrMetagenome_FD_187446 | JGI IMG/M metagenome (GOLD analysis project Ga0209092, IMG submission 187446) | Marine eukaryotic phytoplankton communities from Arctic Ocean - Fram Strait ARC3M Metagenome (SPAdes) (version 2) | ecosystem: Environmental > Aquatic > Marine > Oceanic | place: Fram...
TAACTGAAATTGCGCTTTTAAAATCATTAAAAGCTATTGAATCTTTTTCAGTTTCATTTAATTTTTTTTCTTCTTCACTCATTTGATTTGTTGTTTGTTAATTAATTGTCTATAAATAAGTTCAAGAACAAGAATTTCTAAATCTTGCTCTTTCCATCCGTCTTCTCTTTTAATTTTGGCAACACAATTTTTGATATGATTATAATCCATATCTTTAATCATTGTTTTCTTACCATTCTGTGATTCCCATATCGTATCTCTGTTAAACTTAATATGAAATTTAATTTTTTCACTTTTTAATCCCCATTTAAATTGTCTTCTTTTTCTTAATGCCATTAAAATTTAATAATTTAATATTTGATTTAACTTTTACCCCATTTTTATGTCTTTTAGAATAAAGATTTCCACGTAAATGACTGTTTTGTTCTTGTAGTTTTTGCCTAGCTCTCCTAATAGCTTCTGGTGATGATATTTTTTTATCTCCAAATTCCATTAAAAAATCTTTTATATTTTTACTTTTTGTTTCTGAATACCATATTTTAGCTATCAATTTATTATCATCATCTCTAAATATTGGGTAATTTTCTAGCAAATACTCTACTTTATCCTTAACTTTAATAATACTTGAAAGCATTTTTTTTTTAACTTTTAATTAAATTGTTAGTGTTTTCTTGTGTTTTCATCGGTTCAATTTTTTGAATGTTTTATATTAGTAGTTATCTGCAATTAATTAGTTTATCCCCTAGTATTTCATTGTAGTCTTTTAAAGATTGTTCAATTCCTTCTTCACGCTCGACACAAAACTTTAAAGTGCTAGAGTCGTTTAGTATCCAAAAAGAAAACACCCAATCGCATTTAATTCCATATCTTCTTCTCGCTCTTTTAGTGCTTATTTGTTGCCAACTAATTAACTGTTCTAATAAATTAACTCTCTCTCTAATTTGTTGTTTTTCGCTTTTAATTTTCATTTGTTTTTATTTAAAGTTGTTCAGATAACACCGCATAAAAAATATTTGCAAAGCATTTGTGCGGTAAGGCAAACACTTTTTTATTCGCATCCGTTATAAACAATTAAAAATAATCAACCGCTAACGCACCATTAATAAAAGTACCTACTAACTTTCCGTTTTTATCGTAAGCATCAAACTGTATATGTATGCTATTTTCATATTCTAAACTATTATCTTTTATTAATGCTACACCGCTATTACCTACTGCAAAAACCTTTGTTCCTTGTTGGTTTATGCTTGTTACTGTTTTAATTTTATTTTCCATTATTTTTAAAAGTATATAACAACGGCTATAAGTTATTGCTAAAGCAGTTGTTTAATCAAAGAGGTGTGTTTAATCGGCAACACCTTATAGCCGTAATCCGTTAGGCTTAATACTTATTTAGTGCTTCTAAATCAGACTTTGCCTTTTCAATATTTCTTTCAGCAGATTTAATCATCCTCTTATACTTTTCTTTCAAGTGTTCTTTAGCTTCTTCCATTGTATCCCAATAGCTTCCGTAATTGCTTCTTTTAGCAGTTCTTCCGTTTGCTAACCACACGCTTTTTTCTGTTACTTTTGTTGGTTCTACTACTTCAATTAGTTCTTTCCAACCACCTGTTTTATACATTTTCATCTTTAAATTATTTTAGTTATTATTAATCCGTACTAAGCCTAACAATGTATATAAGCCATACAAGTACAGGCTCATATACTCGTCCGTTAATAGGGCAATCTTCAAGCCTTTACAAGTAATTAACTCTCACGCTATAACTCTGACTATCAGCTATTGCCCTATTGGTTTAAATGTGTTGCCACCTTTTTTTATTAATTATCCTACTTATTTGCGTTTGAGATATGTTAAATATATCACTCAACTTTCTTTGACTATATTTCTTATTAGAATATAAGTCTATTATATTAACTACTTGGTTTTTTGTTAGTTTTGACATGTGATGTTTTTCTCCAGAACTTTGCCCAGCAAGTCCTAATCTTATTGCGTGAACATTATTTTCTTTAACCGTACACCATTCTAAATTGTGTAAATTATTATCAGATTTAATACCGTTTTTATGATTGACGCAAGGTTTATTTTTGTGGTTTATTATAAAATTTAAAGCCACTACTCTATGTATTATAACGTTCTTTCTAACTTTATTTTTAGCTGTTAATGTAGTTCTGAAATAACCATCTTTATCTTTTGATGGTTTAAGTATTTTTTCTTGGTAGTTTCTAAATTTTCTATATTTTAAAATTCTTTTTAACCTCCCAAGTGAAGAAATTTCATACAAACCCTCATACCCTTTTATAGGTTTCCAATTTTCATTAGGTAAATTTTCAATTGATAAATTTGTAGTAATAGGGTTATTACTTACATTTGTTGTAGTATTCATATAAGGTAGATTTATGTGTTTATTAGAAACCATTAAGTGTTGAAGCACTTGATGGTTTTGTTTGTTAAAGATACTGTTTTTCAATAACATATCATAATTTTAAATAGTGTTTAGTTGTGAACGACCTCTTTTGTAATACCTTTTTGTAAATATCTTGCTCAATCCCACTTTTTGAAAACACCCAATAAACATCATTTACACTCCGTTCTTTCGTTGTCATACGATCTCGTGATTGCCAATAAGATGTAGCTGAAAAGTCTATGTTTAAATAAACCAAGTTATCAGCCATTTTTAAACTGATACCCTCTCTCGCAGAAAATATCTGCAAGGCAATGTTTTTATCGCTTGTGTTGAACTCCTTTAAATCTGTTGTCAGTTCATTTCCGTACACCTCTTGCAATAGTTTTAGTTCTTGCTTGTACTTGTAAAAGATGCCTATTTTTAAACCTTTAAAACGCTTCTTTATAAACTCTCCTTTACTTGTATCAATTGTTGTAGCTGTGCCATCTTCTAATTTAATCGTACCACTAAATAATTGGTGAACCTTCTGCATCATCTTAACAGGAGTATCTGCTAAAATTACTCCACCGTTTGCACCCTCAAACACTTTGTCTTTCTCAATCTTCTTCACTAAATCATAAGTAACTTTTTTCATTGGCACAGTTAGAACGTGTTCATTTACTTTAGAAACAAAACCAGCTTCTTTTTGTGTGAACGATATAACGTGCTTTGATATAACTTGTGTTATTAGATTCTCATTTGCCTTTGAGTAATCGTTGACATCATAGCCATTGATTTTCTTCTTTGTTACGTTTACATAATTCTTTGCCCATTTGTAGAAAGACTTTTCAATAAAAGGTGTAAACTCACTGATCCAAAACTGATGATATATTTGGCTGAAACTTTCTGGTGTAATTGTTCCAGACAAAAGAATTAGTTTCTTGTTACCAACTATTTGTTTTATCTGTTTCGTTCTCTTTGATGGTTTAGGAAACGCTCCTAAATTGTGGCTTTCATCCAGAATTATTAAATCATAATCAGCAGCATTTATCTTGTGTACAGATTCATAATTTATTTGCTTTAGTTCAAACGATGGAGAAACTAAATTGTAATCGTTCAGTATTGTTTCTGATATGATAACTTTCTTTTTAGTGATAAACAAAACAGACTTTGCACCAACTTTATCAGCTGTTAAAAATGATGTGATTGTCTTGCCTGTTCTTACCATCATTAACAATGCAACAATTCGAGTATTATTTAAAATCTTCGCAGCTTGTGAAGATAAACGCTCTTGATAATCTCTTGGTTTAAATAACATCGAAAATAGTTAGTTGTTTATTTATATTTGCTGTCCATTGTGTTGCCATTGCTTTTGCAATTCCTTTAAAGGTCTTGCTTCTTAACGTACTCCTTTCAGCTGGAGTTTTAGCATCTTGCAAAGCTTTATAGTACCACATAGGCATCTTCTTTTTAACTCCCTTTTTACTTGTAAATTCAAAGAACTCACCCTTTTCTACAATATCTGTTGAAACTAAATTAGGCAAGTTCTTCAACCAAAGGCAAGTACTTTTTTGTGCCTTATCTCCAAACATCCAAGGCTGAATAATTTGGTTTGGCTTTCTGTATTTACTGCTCATTATTCCAATTGGATTCTCGATTGCTATCTTATTAATAGGAGCGTTTACAAAACGCATAAACAAGTCTATACCTTGTTGTTGCCTACCATCAGCTATCTTCTGTTTGAAATGCCTCGCACCACTTACAGCCAAATGTGTACAAGGAGTGAAACATATCATCATATCGTAATTACCGCTATAGGCTTCTGCGACTGCATCTCCTTGTATGTGCCATTCTGGATGACCACCACTACAAGGGAGCAAATCACAACTGAATGCCTCTTCTCCTAATTTCCTTAATTCTATTGTAACTGCTTGACTTTCCTCACAAGCCACTAAGATTTTATACGGCATTTCTCATTTGTTTACGTTGTTCATTCATTGCGTTCATTTGAAAAAAGGCATTAAATCTAACCTCTAAATCTTGAAACTCACGCTCTGGCAGTTTGCAAATCTTTTCAAACATTGGGTTTGTTAAGAAACGTTGATTTTGAATCTTTAAATCAGTAACTATTTTATTATGCTTTTCAACTATTTCTTCAATCTTTACTTCATATTTGAAATTAATAATTTCAATAGCTTCTGTAATTTCTGTACTCTCACCAATGGCATTAGATATATTCTCTTTAAGTCCATTTAGAAAACCTATATTATCTTGAATTTCTAAAAATGCTTTTAAGATTCTTTTGTAGAGATTCTTTGTTTCTACAAAATCAGCTTGATTGTAAATGCTATCGAAAGTTTTAATACCATGCAAAACAGTTGCGTGATCTTTGTTATAAACTTTTCCTATTTTGGTTAAAGATGCTCTTGTTAGCATTTTAGTAAGTTTAAAAGCAACCCAGCGAGTTTCTACAATTTGTCTATTTCTTTTATTACTTGACAATTCCAACTCTGTCAAAGTTTCAATGTAATTTTTTATGTATTCTGGTGTGATGTTCATAATTTTTTTGTGTTTTTCTCGTATTTTTTAATGTAGTTGTAGATTGACTGTCTGCTCTTATTTAAAATTTCAGCTAGTTCTGTTCTGTTTATATCATTATCTTGTTTGTAGATGGCTAAAAACTTGTCATAGTCCGACTTTCCTTTATTGTCATTAAGTGTTGACTTGATAGACTGTCTTTCTGTTGATGTTGTTTTGATTTTTTTAGCCATAGCAATAAAGTATCTGCTTAACTTTTCAGCTTTTAAAACACTGTCCTTATCAATTGTTGTAAATGGTCTTTCTTTATCTTCATTAGATTTTAAAACGTTTATTATCAATGAAAATCTAGGAATGTATGACAGTTGTTTTGGTAGCATTGATTTCATATACTCGTTCTCTGTATCTGAATTTTGCAAGTCTATTATTTCATCGTGTATTCGTATCCATTCTTTTTTTGCATCAGTAGTAAATACAGCTGTATGTGGTTCAATCTCAAAATCTTCTGTAAATTTTATATTGCCTTTTAAGGTTTCATAAAATTGTATGATGTAGTTTTCATACCAGTCTAGATAATCTTGCTGCATTTCATTATCTGAATACCTTTCTGGCTTTAAAACAGGATAACTAAACAACATTCTATCTATAAAACCAGATGATTTATTTTCTTCTGTATAGAATTGATCCATAATACTAGGCTGAATACCACCTAAAACAGGAATAAAAGCACGTTGAACAAAAGCAGATTTTGCTGTCTTTCTGTTCATATTTATTTGTTTACCACTCCAAGAAGATAGCCAATGTTCCAAGTCTGAACCTTGTCTGTATTTGTTCATATCCTTAAACCATCCAGCTAGTTCATCTTTGTTAACACCGATTCCATTTTTATTTTCTTGGTGCAAATCAATCAAGGCTTCTAATGTTATATCATTTACAATAAATTGACTTTTTTTAGGCTTTTTGATTTCTTCTGATAACTCTTGATCCTTTTTTTCTAACGCTTTGTACTTCTCGTATTTATCATAATCTTTTATGTAAGATTTGATTTCTTTGTTATTCAATTTTTCTAACGGGAAAGTGATAGAGTTAATACTTGGGGTTTTACCAACTCCAGCTTTACCAATTAAAGCCATCCACAAATTAGCTGTTTCCTTCCATCCTTTTTTTACTTCAATCAGAACTGAATTACCAATAATAACAGAACTTAAAAACAGCATTGAGCAACCCATATAGTCCAAACTATTATTTAAAGATGTATTACAAACTGAAATGTATTTTTGTAGTATTTCTGGGAATATATCTATCGGAAATACCAACTCTTTCTGTGGGATTATTATTTTCTCTTTCTCAATGATTGGAGCAATTTTAACCCTATCACCAAAACCCTGTTTATAAAGTTCTTTTGCAGTTAAAGAAAAATCATCATTGTACTTTAATTTAGCTAGTACAGAAAAAGGTGTATATAATTTTTCAGCATCAAAAACAGTACCAGTTGAAAATAAAAACATTGTGTTTGTATCTTTAAATACATACCCAGAATGTGGACTATCTGCACCTTTTCTTTTTATTACATATTTGTTTTTAAGATTCCTTATAATTTCAAAATCATTCTGCAATAAATCTAGTACTGATGTTTTTGAATTGTAATCATCCCAAGTTTTATTTTTTGATTCTGAAAACTCTGTTGTGGTCTTTGTTGGTATTATTTCTTTAACTGGTTCTATGTGATCATAACTCTTTGATATCTGCCATAAAATTTCTCTGTCTTGGTCTGAAATATATTGAACGTCCTTGTAAGTGTTTTTACCGACGTTTTTACCATCATATAAGAAAACATACCCACCAATTCCCCTAGTTTCTAAAACAGCTTCTTTATGCCCTTTAAGTTTAGATAGTTTAGAGTTACCTTGAACCCTTTTTGATTTGTATAAAAAATGATATCCCTCTGATTTTGTTTTATAGATTACTATCTTTTCTTCAAAGTCTAGTATATTATCTTTTAAAAAAGATATGTATTCATCAAAAAATGATTTCTTTTCATTGGCAGTAGAGAAAACTTTTAAATCAACATCAATAACTTCTAGGTGATTGAATCCTGTTATTATTCCAACATTTTTAGTTGATGGTAGTTCTTTTTTTGGTTGTCCGTAGAAAATACCACCTTTATAATTATACCTTTTTTCAAACTCTCTTTTATCAATTATTTTTTTCTGGTTCTCACTCCAAGTAAAGTTTGGAACTTTGGATTCACCAACAGTAAGTAAAGAGAAACCATCGTCAAGTAATCGGTTACATTTAGATATATCTACCATTATATTTTTTAAATTAAAAAACCTTTCTTAAATCATAGCTAAAAAGTGGAATCGCTAATCATTAAAAAAGGTTATTATAAATATCTTCGTACAAGTTTAAGATTCCACTATTAAACTTAAAACAACAAATATACAATACAAACTAATGTTTTACAACATTTTTTAATGATATATTTTCAGTTATATTTGCTATCCACATAGCACTGTAAAGGGGTTTACACTTTTTGTACACTTTTTGTACACTTTTTTTTACACATTTTTGCTGATAATCAAACAGTTACAACAAAACTTTACACTTTGTACACTTTTTAAAAAAACATTGTAAAACATTAATTAATATTAATTTTATTTACATACTGTAAAAAGTGTAAACCCTTTACACATTTTTGCTGATAATCAGCACTTTAACCCTTAAAAGCCTTTACACTTGCTTTACACTTTTACATATGTTTTTACACATTTTTAACAATTAATACATCTTTTGAATAAGAAACTTTTGGCATAACCATTTCTTCACCGTCTGCTGATGCAGTTAGTAAGCCTTTTTGTTGGCTTAAAAAAGCGTGTTTGTATTTAGCTTCTGCAAACTTTAGTTGTTGTTTTAGTTCAACTATTTCTGGGATATGGTTGTAAGAATATCTTGTAGATCCATTCCTTTTTTCAAAAGTGTAACCAGCTTGTGTGAAAGTTTTTTCAGAATATAGTTCTGCAAACCCTTGTGCAAATGGTTCAACTTGTTTAATTGATTCTTCGATTAAGTCTTTTGATTGTTTTAATACAGCATACACTTCAAGAGCGTTAATGTTTCCCTCGTCAACTTCTGTTAAAAGGTGTGCGACTTCATTTTCGCACACCCTTTTTAATTCTTTTACATCGTTCATTTTAAAACGCTAATTCAGACAAATCTTCAACTTCTTCTGAAACAGGAGCAGCAACAACTTCTTCTTTAGAGAAATAAGCATCCATAAACTTCTGTAATTTATCAGAACATTCATTTGCCAATGCATCTTGCTTTTTAGTAATGTTTTCACCTACCGTAAAAGCTGGAATAGTATATTTAACAGAACCTTTTTTGCCCTCTTTAGCTTCATTGATCTCAATAAATTGATTGTCTAATAAGTGAGAAACACCTTTGATGTTATTTTTTCTATCACCTCCGTAAAAGGTAGACCATCCAAGAACAACTTCATTTGTAACTGATGTTTCAATATCCAAACCACCTATAACAGCACCTTTTAATTGTAGGTTAATAATTTCGCCTTGCTCTGTCATACAGTAAACGCTTCTGTGATAAACACCACCAGCATTTTTAATCATTGTTCTATTGTCTTTGTAGATTCCTTTTACAATAGTTCCATTTGAGTTTTTAACCTCTAATTCTTCTCTACCAATTGAGTAAACCTCATTTGCCCAGATACCACTATTTGCTGAATCGCTCCACCCCTTAACGGTGTGATAGTGTTCTAAAAACAATACTTTTAATGGCAATTGTACTTGTACTTTTTCTTGTGTTTCTTTGTTGTAGTACTCAAAACACTTGTCATTTGACTTCCAATGCAGAAACTTTGTTGCTGGATTTGGATTTTCATTCACTAATTCTGGTCGTTTTAATCTTGACATTTTTAATATATTTAAAATTACAGTTGTAGATCGTGCCAACTGTTTGCACGTTTAATAGTAACCCCTACTGTTTTGTATTATTGATGTGAGGGAACAAATTTTTTCTTAATCTCTTTTTAAATTCTTCGTTTGATTTTTTCTTATTTTTTGACTTGCCTAACATTTTACGTGCAACCTCTTTTCCATCCTCTGACAGCGTTCCAAGTAGTTCAATAATATGTTTATCAATGGCAGTCATTAAATAGCTTTAAAACCTGTATTTTGTAGTAGTGTTTGTTTGCGTTTTGTTTGCTGGTACAAATAGTTTTGAGCCATTTTTACAATTGTTTCCAATTCATTTGTTGGTATTTTCCATTTGTTTTGAAACCAATTGTGCAAAACATAAACCTCGTTTAGTTTGTAGGTTCGAGCAACCTCTTTAACAAAATGGCTTTTTACGTCCATTTCTGATGTTAATTTTTTTAGATTATCTAACATTGTGGAATGATTTAAAAAGGTTTCCTAAATCATCAACACACTGTTGACCGTATGACCTTTGATCATCGTGAGGAGAAACAAGTTTAGTGATGTTTCCGTTTTTATCTTGGGTAATTTTTACCCCTGTTTTTAGTGTTATTGTTTTCATTTTTTTATTTCTTGTAGAATTATATCTTTAATTTCTTCGATGTAATCTTCTAACAGTTCAAGGAAACACGTTCCTTGATGTTTTAAAGCTGATACTTCTTCAACTTCTTCTGGGCAACCAGGATAAAAATAATCTCCCTTTTCTTCTGGCTGATAGTAAAAATCAGCTTCAAAATTCACCCCTCTAAAATCTATTGTTATTGTTTCAGACATATTTAATTTTTTAAAAAATCAACAAAAAACATTGAATCGACATAACTATTTCCAAGTCTTACGTACGAACCTTGTAAAGTGTTAAATGTTCCATACGTAACATCTGTATAGCAATCCGTTGTTTTTAATTCTTCAACAGCTTTGTTGTCTAAATAATCGGCACTTTTTTCAAGACCATCTTTTAAGTCATCTTTTAATTGATTCCAAACGGTTAATTTTTTTTCCATATCTTTATACATTAATTTGATTTTGTGCTTATAGCTATATGCTATGTACAATGCAAATATACAATATAAACTAATACAAACTAATGTTTTGCAACGTTTTTTAATATGAATTTAAAAGAAATAATACAAATCATTGAAGATAAAGGCTTTACAGCTTACGAAATACATCGTAAAACTGGCTTAAATCAAGCTGGATTAAGAAATATATTAAATGGTAAAGTTGAAAAACCACAAAGAAAGACCTTTGAAATACTTAAAAACTTTGTAAATGCAATAGAAAGTAATATTATTGATAAAAAAGAAACCTATGAAAAAGAAAAGAAAGTGCCTTACTATGACATTGATGTAACATCAACAATCACGACATCGTTTAGCGACGTTGTAGAAAAACCGACATTTTACGTGGATTACCAGCCATTTAATGACTGCTCTGCCTATGTAAATAATTTTGGGGACAGTATGTACCCTAAATATAAGAATGGCGAGAAACTCGCAGTAAAACAAATACATAATTTAGATGTATTAATGTTTGGAGAAACGTATTTAATAATTACCAACGAGAATGCAAATGATTTAAAAACAGTGAAAGAGGTTCATTACCATAAGGATCAAAGCAAATTAATTTTACGAGCTGCTAATCCAGATTATCAAGGTGATACTATTATAAATAAAGTTGACATACTTTCTATGTTCGCAGTTAAAGGTAAAATATCACAAAACTTTATATAACAAAAAAAGCCTTGTCGTAGTAAACAAGGCTTAAAGCTATAATCAAAATCAAAAATATGAATGAATCTCAAAAGTACAATTAAAAGTACACTATTTGTAGTAAAAACAGTAAAAATTTAAAAATAAGATATCAACAACCATAAGGGATTAAGCATTTTTGTTGTAGTACCCTCTGGATTCATAACTCTGAGGTCACGAGTTCAAATCTCGTTCTCGCTACAAGTAAACAAAGGGCTTAAGAACTTTCTTAACCCTTTTTTTTTATGCCAAAATTTAAGAAGTACCCTAAAAAGTACACTTTTTTAAAATCACATTTTATGGCAAAAAAATACTCAATTGGCTTTTATACAGGGGGCAAAACTTTTGATATTAATAAGGCTTGGTATCTCCGCTGGTCATTTAGACACCCTATTTCTGGTAAATTAGAACGACAAAAGAACTTTAAAGGGGGTGTAAATTATTTCAAAACAAAAGAAGAACGCTTAAAAATATTAGAAGAATATAAAAAGGCATTAACTGAAATGATAAAGGACGGTCATAATCCTTATAATGATGCTGAAACAATTGTATTTGATGATAAAAATGACGCTGTTCATAGTATATCAAATGCATTTAAACTGTCTTTAGAGCAATTGGCTTTGACCGTTTCTAAAACAACAATAAACGACTATAAAAAAACATCACGGAGTTTTTTAAAATTTATAGGTAAAGAAAACCACCACAAAGAAATAAAATTAATTGATAAAAAGATAGTTGTAAAATATTTAAACCAAATATTAAAACAAACATCAGCCAGAACACGCAATAATTATAAAGCTGATTTATCATCTATCTTTTCAGTAATGGAGAAAAAGTTAATGATTATAGATTATAATTTTATCAAGACCATTGAAAAGGAACGAACGCAAGTAAAAAGAAATAGAACATTGACAAATGACCAACTTAAAAAGATAACAGCATTTTTAAAAGTTAATGATCCTGTTTTGCTTCTGGTGATAAAATTTGTTTCCTATAATTTTTTAAGACCAATTGAGGTTTGCAGAATAAAAATAAAGGACATTAATATAAATGATTCTTTAATTTATTACCAAGCCAAAAATAAACCACTTAAAACAAAAAGGATTCCAGCCATACTTTTAAAGGAGTTAAAGGAAATGAATTTACACACCTATAATAAGGAGTACTATTTAATCACTCCATCTGGCAAACCTAATGTTTGGAAATCATCAGACACACAAAGGCGTTCAGCAATTACAAAAAGATTTACAAGGCTTAAAACAAAAATGGCTGATGCTGGCATAGAACTTGAAAAAGGAAACAACATTTATAGCTTTCGCCATTCTTATATTACAAATTTGTTTAGGCATTTGCGAACCGTTGAGAAATTATCCTTTAATAATGCTATAAAAGAATTAATGCCAATAACAGGGCACGATTCAGAATCTGGATTAAAAAACTACATTCATACAATAGATGCAGACATACCAGAAGATTGGTCAAATAAAATTGATGTAATATTATAACTTTTTCTTGTGAGAAAGTAATATTATGTTTACTTTTGTCTTATGACTTGGCACAATAGATACAGAAAAATGAAAGCAGCATTGAAACTTACAAACGCTGATATTTCAGAAATAACAGGAAACACAACAGATAGTATAAAAAACGTAACCCAACCTAATAAAGAAATACCAAGATGGCTAAAACTTGCTATTTACGTATTTGAAAAAACAAAATAGATATGAAAAAAATAATACTTTATTAATAACAGAATTAAATAAATATAAAATGACAAAATTAGAATTAAAAGAATGGATTACTGAATTAGCTTGTAGTTTAGATAGAGGAGATTTAAGACTTGATGATATTATAAATGAGGTAGAAGAAGTTGTAGACAAAAACATAACTGAGCAATTAACTTTAACCGATGTTAGCCAACAAAGTGAACTGTTAAGCGATTTAATAGACTTTAGTAATAATAACGCACCACCAATTATACAGAAAGGACTTAAACAAGTAATCCTCGAATTTAATCAATCGCTTAATTGTTGCTAACGGTTAGTATAAGATTAGTGCGCTAACCACAGACCAAAATAAAAGCACTAATGTAACTTGCGCATTAATTTTATACATTGTTATGCGCTTTTAATTGATTGAAAAATGAAATTTAATTTAAGAATAGAAGATTTAGAGGTAAGAAGTTGTGGTAAACATTTGCTTTCTGATAGTGAACGCAACCGAGCCGAAATTGTAAAATGGGCTAATGACACTCGTAAAAAAGAATATTGCTGGACTGTAGCATATTGGAACAAAGGTAAAGAAGGTTATGATTTACAATTTGTAGGCGGTAGACCATTTGATGTAGACAGTAAGCTGTTTATGAAACTTGCTAAACAAGGGCAGCAAATGTTGGATGATGCGTTTAATTGCGCATAACTACGGATAAAAGTAACTATTTTTTTATAAAATATTTATCGACGATTTTACGAGCAAAACTTCTAAATCCTAAAACATCAATAACAACTGCAAACAAGATGTATTTGTACCAATCTGGTAACTCATTTAAAGCTAAATAGCTATCCTTTACAAGTACATTTAATTCGTTCCATTGTCCAGATTCAAAAGCTGATATAAATGGTACAACGGTTGCCACAATAACAGGAACTAAAAAAAGGTAAGTTACAATTTCATCTTTAAAAGTATATTTCTTATTCTGTGCAGTTATTAAATCAATTTGATTATCTGATTCAGTATTTGAAATAATACGATCAACACTTGCATTAGTTGTGGCTTCGGTAATTTTAAACCGCTGTTCTGCTTCAAGTTGCTTTAACTTTGCCCTATTGTTTAAAGCATCCTTTCCAATGCCTAATAAATTTCCTATGATATTAAATAGCTTCATACGTCGAACTCATAAACGTGAGGATTTTGCTCCTCGTTCATTGTATCAATATGAACCCAATTAATAGGATCAGTACCCATATTACGCTCCAATCTTATTTTGTGGGGGAATAAAGATTGGTTTTCTTTGATCCAGATTCTAACCTCTGGTGCTGTCATACCATCAACATCTAAATCAAATGCTTTACCTAAAACGTGTGCAGATAAATAAAGCCTACCGTTATTAGTTTTGCTTTTAAATATCCCTTGTAAATTTGTTCTCAAACCACGTTGTGAAAAGTTTCCTCCCCACTTCCAAGAGTTCACAGTAATTTTTTTACCTATTGATTCTCGTAAAATTAAAAGAGTTTCCAAAATATCAGTTGATAGAAATTTAAAAGAACGTTGTCCGTATTTATCAAATGTTTCTTTTCCAACTAACTCTTCAATTGAAAAGTATGTTTTAATTTTTTTAATAATTTCGTATCTACTCATCTTCCTTGTATTTATGGCAGTCTATTAACTGCCTTGTTATATCTATTCTTTCTTCTTTCATTTCAGATACTGTTTCAATTAATATCTGATTGTATTGATGCATTATCATATAAATAGCCACAACCGTACAAACTGCCAATGTTAAAGACATACCATTATCTAAAACCATATTAAACAACCTATCCTTATAGTTTAATTGTTCGCCCTCTTTCACGCTACCTTATTGTATTTTTTAAACGTTCCATTGACGTTGTTAAAGGTTTCAACAACATCTCTGGGTATAATGCTCAACGATATTGATACAGTGTATAAAATGGTATTTAAACGCTCGAAATTATCAATATAATTATCATCCATAACAATCACGGATAACTCATCTACAAACGCATTGACTATATATTCTCTAAACTCTTCATACTTATCTACCAACATCTTGGCATCCTTTACTTCTATACCCATTTCCTCTGACATTACTCGAATAGCTTTGTCATTATACTCGTTTACCAAATTTGACAAGGTAGTTGCTACCATTAATTTAAGTTGGCTTTGCTTTACCTTGTCTAAATCTTTAGTCTTTAAAAACTCACCGAATCTTAACTTAACAGTATCAATTTTTAATTGGATCAACTTCTTTATTAGTTTTGATTTAACTTCATCGTAACCGTCAAAAGTTGTAAAGTCTATTTTATCAATACGTTGCAAAACTTTATCACTTGTTAAAAACATTGAGTGATAAATAAGATCATTAATATCTCTATTATGTTTGCTTTTTTTAATCAGTTCGGTTATTGTTTCTTTGAATTTAATCGTGACATACGACAAGACCACCAGAACCAAAATCAAAAAGGTTAAGAATCCAGACATCTTACCAAAACTATCAGAAAAAAATTCAAAGTTTTCCATCTATAATAAAAAAGCTAAAAATGTTATTAAAATTGCTGTTTCTGTTGCGATAAAGTCATAGTATTCAGCGTTTCCTTTACCTCTGTAAAAATCGTTGTATATTTCCTTCCAAAGATTTAAAAACGTTCCTAATAAGAACCCAAACAAAGCACCTATTCCACCAAATAAAAAACCAAATAATGGAATAAGTGCCGAGTAAACGACACCCACCAAAACGTGTTCTTTTTTGTCTAAATCTAAATTCTGAATAAATTTTTTTAATTTCATTAAAATTTGTTATCTTGATATGATACACCTGCAAATGAATGTACACCCTCACCAACTACATCAATTGAGTAAGACTTCCAACCGTATGGGTGTGCATCTAATCCAAAAAAAGCCATATCTACAGCATATTTTATAGAGTAAACTGCTTCTTTAGTTGTTACCCCTTCTTCATCATACTCTGCTTGTTCAATTACAATGTGACCTAACACAACTGAAACGTGTGGATGATTTGGTACTTCGTTTCCTTCTTCATCAGTTATTACTCCTAAACCTTTAAATTTAGTTTCAAACTGTTCTTTACTATCAAATTGATATTTTGCTAATTTCATCATTATATTATTGTGTTAATGTTATTAATTCTGCATCTGTTAATGCTTCGTTATACACTCTTAAATCTTTTATTTTTCCTCTAAAATTATTACTTTGATTAGCATAATCAAAACTTAATTTACTTAATGTTCCTTGTGGGAATGTTTGACCTAAATTATCATCTGCAAAAAAATTAGAACCATTTACAAAAAACTTAAACTCATTTTCCTTGTAAGAAAAGGCTATTTTATTTAATTCGTTTTGATTGATTGTTTTTGTTTTAAATGTTGAATCAACATTATCAACTCTTATACGAAATGTTAAATTACCATTTGTTTCATACACCAATGATATGTAATTTTGTTGGTCAGTTTCTCCATCAGTTAAGGATATATATGAATTTAAATCCGTAGGATTGTTTAAAGAACTCATTTCAACATACAACACCCCTTCTGAACTATTTATGTAGCTTTCTAAATTATCTTTTGATGCTTCGTCTTTGAATCGTGTTACTTCTGTGCCACTTGTATAAATAAGACTTGTAGCGTAAGAACCTAATTCAAACTGATGTCCGTAATATGCAACTGATTGGTTACCTACTCCGACAACATCTCCAAAATACGCTCTAAATGTTGATGATAAAGAGCCATCAATAACTTTTACAGATTGTTGGAATCTGTCAAACCCATTGATATCTGATTCAATCTGTTCTGCTTCTCCTAATACCTCAAGATTTACTAAAGATGTACTACCAATACCAATTCTCAAATCCCCAATATTTGAATCATCAATAGGTGTAGAGATTCTCTTTCTATACCACGAATAAGTTAATACATCATCTGTTTGAAATATTGATGGCGATTGAACATATTGAAATCTATTTGCAGTGCTTGTTGGAATTGGTACGATTGAATCAATTAATCCACTTGGAGAAATAACCTTATTAGTGACATCTACTGTACCAAATATTTGACCAACAATAGCATCTGTTCCATAATTTCTTCTCTGTGGTTCTAACAATAGACTTGGACATCCTCCGTCTGAATAATCTAATCTTGGTACATTTAAACCTACTTCTTCTAATAACCCATTTTGGTTTACTCGTGTTGCTACACAATCTCTTGTAAAGTCTAAATCAGCATCTCCATTTGTAGGAATAACACTGTAAACTGTTCCATTTGCTCCACTCACTGCCCCTTTGTAGCCACTTGGGATAACTGCTATACTTGGTGTTTTTGACATCTTTATTTTAATTTATATTATTATAATTTACACAACCTATTTTTTCTACTATTCCACTATCTTCAATAACTCGATAGTAATAAACCCAATTCCATTGACTGAAATAATTCCTATCGATACAATTTACCGCTTCTAACGTTCCACCATCTGCAACAATTCTATCTGTATATTCAGTGATAAACTTGCTATAACTATCTTCATTCAATAAAACTTGATTCCAATTGATTGAATAGTCAAAATCTGTACATTGTAACGATTCAATTGTTCCACCATCAGCAAGAACTCTGTCGTTATATCTATTTACTAATTCA
>Ga0209092_10002443_pt1 | contig 17040 bp, 9 predicted proteins | sample FraStrMetagenome_FD_187446 | JGI IMG/M metagenome (GOLD analysis project Ga0209092, IMG submission 187446) | Marine eukaryotic phytoplankton communities from Arctic Ocean - Fram Strait ARC3M Metagenome (SPAdes) (version 2) | ecosystem: Environmental > Aquatic > Marine > Oceanic | place: Fram...
CCCCATTATTCTGCACTTTCTTTGAGCCGTTTTTTTGTAAGCCTCTCGCTAATGCCTAATCAGAAGGTTTTGCAACAGTCTGGTGAGGCAGGGGTTCTGCGCAGTGGATGAGCCTCCATCGTGACAGACTGTTGCAAAACCTATTCGCCCTCAGAGCAAAGCGATCACGATGTGTTTGTGGCAGAATAATGGGTGGCAGAATAATCCCTGACTAAAATAAATTAGATAAGACGGTCATCCGCCTAGTCATCAGGCTCTTTGAGCTCCTCTGGTTGCATGGATCTGTATTGGATTAGTATTATTCTGCCACCCCATTATTCTGCCACTTTCTTTGAGCCGTTTTTTTTGTAAGCCTCTCGCTAATGCCTAATCAGAAGGTTTTGCAACAGTCTGGTGAGGCAGGGGTTCTGCGCAGTGGATAAGCCTCGGTGTCTCCGGTACGCCAAGATAAACCTAATCAATCTAATATTATGAAACGTTAATATCATGTTAATTGAATGTCCAACATGTAGCCAGACAGGCGCTGAAAGGAGTAATCCCCAAGGCGAAGTCCTGCGCGGCGAACCTACAAGCCGTAACGCAATTGAACTCGATTCAGCCTCGTTACACTACAAAACAGGAGTGGCCAATCTTTCGGAGATGCCGAAGCCTGCCACAGTTGGTGAAGTAACATTCACATGCAGCCAACTGGCTCCTCGGGGTGACTGGAGACAGCGTGTAGGGACAGAGAGATTGAGGAACTTGGGAGACCCTAAGAGTTGTTTTACAGCACTTAGGGAGTCGGACGGTCTCATAGTAGCGAAGAAGGACTTAACTCGTCTGGAGCGAAGGGGACTGACTGTAAGTGCGTAACTATCAAAATTCGATGCATCCGCTTGACCCACAAGTCTATTACGGAATCAGCGACAGAAACTATCTGGACATCCATGATGTGCAGATGGAACTGTTGCCTGACAAACTGCATCAGTTGAGATGGAAACTACATCAGAAAGCAAAGAACGAGCCGACGTTCCGTTTCTATGCGTTGTATGATCGGATTTACCGACCAGACGTATTGGAGGCGGCATGGAAGCATGTTGGTAAACGCGGCAAAGCCGCGGGAATAGACGGAGTGCGAGCCGAAGACATTCTTAGCCGTGAAGACGGTGTGGAAAACTTCCTACGTGAAATCCACGAGGAACTCCGAAGTAAGTGCTATCAGGCCAGCCCTGTTAAACGCGTCTATATCCCAAAATCAGATGGAAGCGAAAGGCCGTTGGGCATCCCGACCCTAAAGGATCGCGTGGTGCAAATGGCAGTGGTTCTGATCCTGGAGCCGATTTTTGAATCGGATTTTCTGGATTGTTCGCACGGCTTCCGTCCAAAACGAAAAGCGCATGATGCGCTGGATCAAATACGGGACAACCTCAAGGCGGGGCGAACCTCCGTCTATGATGCTGATCTGAAAGGTTACTTCGATACTATCCCACACGACAAGCTCATGGTTTGCGTAAGGATGCGGGTAACTGATCGTAGCGTTCTTGGTTTGATCCGAGGTTGGTTGCGTGCGCCGATCATCGAATGCGATGATAACGGAAAGCAGCAACCTCCAACAAAGAGTAATAAAGGGACACCGCAGGGGGGAGTGATCTCTCCTCTGTTAGCAAATGTGTATCTGCACTGGTTTGACAAGAGGTTCCATCGTGCAAACGGACCTAGTCACTGGGCCGATGCCCGTCTTGTTCGTTATGCGGATGACTTCGTGGTTCTTGCCCGTAATCAGGGTGTGCGAATGGAAGAATGGATAAGCGGAACTCTGGAGGATTGGCTAGGCTTGAGTATAAATCGGGAGAAAACCTCGGTGGTGCATCTGCACCGTAGCGAAAGTCTGGACTTCCTTGGCTTCACATTCCGTTTCGATCGCGACCTCAAAGGACGTGACTGGAACTACTTGAATGTGATGCCTTCAAAGAAATCGCTGCAAAAAGCGAGGGAGAGTATCAGGGAGAAAACAGGCCCAAGCAAATGCTTCAAGCCCAGCCCAATGGTGGTTAAGGATCTTAATGCCTTCCTCCGAGGCTGGGGAGCCTACTTCCAATATGGCTATCCTCGAAAAGCGTTTCGTGACTTGAGTTGCTTCACGCGAAATCGAATGACCACGCACTTGAACCGCCGTAGCCAGCGCAAATACCATCGTCCCAAAGGAATGAGTGATTACCAATATCTACAAAAACTCGGCTTACTTCGTCTATGACGAATGCTTACAGGAAAGCCGGATGCGGGAAATCTGCATGTCCGGTTTGATGAGGGGGAGTGGCAGGATTGGCACGTTTACGTGGCCGCCTGTCGCTCTCTACTCTACTGCCTCCAGCGCAGCGGGTGGTAAAAACTCAGAGCACTGACCAAACTTATCCACTCGTCAGGAACGCTACACGCACTTCCGTGCTGAGCCCTTTTTTTCGGACATTCATCGCTCACCGCGATGTCGCTATCGCTACAAGACACGGAGCTAGGGTTCTGTGCAGTGGATGAACCTCCATCGTGACAGACTGATCACATCTGTCATAATAAGCGTAAAATTAGCGACGGAGGTCTGCCGGAGATGGCGTAGCAAAATTAGCGGGCTAGCGATAGCGAAACTACGTAGGACTGGGCTTTTCTGGCATGCTTTTTTGATCCCGCTTATTAACACTTATTTACGCTTATTTTCAGAGTATGAGCAGCAAAACCTCTATAACATGCACTTCCGTGCTGAGCCCTTTCTCAGCCATGCTCTGCAACGAGACGACTTCATTCTCATTGGGGCTGATACCGCGAAGCTTGCTTCGGCTTTTTTGGAGGGCAACGCTCCGTCGTTGCCATTGTGTGGGACGAGCGTGTGGCAACGACAGAGCGTTGTTTTCTTGTGGTCATGTCGCCTGTGACTCGGAACCCTCCAGGCGAATACCTCGAAGCTTGCTCCCGGGGTGCTTGACTGTGATGCTAATTGCATCTTGTTGCTTAATGTTGTTGACTCGTGGTTCCGCCTTTAGTTTTTAGGGCATCATTGGAACCCTCTCTTTAATCGGCCCTTTAATCATTTTAACAATGAAATGAAACCACCCCTAAATCTAGCAGCCGCCAACATGGTCTTTTCAGAGGTGCCAATCACGCAGAATAATTTGCCTCCACGAAGCGCAGGCTACAAAAAGGAATGAACGATGAAACAATCTAAATGGATCTGGTGTGCTCAGAATGATGAGCTGTCTTATAATCAAACGGTGCTCTTTTCGCACGAGTTCGAGGTCAATGCGGTCGACGCTGGGCGCCTGCAAATTACGGCGGATAGCTGGTATCGCGTTTCGATTAACGGCAAGTGGATCCATGACGGGCCGGCGCGCGCTTATCCCGATCATTATCAATATGACGAACACGATATTTCCGCCGCACTCAAGCCGGGCACCAATAAGATCGAAGTCATTGCCCGCTACTTCGGCATTGGCACCTTCCACCAGATTCCACAGGCGGCGGGGCTACGCGCCGCGCTGCTGGTTGATGGTGGTGTGATCGGCACCGACTCCAGCTGGCAAGCCGCGCCTTCGCAGGCGTGGCAGCAGTGGACGCCGAAAGTCTCCATCCAGATGGAGGCGTTCGAGGAATACGACGCGCGCCTTGCAACCGTGCTCGACTGGCAGCCTGCCGTTGAGCTCAAACGTCCTGGGAAACTGGTCGTGCGCAATACCGGGCTGCTGACGAAAAAGCCACGCCGTCCTAAAGGCGAGCCGACCGTTGCTCACGTCAAGAAGAGTGCGCCGCATTGGTGCGTGCCCGTCGCGCAGTTGGCGCATGGCGAACTGATCGAAGCCAATCATTATTCCAGCCGACCGGTGGTGTTGAGCGCGACGCTCAGCGTCCGCTCGAAGCAGCAGTTTAATTTTGCATCCGAAGAGTGGCAGGTCTCCGTGAATGGACGTTTGCGCAAAACCGGCAAGGTGACGCTGTCGCCGGGCAAGCACACGGTCCAGTTTTTCTGCATCAGCTTTTACGGTCATAATAAAGAGCTCGCATTTCCGTGGCTCAACTTGAAGGGGTGGGGCGACTGGACGGTTGAAGTCGCTGCAAAGTGCCTGTTCCTCGATAACGATCGCCGCTGGTTTTCGTTTGAAAATAAAGAGGCCAAAAAGGTTGAAAAACGCTGGTTGAAGGCGATTGAACACTACCCAACTGGGTTCTCCGCTCTGAACCTGCCGCAAGAGCAGGTCTTCATGCATGACCCGGCGGCTGAATTCTATAAGCGCGAAGAAGTCGGGACGACTCCACGAGTCGTCCGCGATGGCATCGTCCATCCTTCTCGAACAGGCGACGTGGAACTCTGCTACGATTTCGGCGAGCAGACCTGCGGCTATTTTGAATTGTCGATTAAAGCTGAGGCCGGCGTGATTGTGGATCTGAACGCCGTCGAATACATCACGCCCGATGGAACTATTCAGCATACGCTGCCGTTCAACCGCAACGGTCTGCGCTACATTACGAAGCAAGGCGTCAACCGCTTTACCTCGCTCAAGCGCCGCGCCGGGCAATATTTGTTTGTCACCTTGCGCAACCAAAAGACGCCGGTGGAAATCAAGTCGGTGCGCATCATTGAATCGACCGCTCCGGTCAAACCGGTCGAAGCATTTAAGTCGAGTGATCCAGCTTTGAATGAAATCTGGAAAATGTCGGAGCGCACCTTGCAGCTCTGCATGGAAGATACCTTTACCGATTGTCCGCTCTACGAGCAGACTTTGTGGATCGGCGATGCCCGCAATGAAGCGCTCTATGCTTACGCTGCGTATGGTAACTACGATGTCTCCGCGCGTAGCTTGGAGCTCGGTGCGCAGTCATTGGAGCATTTTCCCATGGTTGGTTGTCAAGTGCCGTCGGCGTGGGATTGCATACTATCGGCCTGGAGTTTCCTATGGGGGATTCACGTGTGGGAGCACTATTTCCACAGTGGTGATAAACGGTTCCTGAAAAAGCTTTGGCCTGCTGTCCTGAAAAATCTGGACGGTGCGGAGCAATACAAGGATGCACACGGCCTCTTCAGCGGCCCCATGTGGAACATGCTCGACTGGACCCCGATCGACGACGAGAACGAAACGGTTCTGCACAACAGCATGCTGTTGGCCGGTGCTCAGCAGGCTGCCGAAAAATGTGCCGAGGTGCTGGGCGATGTCGCTGCACTGAAAAAGATTCGTGCGCGGCGCAATAAGCTCATCCGCGCCATCAACGCGCAGTGGGACGATGCAAAAAGCAGCTACCCGGATGCGCTGCTCGACACCACGGGTAAGCCGAGTGATCAGACCTGCCAGCACACCTCGATGGTTTCGATCATGTGCGATGTGGCCTCATCCGCAATTCGGGGCAAAGCGCTCAATAACTTGCTCCATCCGCCAAAAGGAATGACCACGATCGGAGCGCCGTTCGCGATGCAGTTTATGTATGAAGCGCTTGAGAAGGCCGGCGAGTATGATGCGTTGCTCGATTCCATCCGCAGCAACTATCAGCCGATGATTGATGCCGGTGCCAGCACCGTCTGGGAAATGTTTGCCGGTAGCCAGTTCGATACCCGCGGCTTTCCGACACGCAGCCATTGCCATGCCTGGGCTTCCAGCCCGATCTCTTTTTTGAACAGCATCGTTCTCGGCATCCGCCAAACACAAGCAGGTGGTCAAGCCTTTGAGATCAGCCCATGGATCGGTGATCTGACTTCAGCCTCCGGTGCCATGGCGACGCCTAAAGGGCCCGTGCGTGTCGCATGGAAACTAAAGAAAGGGCAGTTGCAGGTGAACGTGTCGGCTCCAGCAGGCGTTGCGGTTGTCTTTAAGGCAAATGACAGCTTTGCAAATTACGAAACGAATTGTGACATCCAATAAAATGGTGCTTACATGAATAAGCACACACTTTTATTTTCAGCACTCAGCTTCTGCACTCTGGGTATCTGCGGCATGGGAGTTGCCGCTGAGGAAACACTCAGAGCGCCAACCGATAAACCGAATATTATTTTCATTCTGGTGGATGATCTCGGCTGGCAGGATGTGGGATATATGGGGGCGAAGCTCTTTGAAACTCCGAATATAGACCAGCTTGCCGCCGACGGAATTAACTTCACCCAAGCCTACTCCAGTGGTCCGAACTGTGCTCCGACACGAGCCTGCCTGATGACGGGAACCTACACTCCGCGTCACAAGATCTATACTCCAGGTGGTGCCTCGAAAGGAGACCCAAGCTGGATGCGTCTGTTGGTTCCGGCGGCTCAACGCAAAGATAAAGAGCTTAAGAAACAAGCCCGAGAACAATTTGAGATTACCAACAACCTTAGCGGCGATTTCATCTGCATACCAGAGGTTCTCAAGCAGTCAGGTTATACCTCTGCACGGCTTGGAAAATGGCATTTGGGAGGAGACGCACAGGGGTTTGATATCAGTTCTGGTGATGGAATCGGCGGTCCACATGAGTCCTTTTACGGAAATATCGATGTAGCCGAAAATCTAACCAACCGCTCTCTGCAGTTTATTGAAGAGAACAAAGATAAGCCGTTCTTTCTCTATCTGTCTCATTGGGATGTGCACAGTCCCTATCAGGCGAGAAATCCAATTGTCGAAAAATATCAGGCCAAGCTCGATGCCATGACTTTTGCTGAACAACGGGAGCTGAAAAAGCTGACTCCACAATATAAAAAAGCCATCATTCCTACCTACGCAGCCATGATTGAAGCGGTTGATGTATCAGTCAAACGCGTGGTAGCCAAAGTGGATGAACTGGGACTTGCGGAGAATACGATCATCATTTTCACCAGCGATAATGGAGGACTACCCTCTGTGAGTCAGCTTGCACCCCTGCGCGGTATGAAGGGTTCACTGTTTGAAGCTGGCGTGCGTGTTCCTGCGTGTGCTCGCTGGACTGGTCAAATCAAGCCGGGCAGCACATCGGGGACAGCCATCGCCAGTGTCGATTTCCTACCGACCCTGGCCAGTCTAGGAGATGCGCCGTTACCGACCACTCAACCGGTCGACGGAACCGATATCTCTCCACTCTTCTTTGGCGATCAAATCAAAGACCGCAGCCTGTTCTGGCACTATCCGCTTTACCTCTGGGGGATCGGCTTGGAGTTCGACCTGCCGAATGGCAAGACCACCTCATGGCGTGGGTTCCCTTCCACCTCTATGGTGCGCGGTCAATACAAGATGATTCAGTTCCTCGAAGACAAAAGCTTCGCGCTCTACGATCTTTCCAAAGATGCAGGTGAGCAGAATAACATCATCGATTCAATGCCCGAGCTGGCATCACGCTTGAAAAAAGAGATGAGTGCCTGGCAGAAAGAAACAAACGCTCCGATACCATCCATACCCAACCCTGAGTGTATTTTGGAATAAATGCTTAATAGTAAGCGTCGCGTAAAGAGCTTCGCTCCACGCGATCTCACTCTATAAGCAAGGCCGCAGTTCACCGCGTGGAGCGACGTGTGGGGCGTAGTATTACGAAGCCTCAAGCTCTTTACGCGGTGCGCGCAGCGTTTTACGCGGCGGTTCCCAGCTCTGCTGGTCTCCGGAAAAAGGGATGTTGAGCGGATTCAGATTCTAACCATCTTGAACGATTCAAATGAACCCAGATTTTTTAACCGCTTATGAACGCTTATTAAACGCTTATCCAGCACGACGTGATCAAAATGAAATCTTAATAATAAGCGTAACATAAGCGGCACGGAGTGCGAGCAGCACGGAGATGGTAAATCGAAGATTTGCCCGGAGCTTGCGTAGGGTGACTGAACTGGGTGCCCTTTGGGCAAGTGAAGGAACAATAAGCGGTCCTAGCGGAGCGACTCCGGGCTCTGGGTCTTGGTTTTTTTTGTGCCTATTGGCTTCGCCCTGCCTCCTTCGCTTTACAAGCTACATCAGGCCCGTCGGTTGCACCCAAGGGTATAATAAAGTGTCGCTACGCTCGGAAGTGGCTCAAAATTCAGGGGCCTAAACATTTCTACTATTAAGAAATATACTATTTGTTTTAAATGGCATCAGGGATATGCCAGTAAGGTTGTAATTATAGACTATCATTAAGGGGACGATTATGAAAAATAAAAATACTACTACAGCTTGGCCTCATATTGGAATGATATTGATTGAGGATTTTCTAAGGCCAATGGGGATTACTCAATATCGACTAGCAAAAGACGCAGGGCTAAATCATAGTTGTGTCACAGGGCTGGTAAAGGGAGATAGGCGTATTACTATTGAAATTGCCATGCGGCTTAGCCGCTATTTTGGAAATAGCGTTGAATTCTGGCTTAGAGGGCAAATGGAAGATGATATCAGGAATGCTCCTGAGTCAGTTGCTGAAATAGTAAAAAAAGAAGTGATTCCGTTGGATCTGTCTGCCGCCTAATCGGGGGCAATGACCTGCTCCGGTGACTTCTCATGGCAATCATCTCGCAGAAGAGCCACTGGTCGAAGATGCTATACGCTATAGCGGTTGCAACCACCTCGACAAGCTCGGGACAGACAAGCTCGACTGGGGCATCATGCCATTGCATCTGAAATTTTCACACACCCGCGGCGTAAAACGCTACGCGCACGCGGCACATTGATGTGACTGATAATTAAGTGATGCATGCTAAATGTTAAGCTCCTCCCCAGCCAAGGGGAGGTGGCTCGGTCTGCCGAGACGGAGGGGTTTTCACGGTCATTTGAGTCAAGGCGGTAAAAACGCTTAGGCTCTGCGGAGAACCCTTCCGTCTCGCTTCGCGAGCCACCTTCCCTTGGTAAGGGAAGGAGCTGATTACCGCTAACTTCACGGCTCTGAGACTTGTATGTATCAGGATATGCACATTGATGTGACTGATAATTACGTGATGCATGCTAAATGTTAGGCTCCTCACCTGCGAAGGGGAGGTGGCTCGGTCTGCCGAGACGGAGGGGTTTTCGCGGTTATTTGAGTCAAACTGGCAAAAAAACGCTCATGCTCGGCAGAGAACCCTTCCGTCTCGCTTCGCGATCCACCTTCCCTTAGCAGGGAAGGAGCTGATTACCGCTAACTTCAAGGTCCTCGGACTTATGTATAAGGATATGCTGCCAAGGGGAGGGTGCTCGGTCTGTGGGTTCGACAAGCTCACCACCCTGAGCCTGTCGAAGGGCCGAGACGGAGGGGGGTTCACGGTCATTTGTGTCGCGGCAGTATAACAAGCTTAGGCACTGCGATTTAGGCACGATTGCGAACGATTACATACCCTTGGCGTTCTGTGGCGATCGATGCGCCGATGCACTGTTGATAAGCGCTTTGTGTTTTTCATGTCTCTTTCCGTGGCTTGGTTTAAGCATCATTGTTTATTTACCATTCACTTTATTGATCAATGTTGCATTGTCGGTTGACACCGCCCGAATGTTCTTTTTCTGTGGTGTAATGAGGAGCGCAGGCAAGCGCCGGCGTCACCTGTGATAACCCCGAGTGCAATAGTATAACCCAAACTAACCTAACCAGGTTAAAGAAAGAGAAATCAGCATGAATCAATCAAACAATTCTAGAAGAGACTTCATTAAAACGTTCGGCAAGATCGGCGCATCCTCGGCTTTTGTGCTCGGTGCCCCGGCAGTGTCTGCTGCCAGCCGAAGTCCTCTCCTGTCCGGTGAAGGGAATCCAGCGAAGAGTGCTCACAGTAATGTCGTCCTGACTGCAGCAGACCGGAAAGAATACGGTATTCCGGCAAAACTTGATCTTTCCAGCCTGGGCTTAACGCAAACCAAGAAGAAGTATTCCTTTGTCATCATGGCGGACCCTCAGGGAGGAGATCCTACTGTAGCGAATAAGCACGGCAGGATTGGTCCGACCAATGAACGAATCAAATTGATCGTTCAGTCGATTAATCGAGAACCGGTTCAACCTGATTTCGTCATGGTCGTCGGTGATGTCGTCGATGACGAAGCGGAAGTCGAACATTTCGAGATGATGCATTCGATTTTAAGCGAGATCAATGCCCCGGTCCTGTATGAAATTGGAAACCACGAGACGCCGTATCCGTCGAACGCGTCCACGCCCGGTATATTCTCGCCCGAGAATGAAGAAAATAATTTCCAACTGCTAAGCAACTTCGTCTTGGCGCAGAAGAAAATGAGCGGCATTAACCGCATCTGCTATTCGTATGATGTGGGCGATGTGCACTTCATTGTGTTTCCGAATCCGATGAGGCCGGGGTTCTTCGAATCCTATCCTTTATTCGAATGGCTTGAGCAGGACCTCCTCGCTCATAAAGACCAGCCTGTTGTATTTTTTCATCATACGCCCGTAGTGCCTACCGGGCATAATGGTATTGTAAGTTATTCTGAAGTGCCCTCGATCAAGCGCAGGATGCTGGAGCTAGTTGCCGCGCATGGAAATGTTAAGTACGCTGTGAGCGGGCACGTGCATATCCCTTTCAAAAGTTCTTTGAAAACAGCCAAAGTATATAACGGTACGACGTATATCAACCTTCCTTCGGGCGGTATCGGTACACGCAACTACGGAGAGCAAGATATTGTTGCGGATCCGACTGTTGGTTATGCGGTGGTTGATGTGGACGGCAGCGAAATGGAGATGAGACTCAAGCATTTTGACGATGTAGTCGACCTGCCGCAGCTTTCTGATTTTAACCCCGATGACTGCAAGTTGTGGTTCTATGAGGACTGGGAGTTGCCTGCTTTCAATGCATTGCAGAATGGCGATTTCAGCAAGGGACTGGACCATTGGAGCAAATATTTCATCTACCAGCAGGACCGGAACCCACGTGTCACTCAGGACGTGATTAAGGATCCTCAAAAAACGAATGCCCTTGAGTTGTATATTGATAAGGATGTGCCCTACGGAAGTCACGTAACGTTTAATCAAGTCGCCCAGATGATCGACTTGCAGGGCAAGGATAAGCCCTGCCTGAATTTTGAATATAAAATTAACGGCCAGGAGTTTCTTGGTAACGCAGGGGGTGTCGTCAGTGTCGCTTTGTACCGCGGCGAAAAGAATCTGGGCAAAATCGTCTACTGTTTCGGGAAAGCCTATGAGAAACTTGACGGCACATATACCTCAACTTATGACTATTTTCATTATCGTTGCGACTATCAGCCTGACGTATGGAATAAGGGTCAGATAAATATAGCCGACGATATTGCACGCATCCAGGGAGACAGGAAAAGCCGCTTATCTCTCAAGGATGCCGACAAAGTGAAAATTACGTTGCAGGCATGGACTAGGGGTAAAAACTGGAAAACCATGGAAGATAGCCAAATCCGGATTCAATTTGCTGACGTTGCTCTCTCCGGCACAGGCCGTATATCAGCATCCTCTTTTGCGGGGCAGAAACCCGTATTACTTGATCCTGATCAGGTCATGCAGTGGTGAGGTACTTTGCAAAGAAGATTAAAAAACAAGGGTGCAAGAAATAGATTAGTAAGTTAGTTGTATGCCACCCTGCGTTCGGCTGATCCCTTAATCGACGCGCTTTAGAATCACACCAAATACCCAGACGACTGTTACAAACGATGAAAAAAAGAATCCTTATTTTTGCGGCCTTAATGTGCTCATTGGCTGCTGTTGCCGAGCGCCCCGTTCGACAAGCTCAGGACAGGCCAAACGTATTATTAATTATCAGCGACGACCAAGGCTATGGCGATTTCGGGTTTATGGGGAACACGGTGTTGCGCACGCCGCAGCTCGACAAGCTCGCAGGCAGTGCGGCGATTTTTGAAAACTACACCACCGGCGTGGCCTGTTCACCGGGGCGTGCCATGCTTTTCACCGGGCGCAATCATCTGTCAACCGGTGTTTGGGGCGTGGGGGCACGCTTCGGACTGCGTCGCGATGAAACCTTGATGCCGATGTATTTTCGTGAAAGCGGGTATTCCACGTTCTATTTGGGCAAGGGCGATAGTGTTGCTCCGCATCGCATGTCGCCGCACCACTCCGGCTGGCAAGAGTCACTATTTGTCGGTGGATATCAGCATTACGATGGACGGCTCTACCACACGCCGCTGGCCCCGTTGTATTCGATCAAGCCGGTCGACGTTAAGGGGTGGACCTCTGAGTTCATGACCGAACGCGGCATTCAATTCATGAAAGAGAAAAAGGGGACTCCCTGGCTCTTATCGATGGCGTACATCATTCCACACACGCCCTGGAAACCGGTGGACGAGCGATACGCGCCGTATTATCGCGACCAGGGGTGTTCGGAAAGTATTGCAGGCTGCTTCAGTCATATCGAACAGATGGATACCTGCGTGGGGCAGCTGCTGGATGCGCTCAAGGAAACCGGGCAGGATGAGAATACGATCGTGATTTTTGTCAGCGACAACGGTCAGACGGGACCGTCCGTCAAGAAACCGGGAGCTGTCGATGGGTGGATCGAACATCCGGACTGGGCGATTCGAAATGTTGCCGGCCTGCGCGGAAACAAGTCAACCGCGTGGGAAAACGGCACGCGCGTTCCACTGTTGGTTTCGATGCCAGGAACCATTCCGGTGGGCCAGCGGTCGCAGTTTATAACCGCCGAGGATCTACTGCCGACCCTGCTCGATGTTGCGGGTATTTCGCCAGACAGTGTGGCTCACAAACCGATTAGCGGCATTAGCCTGCGTTCGGCTCTTTTGGATGAAAAAGCAACCCCCGAGCATCCCGAGGTCTTTCGTATTACATCCTGGGGTGAGCATTCGTTGACCGAGAGCCACCCTTCAATGTATATACCCGATCCGACGGCGATGAAGCTCGAAGACTACCAATCGGCTCTACGCGGCCCGAAATTTAAGATGATGATGTATCCAGGCGGGAAGGTTGAGCTGTACGATGTCGTCAACGATAAGACGGAGAGCAAGGACATCAGTCAAAAACATCCCGAGGTGACCGCGCGGATGCTTGTGGAGTGTCGACGTCAGTTTAGAGCGTTGATTGATGATGGCGCGTTCCGGTTCTCGACGATCTATATCGGCGATCCGACTGCCAAGAACAGGGGCGGTCGAACCTTTTTTGATTCCGCCCAAAGAATCCAGTCGCATACCGGGGACATTAGGATTTATCCGAAGTTAAATGGATTTGCAAAAGAGGGCGACAGCGTGACCTACACCATCGATTCGGCTGCGGCAGGAAACTATGCCATCCACTTTACGGGAACCTTCGCTGGCGCGGCACCGTTGCGCGTTGAAGTTGCTGGAAAAAACCTTCCGCAGCAGGAACTGAAAGGAAATAAACTTTTGTTCGGATCCGTGGAACTGCCGAAAGGTGAATTCCCGCTGACGCTCATTACAGGAAAGCCGGAAGGCAAGGCGAAGAGGATCACGATTGATGGAATTTTCCTTACTCGAAAATGATGCCACCACAGGGTGTATTTTTTAGGGACAGGTATTTTCCAGAGCATGACGGCTGAGGCTCTGCATTTTTTAACCGCTTATGAACGCTAATTGAACGCTTATCCAGCACGACGGGAGATTTTAGGGGCAGGCTCCTTGAAGATCCTCTTCGAGCTATACAGGACGCCGGACGCAGACGGCGGGCAGGTCGGTTGCACCCAAGGGTATAATACCAACCTGCGACTAAAAATGGTAAAATATTAACCGCAGATGCACGCGGATTAACGCAGATGGATTTGCACCTAATTTGATTTGAAATCTGCGTCTATCTGCGTGCATCTGCGGTTGCAATATACGTCTCATCGTGAAATGGGAATTCTACCAGAAAAAGTCATATTTTGGTATAATAAAGTGTCGCTACGCTCGGAAGGCGACGGGATGAAAGCAGGGGAGGAGCATTTTCAGAATTCACAAGCCTCTGTGGATCATTTGATTCTGGGGTCATATGAACGTTCATTAACGGTTCAACGACTCTTTTAGGTTTGAGGAAGATTGCAGGAAAATCGAAATGCTGGTTGCATTCGGTGTAATGTTGCGCAATAAAAGGGGGCGTTTACAGCAAAGCAGTCGAAATCATTTTATATCACTCCAAACATCCTTACTTACCTTCAATATGAATCATCTAAAACGTTTACTGTCTCACTGGAATCATACCCTTAAAAGAGTGGTGCTGGCCCTTGGGCTACTTCGTTTTATGGCGGTTGTGGCATCCGCATCGACGCCGAACATTCTCTTCATCATGGCCGATGACTTGAATACTGATTTGGGTTTTATGGGCGACGCCACGGCGATCACACCCAATCTCGATCAGTTCGCGAAGGAGGCGACTGTATTTAACAAAGCGTATTGTCAGGCGCCCATCTGTGGTCCATCGCGAAACAGTCTATTGACGGGGCTCTATCCGCATAACAGCGGTCTTTATAGTCTGGATCCACGGTACGATGAGGTGCCTGAATATGCGGATTTGGTTTCGCTTCCACTGCTGTTCCGTAATAATGGCTATTCAACCAAAAATGCCGGGAAAATATATCATACATGGGCTGACCCTAAAGCATTTGAAAACAACTATGGCTGGTTCGGTGGCTTTGGTCCCTTCCCTGAAAAGAAGATTCATGACCCAGGATTTGGAACTCACCAATTTTTTGACTGGGGCCCATTCCTTGAAGAGCCTGAAACAGCCGATTACAAAATTGCGCAAAAAGCGATCGAACTGATCCGGGCATCAAAAGACTCGGATAAACCATTCTTTATTGCAGCGGGCTTCATGAGTCCACACGCCCCGCTATACGCACCGCAACGCTGGTTTGACATACACCCCGTTGACTCCATTCCACCGCTGGAGGATCAGAGCGAGGACATGAAGGACATTTCACCATATGCTCTTAAACATGTGAGCTACGACGGTCAGCAAAAATACAGTAACTGGATCCACGAGAGCAACCTAACCTCAAGCTATCGCCAAGCGTACCGCGCCTGTGTCAGTCACACGGACTATTGTGTCGGGCTGCTACTGGATGCTCTGAAAGAAGAGGGGCTTGAAGAGAATACCATTATTGTATTCGTAAGTGACCATGGCGTTCAGCTCGGACGCAAAAACCTGTGGAAAAAGCGTACCCTTTGGGAGGCCACCGCACAGGTACCGATGATCATTAAGGCACCGGGAGACGTACGTCCTCTTCGAGTCGACGTCCCCGTCGGAATGATCGATATCTATCCGACCCTATGTGATCTTGCTGGCCTCGCTAAACCGGAGCACCTTGAAGGGCTGTCGCTCACTGGATTGATGGAAGGCGGCAACGCATCGAAACAGCGCAAGCCCGTTCTGACTTCTCACGGTCCGGGCAACTTCGCTCTGCGTGACGCACGCTGGCGTTTCATTCGCTATGCGGATGGATCAGAAGAATTATACGACCATAACGTCGACCCGGACGAACACACCAATCTTGCTCAAAATCCGGAATATGCGCCTGTCATTGCAACATTCAGTCCGCTCATTCCTAAAACATCCAGACCCTTTGCCCCGGGCAGTAAAGGGCTGGGTAGCAACGCATTCCCTGGTAAATAAAGATATTTTAAACAAAAAAAGGAGTATAAAAATGAAAAAACTAGCACTATTAATCACACTGGCAACAATCGGAACCGCTTCGGCGGAAAACATCTATGACGGTACAGGACCGCTGAGCGATGCAGTCAACTGGTCTGACGCCATGCTACCTACACCCGATGCAATGGGAGTCGTCAAAACAGCGAATGGAGCAGCTTCAGGCAACGTCTGGAATAATCTTGGAGTTCTTCAAAAAGGAGGAAGTCTCGTTGACTATGAAGATAAGGGTCTCTTTTTGCTAAATGGAACAGTCTATGAGATCAACGACTCGCGTACGAACTATAATGAATATACAAACAAGGACATAAGCGGTACCTTAAAATTCTGGTCTGATAAATCAAAACCTGCTCCCAAACTGCGTATTTTATCAGGAACTGTTAAAGCATCAAAGATGGCGCTTGTGAAAGGTAATATCGGTATGAAGAATGGTATTCTTCACGTTGATGAACTAACTGGCAGTGTGGCGGCAACAATCACCTTCATGAATGATGGTGCGGGTAACATCACCATCGAAGATAAAGGAAAATTGAATTTAGCGCGATTATTTCTAAGTTTTGAGAAAAAGAGCCAATGCAGCTTCACGATCGGGCAACAAGAAGGTTCGACATTCTCAGTCATACAATGGCTCATAACAAATGGACGCGTATCAATTGGTGGCGAAAAAGTAACAAGCGTTGAGTCATTCAAAATCACACGAAGTGGTACAAAAACAACTCTGGCGCTACTATAAATACTGAACAGCTAATAATGTTCACTTAGAAGAGTGAAGCACCCCGGAGCAAGCTCCGAGGCATTCGCCTGGAGGGTTCCGAGCCACAGGCGACATGACCACAAGAAAACAACGCTCTGTCGTTTCCACACGCTCGTCCCACACCATGGCAACGACGGAGCGTTGCCCTCCAAAAGAGCCGGAGCAAGCTTCGAGGTATCAGACCCAATGAGAATGAAATTAACAGCAAAACTTATCTTGGTTGCAGCGTTATCCTTTGGCGCCCTATGTCAGGCAGAACCCGAGCGTCCCAACATCATTATCATCATGACCGACGATTCGGGCTACTCGGATCTCGGCTGCTACGGCGGCGAAATCGATACGCCCAACCTCGATCGCATGGCGGGCAACGGGCTGCGCTTTCGCAATTTTTATAATAACGGCCGCTGTAGTCCGACGCGTGCCTCGCTGTTGACGGGGCGCGATTCGGCCCACGCCGGCTTCGGCGCCGGCACCCTTGGCGGCTGGAACCGCGAGATGAAAGAACCCGCCTATCGCGCGCGCTTGCCCTATGATCTGCCGACCATCGCCGAGCTGCTGCAGGCGTCCGGTTATCAAACCATGATGACCGGCAAGTGGCATCTGGGGGGCAGCCAAATGAAAGGCAGCAAAGGCTGGCAGGATTGGTGGAAAAAACAGCACCCCGGCTGGGAGCTGACAGAGGCCGAGATCGAGGCCGACTTTAATGCGCTGCCGCCGCAGCGTGGCCAAGATGGCCATGATGGTGGCCGAGAGGGCCGTGGGCGCCCTGGGGGCGCAGAAAAACGAAGTAGAGCGGCAGCATCGCCGCCTCGTCACACATGGTGAGCTAA
>Ga0209092_10002447_pt1 | contig 17035 bp, 15 predicted proteins | sample FraStrMetagenome_FD_187446 | JGI IMG/M metagenome (GOLD analysis project Ga0209092, IMG submission 187446) | Marine eukaryotic phytoplankton communities from Arctic Ocean - Fram Strait ARC3M Metagenome (SPAdes) (version 2) | ecosystem: Environmental > Aquatic > Marine > Oceanic | place: Fram...
CGAACTTTCGGCCACCCCTAGCGGAGGGGTGCTCCATTCCCAACGAAAGCGATTCGACATGTTCCTCGCAGGGATCCTGGAACCTCTAATTGGTTGATTTTGTACATGTGACGCGTCATTTACAAAGACGCGTCATTTACAAATCTGCTTTCCATCTGTAGAAAACCTTATTGAACTGTTAATAGAACTTCAAGTTTCGTTGTGACGTTGACTTATAATACGCACATGCTTCCACATACGAGAGGACGTGTTCGCAATTTGACAACAAACGCATTCCTGACGTGATTACATGTACTAATTACCGATACTTCGCAAACGCGAAGGTGTTTTATGTAACAATAACGAATCACACTTGAAGTCCAAACTGTACCTGATCAAAACATTTTATACGCTAGCGCAATGAAATTTAAGTTGAAGAGTATATTTTACCTTCTCTTATGTGGTCATCGCCACATCGATTGAACGCCACGTGATTGATAATATATTTAAGGATTTCAAGGACATGAATATTTAAGCGCCTCCTTGAAGTTGATGAAAGTCACTTAGGTATTATGGATTGATATTTTTTCACCAATCCGAATCTTAACAATTAATCATCCTTTTCAAAAACGAAAATGATCGTTCCAGAGATAACAACCATAGACGAAACGGCAATGATCTTTCCAGAAACAGTCAAAGATGAAGTAATATCATCAGATGAGGGAGGATCATTTGAACAGTCGATTGATGTGTCAGATGAAAACCCATTGAAGGAGATGGAATCGCAGTTAAACGAACTTGTAAGGTCATACGGCGAGCACCACATTCTCGTGGCAGATCAACTTGCAGTCATAGCTCTCCATCATCAACATGTGACTGGTAATCTTGAAAACTCCTTTCAAACATTTACTCGCGCCCTGATTATATTCGAATTTTTGGTTAAAGCTCCTTCTCTCTCTGCATACAAATCGGGTGCTTACTCGACTGCAGATCGGGATATAAATTATTGCATCGTACAAAAGGGCGTGATCCTGACAGACCTTGGAAATGTATTGATGATGATGAATCGATATAGAGAAGCGCTGACGAGATTTGAGGAAGCCCTTCAAATTTATAGGGGTCGGGGTTTTGATGAATCGCATCCAAGGGTTAGATCGGCAGAGAGAGTTCGGATGCGATGCACATGTCAAATTGAAACAACAAAAACGAGTGCCTAGGTTGATCAGCAGCCGTCGTATTTTTATAGTAACTTCATTTCAAATTAGATCTTGAATTTTGTCCTTAATTTCAACAATTAACCACAAGAACGAGTGCCTAGGTGGAAGCTGGCATGTTTTTGAAGTATTACGTGTCAATTTATATCAAAATATAACTCCCTATCACATGAGAAGTAGCTAACTATTGTACATAATTTTTACGTTAAGAGTTTTTTGGGTGCCTATTTATTCCAAAATATACACTTCGAAGTAATCATTGTTACAATAATATCATTAACATTGTAGATCTAAATAACTTGTGAATGAGATAATTTTTACGTTTCGAGAAAGTACGAAAGTATGATTTTCCAAATTGCGTTGTTTATGTAGACAGGTGTTCGCGAAATCAAAAGTACGAAAACCGCGTAATTAGGGTTTTTTGTTTATGAGTTATGATGTTTTCATGTAGACACCCTCTTAGGGTACCTATTTATTCTAATGTGAATTACTTTAGTTTTGAAAGGTCGGCGTGGAGCTTTCGCCTATTCAGGGACATAAAAATATCAAGCAAGTTTTGTGAGTCCCTACTCTACAGAATACTAAATGTTACTTGTGGATACATGATATCGGTATCAAGATACTTTTGCATGACTAAAAATTTGTTCAAGAATCTAATTTCAAGAGAAAACTTGAAGATCTTTCGTGTTTTGATTTGTTAGATTACCTATTCATTCTATTTTTAAATTTCGACAATGTGGAGGATTCGGTGAAGACCTTATCAAAATGAAAAAAGATAACGAGCAAAACTGTAAATTCCTTTAAAGCAAGTTAGGATGGTGAAGCCGTCGTCTCAAAGTGAAGAAGAAGTGTGAAGTGGCAATTTGACCCGTCACTTACAAACGCAGATTGGACATATATCCGACACTAGAAATAAATTGTCGACTGTAAATGGAAGCTATGCCACCGGTAGTCTGAGTCGGGCCCAAAAACTACAAAGTGAGGATAGCTTGACTTCTCAACTATTCGAGCTTCCCGCTTCTACAACACAACACATGCAAGAGCCACAGACACCTCGAAATGACGCATTCTATTACAATGACACGACCAAATAATTTACTAACATAAAAGTTTAGCGTTACGCAACTATAAATTTTCGCTACTTCTTCAACGCATCAAAACGAGCTAGTAATTCGTTGTAATCAATATCATTTACCCCTTTATCGGCATTATTGCATTCAGTTTTTGTTGGCGTATCTATAGAAGAAGGAACTACTGGCGATGAAGACAAATCTATATCTTTTTCTTCATCGCTATTGACTATGTCTGTCTTCAAGGGGACAGCTGTAGGGATGTCAGATGGTGTGTCAGGTAGAACTGTCGCAGTCGCCAATGGTAAATCATCTTTCTCCGATAGTTTTTTGTGTTGTTCTAAATATTTTGAACCTGGAAAATAAATATCTTCAACATCATCTTTGAGATTAGATGGAGGGGGATTTGGAGGTGCGGTAGGTATTTCCTTTTCAGGTTGGATTGTAACGTGGTTAGGCATGATTGGAGCCTCGCCCTCGGGACGATCAGCGCCAAACGCAACAGGAACGGAATAGCCATCTGGAGCCGCTGCTATATCATTAGTATTACCACTTTGTAATGCGGGAGGGTCCCATTTGACGTCATACTCCTCTGCAATCTTTACCAAATAGCTTCTTACTACTGAAGAGCTTGGAGGAATAATAGACAACCGGGCTACAACTCGTTCATTAACTACACCACCCTCATTATCTTCTGCTTTTCTAATGAATTTGCTTCCATACTTAAATTGAAGTTGTTTTCGTATTTCTAGAAGTTCGGGAATGTCAACACGCTCAGCTGCCCAAATCAAAGTTGATATGCATCCTTTCATCTCCGGTGGACAAGATTTCGTGTTTGATATGAACTTTATTCTTTCAGCTAAAAGCTCACAATTAAGCTGGAGTAACTCATACGCCTCGACTATTGATAGACGCGTACTTTACTTAGATTATGAATGAAAGACTATCACAAGAAAAACATTGTTGAGCTTACCAGTGTAGTCATCCCGAATAACAGCTTCTGCACGAATTCTCGCCTTCTCTTCCTTCGGGAGGGGTGTCATGGATAAAAGAGAAGCAATTTCACGCTTATTTTGCTTTAGCAATGCAGCTTTCTTGTTCGAGGCTATTTGAAATCTATGAACGGCCATTTTCAATTCTGAAAAATAAGACAAAATTTAATGATTATTTTGGGAACAAAATGAAGAGCATCGGTGCGTTGAATTTTATACTCACGAGGCTTAATCTTGTTCTCATTATACCAGAACATGATTATGGAATATTGTTCATATAAGTACACAATGCAATCTCCTGGAAATAAACTGCTTCACTATTAGAGCTGAGGCTGGAGCTGGAGCAGAATAATGAGAATAACGCAAAAACAGGACTGCTATTCACAGGTATACACCGACACAATTGAAATATTTTATCGATATCCTTCTAACGTGATAGCAGAGAAACGGCGTTGATGTAGTCGTCCGTATGGATAATAACCTGACAGTGAAGGGCACTCTTGACTCTTGTATTGAAAATGCCGTGATACGGCCATGGCCATCGAGCTTTTGCTGTCTGTCGTGCAAAATTGCGAATGCTCGATACATGTTGCTAGAATTCTCTGGGGGCTCGTACAGCTCGTACACCATGTACGTTGGCCTAGAACTAGAACCTAGAGCTACTACCGGTAGCTAGATTATTCCTAATTTTTCCTATGTCCACTTGTAACTGGTACATAGCTTGGTACATGTAACTGGTAACTGGCACCGTACGATTTATACCGTACCACCGTACACCGTACCGATGACCGATAACCGATACTAATACACCCGTCATCCGTACGTACACATGTATTAATACGAGTAAATGTACTACCGATTATTGGTTGTTCACTATTTTGAGAATTCGTGTTATATTCGCAATAATATCAATAGCTCGTATTGCGTTCGTTTAAATTTGAGTGTGTTTCCGTTGGTTAGTTCGTAGGAAGACGCGTGGGTGAAGCTGAAAAAACAAAATTGATGGTGCCGAATTGGACCAGGATTCGCTGCTTCCGAAAAAGGATTTTAGAGATTGTAACGCAAACTGAATGATCCATGGACGGAGATAGGTTCGCTGTGAATAGTTTTTCGTAGATTTCGAGAAAAACAAGAACATTACTCAGGGTACGGGAAAGATAGCGATTGATTAAGTAGGGAATACTAACCGGAGAATATGAAGCAGACCAGTAATCCTCGGTTGCGAAACTCACATCGATCGTCTTCACGGCTTAATGCTTTGAAGCTGTGTAATTATCTTGTATACATCGTGATTTTCTCTCTCAGCTATTTTTATGGGTACATGAAGGGAAGATCGTCCGGGGAGGAGGAAGCTGCACAAGTTTATGCTGCCAAGCAGAAAAATGAAGAAAATAGGAAAAATGCGGATGGGAAATGTTTTTCTTCGACGGAATTGAATAATTTAATTAACGAGAAAGTTGCAGAGAAGCTGGAAATGAATTCCTTAAAGAACATTTCGAATCCCGGTAAGGATGAAAATAGGAGTGGTGGCTTGGAAGTACCGTCTTGGATACAAACATGGTCAAAAGTAAGCAAAAAGGATTTCCTCGATACGCATGATTACGGTACGCCTCGAGATCATAACGGTGATTTCGGAGATGTTTTGTTGCTCTATAATTCAGATCCTGGAAAATTTGAAAAAGGCGCGCATATTGCTGCGGCTGACGCTACAAGCAGTTGTAAAGAGTTGAATACTGTGATAGTGCCCTCCGAATCAACAACTTGCACTGCGATCTTACAAGGATATCCAAGCTACCACCTTCAGAGGTGGATGAAAGATGTTAAAGGTAGGGAGAGTAATCAGTTAGTGCATGTCGGAAGAGGTTTGCAAAGAAATGGAATGGAGAAATTTGCTCCTCCTACCGACAAACAAACAGTGAGTCATTGGGAGAAGTTGATTCCATACCTTTCAAATCTTGATGCGCTCGTGAACGATTTGAAACCAAAATTGACTAAGATTGCAAGAGACAATACCATCGTTGTTGCTGTCGTTAACTTAGGTCAAAGCAGCCTTCTCATGAATTTTGTATGTAACGCGAGAAGTAAAGGCTTAGACATATCAAATCTCTTTGTATTTGCAACAGATGAAGAAACCCTGAGATTATGCAATGCGATGGGACTATCGTGCTATTATGACGAAGTGAATTTCAAGGAGCTTCCGACAACGGAGGCGAGGCGCTACGGAGACCGAATTTTTACTAATATGATGTGGGCGAAGGTCATTGTTGTACAAGTTGTGAACTTCATGGGATTCGACGTTTTATTCCAGGATGTTGATGTTGTGTGGCACAAAGATCCAATCCCACTTTTGAAGCATGGCGAAGAATATCAGCAATTTGATATGATGTTTCAAGACGACGGTGCAAGATCTCTTCGGTATGCCCCTTATTGCGCTAATTCTGGCTTTTACTTTATCAGATACAATGACAGAACACGTTTTTTCTTTACAAACGTATTATATTCTGGAGACTTTATTGTGAAGAGTTCCTCCCATCAGCAAGCACTCACTGCATTGTTGGCAGAACATAGCTCGTTGACGGGACTTCGGGTGAAAACGTTGGATACACATGAATTTCCTGGAGGTTGGAACTATCATCGTCGTTCAAATAAAACAATTAAACAAATGGTCGGGCATCCTCAAGGCGGTGATGAAAAACACATACCAACAATATTTCACATGTCATGGACTGCTAATAAAGACGATAAATTGAAATATTTGAAACAGCTCGGGTCATGGAATCTGAAAGAACAATGTGAAGACGGGACTAATGGTGCCAAAATAATGGAAGATGATGGACAGTCCGCGTGTTGTTCTATTGAACCCCTTGTCACTTGCTTCTATAGAGACAAGCCAAGCATTAAACCTTGTAAGGAAAGCAATCCCATAGATAAAGGCGGAAGATCTTGGTGGTAAATTTTACTGAAATGATTTCGCCAAAAGTAATATGGCAGTTTTGTACGAAGTGTATTATTAAATATTATACTCATTAATATTACTGACTTTAGTATGCGTTATATGTTTTATGTAAAACGGTGGACTGATCAGTGCTCCACTGCATGCACATACACCCGTAGCTCAACCGTATAATGCTAGTTTAGAAGATTAAACTCAGTTCAAAATCCAAACAAACTGAAAAATTGAAAATTTGAAATGTTGCTGGCATCGCCATATAAACACATTCATCCTTGCCCCTATTCTAACCGGCAAGGGCGGTGCGCAAAACTTCATCGCTTTCTTCTTACATGTAATGGCGGGAAATTGTCCTATATGCTTCGAATCACTTGAACGTGACGTATGTGTCACAAATCCGTGTGGACATTTATTCCATCGTGAATGCTTTGACGAATGGGCGTCTCGTGGGAGCTCTACCACCACTTTGGAAGATTACTACGATGATCCTAATTGTTTAAAAATTAAATGCCCCACTTGCAATGCACGTACGAATGGATACATTAAAGTATTCATGGATGTGACGAAAGATAATGGCAGGCGCAGCGAAGACGTCGACGTAATTGATATTTCCGGCGACAGCAGCAGCAGGAGCGAGGTAGCGTCTTTGAAACAAGTGATTACGTCTCTTAAGGACACCCTGCGCAAAAAGAATGAGACCGAGTGGAATATGAGAGAAGAGCTGAGGGCTATCGATAAGATTAAATCTGAGCGCAAGAATTTTCAATTGCGCCTAGTAGAGGAACGTAAGACTCATGCCGAAACAAAAAGGAAGATGAAAGCGTGCGAGGAAGGTTGTAACAATAGGATTGCTCGACTAACAAAGACGTGGGAGACTCGACATCTTGGAATGGAAAAAAGATTGAACGAATCGTCGGAGAGTGTGAGGCACTTGAAGACGTTACGAAGTGATTTTGACAACCTTCTAAAAAGTGCAAGGACATTTCGAAATGATTTGGCTGTAAAAGACGAAATGATTCGGCGAAGTAAAGTGCAAATTACCCAAATGACAAAAGAATTAGACGAAAATAAGCGTGTGGCAACCAAAGCCAAACAAGATCTCGTTAGAATCCAGTTGAATGATTGTAATAGTAGCGCAATTAGGCAGTTGTCCGTTGAAAATATGAAACTTAAGCAACAGTTGGATGAGTACATGACAAAACCAGAAGCTTGCTACATTGAAGAGCGAAGGAAAAGAGCCAAATATGGAACGATTGCTAGCGGCTCATTGAGAGATAAGAAGAGAACAAAAAATCCTAAAAATCCCTTTTCAACTATTGGAAATATTTCTTTGCCATCGCAATCAAAGGTGACACCGCATACAGTATTGAAGTCAACTGAAAGTTCCAACTTCAGCTTTACAACTACAAAAGGTGCACGTGTCGGCATGTCCATTTCTGGAGATGGTCCATTTGGCTTTAGTTTGAAAACAAAGCGGCAAAGCAAATTGAAAACAGCATCCAAGCAAAATCTTTAGTTTTATCGTTTAACATTATAATTACGCTTTGGTTTACAATTTCTATGCGTAGAAATAAAGACTCCTCTTCAGATCTACCGTATTTTTCTTGATCAAACACCACCAAAAGTACTTTGATTTTCTGTCTTTGGTGCTTATCCGTCCAAAATCGCTAATAATGCTACATATATTTTTATTTTGTTAACATCAGTAATTATTATTTATTACACTTACAATGTATTAATATTTTCATCTTTCTACATTCGTACCAGGGGATAGGGCAATATTATTGCACGGTATTGCGTATTGCAATACTCTGCTTCCAATACTCTGCTTCAGTCGCAATAATTATTGCAATACTTTGCTCCGCTTCAATTCTATTGCAATAATATTGCGACGGAAAAAGTGTTGCAATACATGTACTATTGCAATTCTATTTGCAATAATACATTGCAATTCTAATGCAATATACTATTGAAATACAAGAATACGCGTACTTTCTTCGAATGTTTTCACATAACTCCTATCTCATATGTCAAATGCAACTCCCATATTTTCCTAAGAAGCTCGTGTGTCTTATAGGTATCCGGTATTTAATTACTAGCTTCTGAATTAGCCTTTGCCGTTAACATAAGTTATCCCAGCCACCGATCCGTGCGCGAATTTTGACGACAACTACTCTGTTTTTGAGTCTTCACGTTCACGTTTTGAGAGATACCGGATAACGGTGATTTTACCAAGATTGATCAAGTTTCAGTGGTTCTGTGAGCATGAGCATGGATTGATCTGAAACCTCCTATTTCACATCTCTTATTTATTTTTTGTGCATTTAAGTTTACCGGGTATCGTTAGATCAGTGCACATACCATTGTTAGGCAGTCGTAGACATTGCATTGTTATTTTTTGACAGAATTAGAAGTAAACATTTTATTAACATTAATCGGATGATATAGCACATCATGGATGTCAAGGTGAAGGTGAAGAAGGAGGTGGATATGGATGAGAAGGTAACAGTCAAACTGGAGTTGGTGGATGATGTTATGTGTAAGAAGGATCCTGTTGTGGTTACGAAACACCTTCTTGTCGAAGAAAAGAAATTGCTTCGACAGATTGAGTTTGAAAAGCATGTTCAGCATATGGCCATGGAGCGTAGCAAGCATAACAACGGCGTTCGTATTTCGGTCCCCAACAAGGGTAAGGGATACGTTCGCGCCACTCCATTCGGTGCACAGCTCGAAACGTTGACGCAGGTTGACATTGATCCTGTTGAGAATGAACGCTGGGCCGATCACCGCAAGGAGAGGCTTGATACACATAGTTTTGTCGTGGAAGGTTTCGATCATGTCTATCCATTATCACCTACTGAATTGCTAGTTAATCAGAATTCTAAAGATATTGATGCTCCTGTCAAAAATTTGAAGGATAAATGGCGTCTTCTTCCGTATTTTCTTGAGCTTCGTGGATTGATGGGACAGCACATTCGTTCATTTGATTACTTCGTAAATGTAGAAATGAGACAAATAGTTCAGTCTCCATCAGCATGTGAAATTCGAAGCGATCATGATCCAAAATTTTACCTACGATACACAGATTGCTGGCTCGGAGAACCGAATGTAGAAGAAGACTCTTACTCATCGACCCGTGCTACACCATTTCAGTGCCGTCTTCGAAACTGCACATATTCAGCGCCAATTTACGTGAATGTTCGATATACTCGAGGAAGACAAATTGTTGTGAAGAAGAACCTCATAGTTGGGAGAATGCCAGTAATGTTGAGATCTTCCAAATGCCTTTTGAAAGGAAAGTCTGAAAAGGAATTGGCACAGATGAAAGAATGCCCTCATGACCCTGGTGGATACTTCGTTGTAAAAGGAGTCGAAAAGGTATGCCTGATGCAAGAGCAAGCGTCTAAAAATCGTATCATTATCGAAAAAGATTCAAAAGGATTCATAACTGCTGCCATAACTACTTCAACGCATGAGAGAAAATCAAAGTGTAATATTTATTTGAAAAAGGGCAAGATTTATGTGAAACATAACATTTTCAACGAAGACCTTCCCGTTGCTGTCATCCTGAAAGCTATGGGGGTTCAGTCAGATATTGAGTTGGTTCAACTTGTTGGATCTGAGCCAGAAATAGTAGATGCTATGGCTTTGCTGATGGAAGAACCAGTTAAACTCTCAATATTTACACAAATTCAAGCGTTGAGGTATATTGGTCCAAAACTGAAATTAAACAAATGGAGCTCAAGTAAAAAGGCAACGCTACCTGAAGATGATGCAAGAGAAGTCCTTGCAAACGTAGTTTTGAGTCATGTACCATCCGATAATTTTGACTTTCGCGCCAAATGCATTTATATAGGACATATAGTTCGACGAATTTTTTCAGTTAGTATGAATAGAGCAGAACTTGATGATAAGGATTACTACGGGAACAAGAGAATTGAACTATCTGGAAGTTTACTCGCACTTTTGTTTGAGGACTTATTTAAGCATTTCAACAGAGATCTGAAAACGGCAGCCGATAAAATCCTCTCAAAACCAAACAGGACGACTGCTTTTGATGTAACAAAAATATTTCGCACGGATATCATCACTAATGGTATGCAAGCAACAATTTCAAGTGGTAATTGGGTAATTAAGCGATTCAATATGGATAGAGCCGGAGTGACGCAAGTCCTATCTCGATTATCTTACGTATCTGCCCTCGGTATGATTACTCGCGTAAACAGTCAATTTGAAAAGACACGGAAAGTAGCTGGACCGCGATCACTACAAGCAAGTCAGTGGGGAATGCTGTGTCCTGCGGATACGCCTGAAGGTGAAGCATGTGGTCTTGTAAAGAATTTGGCATTGTTGTCTCATATCACAACAGATGAAGATATTGGACCAATCAAACGCTTGTGCTTGGATCTTGGGGTAGAAGATGTCAATGCCCTGACGGGAAATGAAATAAACTCGATGGGAGCCTTTTTGGTTATGCTCAATGGTAGTATTTTAGGTGTGCACACTCGACCAAATAAGTTCGTGCAGCAACTTCGATTTATGAGGCGAAAAGGAATGGCGGGAGAATTTGTTTCCGTTTATCTCCATGCAGGGCAAAAAGCTATTCACATTGCATCCGATGCAGGTCGATTATGCCGTCCTTTGATTATCGTTGATGAAAGGACAATGATGCCAAAATTGAAACAAGCTCATATTGAGGCGGTTGCTTTAAAGAAAATTACGATTCAGGACTTGTTGAATCGAGGAATCGTTGAGTACATAGATGTCAACGAAGAGAACAATTGTCTAATCGCTATTTCTGAGGATGAACTTAAAAGAGGCGTAAAGGAAAGGAAATTAGCAGAACAAGAAGGCAAATACTATATGTCATACACACACCTAGAAATAGACCCCTTGACGCTTTTAGGGGTTGTTGCTGGACTCATTCCTTTCCCACATCATAACCAGTGAGTATTTTTTCGTTCTTTACTTTTTGAATTCATTAATTAACATTCCATTTTCATGGACAGATCGCCACGAAATACATACCAATCTGCTATGGGTAAACAAGCTATAGGAGTAATAAGTCTTAACCATCTCGAACGAACTGATCGTCTAATTTATTCTATGGTGTATCCGATGAAACCAATGGTTAAAACTAGAACACTGGATTTGATTCATTTCGATCAATTACCTGGTGGTCAAAATGCCTGTATCGCTGTCATGTCGTATAGTGGTTACGATATCGAGGATGCAATCATATTGAATAAGTCTTCGATAGATAGGGGATTTGGACGCTGTTCGGTCAGTTATAAATACGAGACTAGCATTAGACGTTATGCAAATAGAACTATGGATCGAACTCTCGGACCACCAGGTGCTGATCTCTTTCAAAATGGTGAAGCGGACAAACGATATACCCGTTTCAGGTTAGTAACTCTTTATCATAGAAAATATTGTGATCATATGACTTATTTTTTGGCTTGAAGGGCACTTGGTGATGATGGCATCTGTATGGTTGGTGAACGGTTAGAGGGTGGAATGCTTATGGTAAATAAAGAATCTCCAACTGATATCTCAAACGATATTTCAGAAGCTGAGTTGAACGCCCAAAGTAATGGGATGCCTGGATTATCTCGAATAAATTACAAGTTTTCTGGGTTATCTTACAAAGGTAGCACTTCTTCCTCTGTCGATAAAGTAATCATTACGAGCAACGAGAACGAACAATTTCTTATTAAGGTGTGTACTCGACAAATTCGTCGCCCAGAACTTGGTGACAAGTTTGCTTCTAGGCACGGTCAGAAAGGAGTTTGTGGGTGCATCGTACCGCAAGTAGATCTACCGTTTGGCGATAATGGTATTACGCCAGATTTAATTATGAACCCTCATGGATTTCCATCACGAATGACTGTCGGCAAACTTATTGAATTATTAGTGGGAAAGGCCGGCGTCTTTGATGGAAGGCAGGGGTATGCATCATGTTTCGGGGAGGAATTCGGATCTGCAGATACAGCAGCTGCTGCATCGGAAGCCTTGATAAGAAACGGGTTGAATTATATGGGCAAAGATCAGTTTTATAGCGGTACAACCGGCGAACCTCTCGATGCATATATTTTTTCGGGTCCAGTCTTCTACCAAAAATTGAAGCACATGGTTTTGGATAAAATGCATGCTCGAGCTCGAGGACCAAGAGCAGTTCTTACGAGGCAACCTACAGAAGGTAGGTCTCGAGATGGTGGTCTTCGTCTAGGAGAAATGGAGGTAAGATGATTTGTATACGTACTTAAGGCTTGTCAGTTCGAAGCTCATTTTCATTTTAGAGAGATTGTCTGATAGCTTATGGGGCGAGCAATTTAATTATTGAACGTTTGATGCATTCATCCGATGGGTTCACTGGAAACGTCTGCATGACTTGTGGTCTATTGCAGTATCATAATTGGTGCCAGTATTGTAGATCAGGCGAACATGTGACGAATATTCGTCTTCCTTATGCTTGCAAGCTGCTCTTTCAGGAACTTCAAGCAATGAATGTGATTCCGCGTCTGAGATTAAAAGACGTTTAATCAGGTTTAATTTACACATGTTAGTAAGTATCATTCTGGATATTTATTAGATTTTACGCGAATTCGTGTGTGCATTATCTGATTGACAAGCTACCACAGGTAATGTGGCGACGCGAAGAGATTAAAAGAATTTATTGCAGTGGCTTACCTCTGCCTGACAGGAGGAATTTCGGTGTAGGTTACGCCCTCGTCTGAGCATACTACAATCTTCAGACAGAAACAGTGGAAATATTGACATAAAAGATGAATCTTACGGTAATCTTGGAGCACGTCTTAAATAATACTCGAATCCCTCTAGAATATCTTGCTTCAGTTTTGTAGAAATGTCGACAGCACATGTTATCATTTATTTTTCAACTGTACACATAATTATTATCAATTGGTCTTGCCACTTATTTTCATATGCATAATGTTCTCTATTTCCACAATCTTTACATGCAAAAATTTAGGTTTCCAGATTACGTGCAGAGGAGTTTCCGCGTTGGTATGCCCATATCCAATGATAATAGAATCTCATGACAAAGAATTGCCATGAAAAATGAAGGCAGAAAACGGTTTTCGGTTATCCAAATTCTCGCGGATACTTCTCTCTAGTACATCTTCTTGCAATCTCGTAGAAGTGTTTCCTTTTCATTTGTACTTTGTATTCCTCTCTATTTCAAGACTCTTATGCGCTTCTGTTTGTTTAGAAGAGCGGCAGCTGAGCCCGTCGCGAAAATCATCCAATCCATAGCTTCTCTTGGTCCCTGGTGTCAATAAAACACATGAGAATATTGCTCTTAAGCCCGCAATGATGATCCAATTTTACTTTTCTCTTAATCACTTCAAAGTTCGGTCCAAAACTTTATCTTCTCTACTCAAATTCATCTGCTAGGCGAGAGAAATGATGACCCACTTGCTATTCTTTCGGTCATTCTTAAGAATTTGTAAACTTAAAAGAACAGCCCAAAACATCAGCTTTTCTACTCATATTCATTTGCTCGGTGAGAAGATTGACCGGGTAGCATTGCCCCGTTAGTTATACGTCTACGCAGTTTACAGTTGATACAATCACCGTATATGCCCCTCCATACCACGTGAAGTCATATCCACTAGCTAATTCTAGGTATGACATAAACCGATATATCATTTGAAGTATCAGCAACAAAAATTTCTAGGGTACTGGCTGCACAAACACTTCTGCTTATTATCCAATTTGGTTTTTGACCATGATTAATTCGTTGAAGAACTCTCGGATTACCCGAGGGTAAGTTTAACTCGTCCTCATTATCAAACTCAAGTATACCACTCGGATCATCGGATTGTGGGCTGCAATCAACACCAAGATCCCACACAAGAACTTGACCATCACTACCAGCACTAATTAATAGTCTATCGTTTGCGCAATCATCTTTTGCCCCAACAACATATCGTGGAAAGTATGCACAAACCACTGCAACGCTGTGTCCATTACGATGAAGCCTTTGTATTTGGACAAGTCGTCGTCCGGAAAGTTTAAAAATAGCAATACTGCCATCGCCGAGGGAAGCGGCGACCAAAATGCCACTTTTGGACCATGATATATTGTGCACCATTGGAGGATTGCACACCTGATTCACATTTTCATCTGAATCCATCTGTTTCATAAGAAGCGAATATGAGGCTCGATTTTTCGTGATGTCCCATAGTTTAACGTTACAGTCTGTTCCTCCGCTTATTAGCAAATCTTGCATTGAAGTTGATGATGAACCCTTCTTTTTGTTTCCTTTTCCTAAATAAATTTTCGATTTTCCTGGCCCCGAAAATATAGGACGAAACGCCGCACTTGTAGCAATAGCAAAACCGGAATTTTCCTCTCCAGTGGCTGTATTACCATGATGCAAGACCTTCACTTTACCCTTTTTGTATACATGTACTTCACCTTCATCGTCGCAAGATGCAATGATTAGATCTCCATTAATCGTCTGTTGCAATGAAATCTGATTTATATCATCTTCATTTCTCAAAATTTCTGTAAAATCTCTTGTAGGTTGTCGAAGCAATACAGCCTCACGTTCGTTGTCGACAGATAAATCATATTCCAATGGACGACGCCCAACTGCAACGTACACAAGACAACACGTATTTCCATCATATTGCGGGTGGAAATCGACGCACATAACCTCCTCCGTGACTTCATTCACAACATCCTCTTCTCCTTCTCTGAAGGAAGAAACACTGACTTTCGGAGGCATTACACACAAACTAGCTCTAAGTATTCTTACACTTTCCGCCTCATTGCCTGCATCACGGGAAAGTGCCGAGCATTCAAATACGCGGCACGTACCGTCTTCGCTTCCGCTTATCAATTGATCTGTCACTGAGCAGTAAGCCATGCATGTAACTGGACCATTATGTCCCTTTAAAATATATCGTATTGTGTCATTGCTGTTTTTACTCATTGTCGTTGCCATTGAAGTGCTAGTTTGTGAAGCGACTGGCTGAAAATTATCATCAAAATCATAATATTTCTAATGCCTGTCAAAATATCATTACATTATTTTCACTTGTTAACTTCTACTCTTGTAACAGTTATAGATGGCATTATATTTTTAAACTGTACATCATTGTATGCTTTTATTTTATTAACTTCTACTCTTGTTATTTTTTTTTAAACTGTATGCTTTTATTTTATTAACTTCTACTCTTGTACCAGGTATAAATTACTTTGTAGTTACAACTCATCCTCTTCATCAGTTACAGGTTCGGAAGAGGAGTAGTATTCGTGCTTGGCGAAAGTTTATACATAAGGACCCGATACAGTATTTCTGGTTGAGTCCAGCTATTTCTTTTATATATTGATTTATTAATACCGGGTACATGTACAAGTAATGTATGTCACTCTCTCAAGAGAAAAAGAAAAAGGATAAAATCAGATCTGGATTCTGAATATGAATCTGTCTGAATTAGTGTCTAGTGTATATCTACTATCTCCTCCTATCTCATATCTGCACGCCAAGAAGTCCGTTTGCCACCGTGCTTGGGACATTTGCATTTCTAGGATTCTCTCCGGAAAACTGGGACATGTCACACCGATAATGTCAAAGTTCGTCTTGATAGTTTTTACCGGAAAGGATCTTATAAATGCAAATGTCCCAAGCACGGTGGCAAATGGACTTCTTGGCGTTGTGAAGACGGATTTCGACGCTTGGTAAAGAAATGTCAGGGGAGAAACTGTGTACCCATGTTAGATCGCGAAGAGTTAGATCTCAAAAAGTGGAATCGGATGAGTTTTGGAGCATATTCGATAATTTCTTTCAAATGCTGCAAGTGTTCGATTACAGAACAGAAGACCCTCTCTGACTTTGTCAGATGTAAGAATATACATTGTCTGTGCAATACACGTTTGCGTCGGCAAACACCAAAACGATATGAAGAATTTCTTCGTCTTTGTGATGATCGCAATTGCGATTTAGAAATTTCATTGAACGAGTGGTTGCGTAAGGCCAAGTCAAAGAATTTCAAAGTTCCAATCTGTTGCAAAAAGTGTGGTATCGTGGCCGAATCGACAAGTATTTCTAAATTCGTAAATAATGGAAGATCTTTTCATCGAAGTGACAGAGCTTAGAAATTTAATGAGATCTACTCTAGAATGTGTCAGACTTCATATATCCATTATATATCCGTCCGTCCGTAACCCTAAACATTTCTGGCCACAAACGTATCTGAATACGTACATCCAAATACGTGTGTGTTCCTAGAGAGAATACATGAATAAAATAAGTCATAATATTATCACCCAATTTCATCACCTGCATTCATCTGACAGGTTATGAGCCCTCACGAGTGGCAGTAAGCTCGTTTTACCATCACCTTCACGACACTTCACTGCCCTCGTACCTTCCAATATTTCTCCTCTATCCTTCTACCTCCCTCTCGAAATGGGCCGTCGGATCACCCGTGCGATGTCTCGATCTCATAATTCGAGCAATCCTAATCCTCAAATCACCGACGCTGCCAACAACCCCGTAACTCAGTCTTTACTGGATGCCTCTACCCCTTCCTCTCCCTCTGCTTCAGCTCATGCATCTATCTCTTCTTCCAGTTCTATCTCTGTCTCCGACTCCTCACCGATTATCCCTTCTACGTCTACCTTACCTTCTGTGCCTACCGACATCCTCCAATGTATGCTCGACGCTCTCACCATTCAGCAACAGCAATTTGATAGACAATACGAGTTTCTAGAAGCGCGGTTCTTGGCTCAGCAACAACGCGATGCCACTCTTCTCCGCCAACTACAAAACGTTGTGAGATGTTCCCGGGGACC
>Ga0209092_10002449_pt1 | contig 17033 bp, 15 predicted proteins | sample FraStrMetagenome_FD_187446 | JGI IMG/M metagenome (GOLD analysis project Ga0209092, IMG submission 187446) | Marine eukaryotic phytoplankton communities from Arctic Ocean - Fram Strait ARC3M Metagenome (SPAdes) (version 2) | ecosystem: Environmental > Aquatic > Marine > Oceanic | place: Fram...
CTTGCTGATCGTGTTTATGGTGGCGGCGCCGTTGCTGACAGTCGGGGTGGATGTTGATTTGCCCAAAACTGCCGCCGATGCTTTGCCAAGTGAGTCGGAGGAGCCCTTGACCGTCACGCTCACTGCTGAGGGGGCAATTGTGATACAGACGACCGAAACGCCAGAGACGGAATTTTTGACCCGTCTGCGCGGCATCGCACAGGAGCGTGCAGATGATAAGGTCTTTTTGCGGGCCGATGGCGCCATTCCCTATGCGCGGGTGATGCAGGTCATGGGAGCGATGAACGCAGCCGGCTTTGGCAATATTGGCTTGGTCACCGATTTGGGCGGTCCAACATTTGACGGCTCTGGTGGATAGGGTCTCATGTCGCCGGGCAGCTATATCTCCTTCGCCCTCCATCTCGGGTTTGTGGGCTGGCTGGTTTTTAACGGAGATTTTTCCCGTAAGCCCGCTGAAATGTCGGTTGCAGATGTGTCGGTTGTCTCATCTGAGTTGTTTGACATTATGGTGAACAACATCAGTCCGGACATTTCCACGGACATTCCGAGTGCTGAGGCGGTCCCGGTTGTGGAAGATGCCGCAGGACCCAGCGCGCCAGAGGTGGATGGGGCCCCAGCGCAAGTGGCGCAAAGCTTGACGCAAATTTCTGTGGGTGATGCCCTGCCTTTGCAGCGGCCGGAACCTGTCGCGCCTGTGCAAGATGTTGTGATCTTGCCGCCCGTGGAGCTGCAGGCGCCTGCGGAGGAGGACAGCGCGCAAAAGCCATTGGAAACCAGCTTGCCGCCCAAGCCACGTCCGGCGCAAAGGATTGCGCCAGCCGCCATCGATGCGCCTGATATTGAGATGGATATAGGTGCCGAGAGCCGTGAGGCCGCTGCCCCGCAAGAGGCTCCAGCGGAAGTCGCACAGGAGCAGCAGGCGCAAACGCCCGAAGCTGCGGCCCCAGAAATTGTCACAGAGGCGGAAACACCCTCTGCGGCCCCGGTCGTGACAGCCAATGCGCCAGCACGGTCGGTGCGTCCACGCAGTCGGCCGGCCCCGCGCGCAGCGCCAGCGCCCGAACCGCTCGAACCCGATGCGGAAGCGCCACAGATTGATCCGGTGACAGCTGCGTTAAATGCGGCCTTAATGGCTGGTGACGCCACTCTGGGGGCGCCTGAGGCTGCAACCGCACCTTTGGCAGAGCAATTTATTCGTGGTATGCAACTGGCGATTGCAGAATGTTGGAATCTTGGCGCCTTGTCATCAGCGGCCTTGTCGACGATTGTGGTGGTGGAGATGGAACTGACACTTGACGGAAAACCCGTGCCAAACAGTATCAAAATGCTTGGCTTCGAGGGGGGGGATGACATCAGTGCAGAGCGGGCTTTTGAAACAGCACTGCGTGCTATACGAGGATGCGGCGTACAGGGATTTGAACTGCCGAAGGACCAATTTTCAACTTGGCGGCGTGTGGAATTAACATTTAACCCAGAGAAAATGAGAGTGCGATGAAGCGATTGATCTATTTTGGTGTTTTGGCGTTTGGCCTTTGGACAGGTGCGGGCATGGCGCAAAATGGACCGTTGCGTATTGAAATCACCGATGGGGTGATTGAGCCTCTGACCTTTGCGGTTCCAATGTTTGAAGCGGAAAATATTGAGGCGGTGACGAGCGCCACAGAAATGTCGCGCATTGTAGCCACAGATTTGTCAAGCAGTGGCCTGTTCCGCGAAGTGCCGCCAAGCCGTTTTATCGCGCAGCGCAGCAGCTTTGCTGAGCCTGTGCGCTATCCTGACTGGCGCGCCATCAATACGCAGGCTTTGGTCACTGCTGTGGTCAAAACCAACAGCTTTGGACGGCTGACCGTCAAATTCCGCATTTTCGATATCTATTCTGGTGTGCAGCTGGGCAGTGGCGTGCAGCTCAGCGGCAGCACCAAAGCTGTGCGCCGCATGGCCCATAAGGTGGCCGATCAGGTCTACGCGCGGATCACCGGTGAGGGGCCATATTTTGACAGTAAGATTGTCTTCGTGTCTGAGTCTGGGCCGAAAGATAAGCGGCTCAAGCGTTTGGCCATTATGGATTATGATGGCGAAAATTTGCAATTTTTGAGCGGCAATGAAAATACCGTTCTCGCGCCGCGCGTGTCCAAAGATGGCAAGCAGGTGCTCTACACCAGCTGGGAAACTGGTTTTCCGCAGATCTATCAGCTCAACGTGAGCAGCGCTGCGCGCAAGCGGTTGCCGACACCGGACAATGGCATGGCTTTCTCACCGCGGTTTTCACCCGACGCCAAGCGTTTGGTTTATTCCTTTGAGCAGGGTGGAAACACTGATATTTATCTAATGGATTTGGCCAGTGCGCGTTCAGCACGGATGACGTCAAGCCCGTCCATTGATACGGCCCCAAGCTTTAGCCCCGATGGGCGCTCAATTGTCTTTGAAAGTGACCGCAGCGGCACGCAGCAACTCTATGTTATGCCAGCTACGGGCGGCACGCCGAAGCGGATATCCTTTGGCAACGGGCGCTATGGAACGCCAGTCTGGAGCCCGCGTGGGGATTTGATCGCCTTTACCAAGCAAAGCAACGGGCGCTTTGGCATTGGTGTAATGCGTACTGATGGCAGTGAAGAACGGCTTTTGTCTGCCTCTTTCTTGGATGAGGGGCCCAGCTGGTCGCCTAATGGGCGCGTGATTATGTTTACCCGCGAAACCCAAGGACCAAAGGGTGCGCCAAGCCTGTATTCGGTAGATATTTCTGGCAGAAATCTGCGCGCCTTGAACCTGCGTAGCCCTGCTTCTGATCCGTCTTGGGGCCCTGTTCTGCCTTAGGAAAGGGGGTCTGGTGATGCGATGTTTCTGTGAAAGGAGACCAAAATGAGAACGATGTATTTGGCCCTCGTGGCTATGGCGACCCTCGTGGCCTGCGCCGATACCAACGGGGGGTACAGCACAGCAGGCCTCGATGGTGGGTCCGGTTGGGATGGCAATGAAATCAGCTCTGAGGATTTGAAAGATCCAACTTCTTCGGCCTATTTCAAAACTTCCGTCGGAGATACGGTGTTGTTTGATGTGGATGAGTTCACATTGAACACATCCTCCAAGGCCGCTTTGGATATCCAAGCGGAATGGCTTCTCAGCAACCCCGGCTACGTCATGGTTCTGGAAGGCCATGCGGATGAGCGTGGCACGCGCGAATACAACCTCGCGCTGGGCTTCCGGCGGGCACAATCTGTACAAGAGTACCTCGTCGCACTCGGCGTTTCGGGCCTGCGGCTTAAGACCCGTAGCTATGGTAAAGAGCGGCCTATTGAAATTTGCAGCTCTGAGCGATGCTATGAGAAAAACCGCCGGACAGTTACCATTTTGAACCAGAGCATGAGTTGATGCATCTGGGCCGTTCATTGATTTTGATCGCGGGGCTGTCCGGACCCGCCTCTGCTGACAGGTTGGCAGATATGCGTCAAGATCTTGCCGGTCTTTTGTATGAAACCAAACGCCTGAGTCTGGAATTGACCGCCACACAAAAGGGCCGCTTTGTCAATGATGGGGCGCTGTTGGATCGAACGTCTGCCATTGAAAATGAGTTGCAGCGCTTGACTGGTCAGACCGAAGAGCTGGCCTACCGCATTTCTGCTATTGTGCGGGATGCGACCCAGAGAATTGCCATGCTTGAAGCGCGTATCTGCGCCATGGAACCGGGCTGTGTGGTGACGCAATTGGGTGCCACACTCCCCCTTGGATCTGATACGGATTCAGGTTTGGATTTGGTTCTGCCTGGTGAGATATTAACGATTTCTGAGCAAGCTGAGTTTGATGCCGCCAATGACATGCTGCTGTCTGGCGACACTGGCAGCGCCGTACAAATGTTCGAAGAATTTGTTAAGGCCTTCCCCATTGGCCCGCTGACGCAGCGGGCGCATTTGCTTTTGGGACATGCCTATATGGACAGTGCGGCGTTTCGTCTGGCGGCGCGGGCCTATTTAGAGGCCTATTCACTTGATGAGGCCAATGAGGTTGCGCCCTCTGCACTTTATCACCTTGCTTTGTCGTTTCACCGCATGGGCAATGCGCAAGAGGGGTGTTTGACTCTCAGTGAAGTTCAATTTCGCTTTGCGCAGACCGAGGTTGCAGCCGATGCCAAGCTGGCCGAGGCCGAGCTGTCCTGTCCATGAGCCTGGAGCCGCGACAGGATATCCTATTTCATATCGCTGAGGTCTTCGCGCAGCTGCCAAAAGATGACGTGATTGGGGTCGCAGTGTCGGGGGGATCCGATTCTGTGGCGCTGCTCCTGGCTTTACGTGCCGCCATGCCTCAGGCGCATTTGTGCGCTGCCACTGTCGACCATGGATTGCGGGCTGAGGCGAAGGAGGAGGCGCATTGGGTCAGCGCGCTCTGCGCGAAGCTGGGCGTAGCACATAGCACCCTAACTATAAGTGATCTGCCTTCGGGTCCCAATCTTCAAGCTCGCGCCCGCTGCGCGCGCTATGATGCGCTGGCGGCTTGGGGGCGGGCTATGGCGTGCAGCTGTATTTGTTTGGGGCACAGCCAGACCGATGTGGCGGAAAACTTTTTGATCCGCTTGGCCCGCGGCTCTGGCGTCGATGGTCTCAGCGTGATGCGCGGGCGCTGGACAGATCGCGGTATGGAATGGTTGCGCCCATTACTTGCGTTTTCCCGGACGGATCTGCAGGATTTCCTGCGTACGCAGAGACAGGGCTGGTGCAATGATCCTAGCAATGAAGATCCGGCTTTTATGCGCGTGCGCATGCGTCAGGCGGCGTCGGACTTGGAAGCGCTTGGATTGACCGGCCATAGGCTGGCCACAACCGCTACACGCATGGGCTTCGTTCAAGAGGCTCTGGAGTTTTCTACGCGAGAGCTTTGGCCGCAAGTGGCGCAAATTGATTTCACCGATGTACTTTTTGATCAGGTGTCATTGAGCCGTTTGCCGCGCGAATATGTCGAGCGCATGGTCTCGGATGCCCTCAACTGGATCAGCGGTCAGCCCTACAGGCCCAGAAATTCTGCGCTGCTAAGGGCTATTGCAGCAAAAAAAACCGCGACCCTGCACGGATGTGTCCTAATACCGCAGTCAGGGGACGTACTGCGGATTTCCCGGGAATTTTCTGCGGTCGAGGGGCAGGTGGTGCAAGCTGGCGCGCCCTGGGATAGCCGGATCTCCATGAAAAATTTTAAAAAATCATATGAAATTCGGGCGCTTGGCCCCCATGGCCTTGGGCAATGCCCCAAGTGGCGGGACAGTGGCCGTCCGCGTTTGGCGCTTTTGGGTAGCCCCTCGGTGTGGCAAGGGCAGACCCTTTTGGCCGCACCAATGGCGCAATTTGGCCCAAAAGATATGCTTGAGGTGGTTTCACAGCTCTGGGAATGATAGTAGCCCGTTGAATAAAGTGGTGTGATGTCTATCTTAAGTCAAAGCCCGACGCTATATCGTGTCGACGCATTGCGGTTCTAATAGGAGTTTCCCTTGGGTAATCTACGCAACCTCGCCTTTTGGTTTGTATTGTTCATCTTGCTTTTGATGCTGTTTCGTTTGTTCTCTGGGGATGCAAGCACATCCTCGAGCCGCAGCACGACCTATTCTGACTTTGTTCAGGCGGTTGAAAATGGGCAGGTCAGCCGCGCCACGCTGGATGGCGAGGCGGTCACTTACACTGGGCCGAATGGCACGGAATATGTCACGATCGTCCCAGGTGATGCGCAGATCAGCGATCTTTTGGTGTCTAACGGTGTGAGCGTTGCCGCCACGTCGCAAGAAACCTCAATGTTCCAATCGATCCTTTTGTCCCTCCTGCCGATCATGCTCCTGGTTGGGGTGTGGATCTATTTCATGAACCGGATGCAGGGCGGCGGCAAAGGCGGTGCTATGGGCTTTGGCAAGAGTCGCGCGAAGATGCTGACCGAAAAGCAAGGCAATGTCACATTTGACGATGTCGCCGGCATTGACGAAGCGAAAGAAGAGCTGGAAGAAATTGTTGATTTTCTCAAAAATCCTCAAAAATTTAGTCGACTGGGTGGTAAAATTCCAAAAGGCGCATTGCTGGAAGGTGCTCCGGGAACGGGCAAGACCCTACTTGCGCGGGCAATTGCGGGTGAGGCGGGCGTACCCTTCTTCTCGATTTCCGGCTCGGATTTTGTTGAAATGTTTGTGGGCGTCGGTGCGAGCCGCGTACGCGATATGTTTGAGCAGGCCAAAAAGAATGCGCCGTGCATTTTGTTTATCGATGAAATCGACGCGGTGGGCCGGGCACGTGGTGCTGGCTACGGTGGTGGCAATGACGAGCGCGAGCAAACCCTTAACCAGCTTTTGGTTGAAATGGACGGTTTTGAAGCCAATGAGGGCATAATTATCGTGGCGGCCACAAACCGCAAAGATGTGCTTGATCCTGCGCTGCTGCGCCCGGGTCGTTTTGACCGGCAGGTGACTGTTCCCAGCCCGGATCTGAGAGGGCGTGAGAAAATCTTGGGCGTGCATGCGCGCAAATTGCCAACGGGCCCTGATGTGGATTTACGTATCATTGCCCGGGGCACTCCAGGTTTTTCCGGCGCGGATTTGGCCAATTTGGTAAATGAATCGGCCCTGGCTGCCGCGCGTATTGGGCGCCGTTTGGTGACTATGGAAGATTTTGAGAAAGCCAAGGATAAGATCCTTATGGGCGCCGAGCGGCGCTCCATGGTTCGCACCAAGGAACAATTGGAGAAAACAGCTTATCATGAAGCAGGCCACGCTTTGGTTGGCTCACTTTTGCCAAAATGCCAACCAGTTTATAAAGCGACAATTATTGCCCGTGGCGGCGCTGGCGGTATGGTGATGAGCTTGCCGGAAATGGATCGTCTCAACTTTCACCGTGATGAGTGTCATGATGAGTTGGCGATGACCATGGCGGGCAAGGCGGCTGAAATTTTCAAATATGGCGAGGACCAGGTGTCCAATGGCCCGTCAGGCGATATTCAACAGGCTTCAAGTCTGGCGCGGGCCATGGTGATGCGCTGGGGCATGTCCGATAAAGTTGGCAATATTGATTACTCGGAAGCTGCGGAAGGGTATTCTGGCCGGACATCAGGCCTGTCGACCTCTGCGGCGACCAAGGAATTGATCGAAACTGAGGTGCGCAAATTTGTGCAAAATGGCTATGATTTGGCCATGAAAACCATTGTGGATAATAAAAAGCGTTTTGAGAATTTGGCGCAGGGCCTTTTGGAATATGAAACCCTCACTGGAGCGGAAATCAAAAAGGTGATGGAAGGCGAAAGCCTCGATCGTGAAGACGATGAAGATGATAGTGCGACATCTGGCGGCACTCCATCGGTGACAGCGGTTCCTAAAACCAAGCCAAAGCCGAGTAGCGGCAGTAGTGGTGGCATGGAACCCGCGCCCACCACTTAGAACATTGAGCCCCCGCCTTGCACCAAAGGCTGGGGCTTTTTTATATTTTAGGAGGCGCGGCCATGCCCGCATTGGTTGCAACAGATATTTCCCTTACCATCACATGGCTAGGCGTGGTCACCCATCGGCGCGAAATTGAGATCGAGACAGACCCACGCCAAACACTGCAATTAGATTGGGATGGTGTTGTGGGCGCGGCGTACCGGGGCAGGACCCGTGCGTCAGACAGCCGTGTTTTGCAACAACATTCGCGCGGAACAGATATCATCAACGTGCGTCAGCTTAGCATCGTCAGCCAAGAGGAACTTGAGCAGATTGCCCGTGACATGGGGCTTGCGCATATCAATCCGCAGTGGTTGGGGGCGACGATGGTCGTGTCTGGGTGCCCGGATTTCTCGCATATTCCACCTTCCTCGCGGCTTCAGGCGCCTCAAGGTACGACTTTGGTGGTAGATATGCAAAATTACCCTTGCCACCAAGTTGGCATGACTATTGAGCGGGATATGCCGGGACAGGGGAAATCCTTTAAAGGCCATGCTACCGGCAAGCGTGGTGTGACTGCCTGGGTCGAGCGGCCTGGTGACCTGAACTTGGGCGATGTGCTGCGCCTTCATCGCCCAGAGCAGCGTGCCTGGGAGGCCGATGTGCAAGCGCATTTGCCGTAGGCTCGACAGCGGGTCTCACTTGGGAGATCCAAAAAGTAACATATGCGGTATCGACCAGCATGATGGTTTGCAGAATGCAAATGGATCTCTGCAATAACGTCGCCAATGTACAATCCGCAATTCAAGCAAATAAGTTTCAAACTTGCTGCAATGGTTTCCAATGAACCACAGCCATGTCAATTGGCTGCCGCACACGCGCGTGCACATGTCGGATTTACTCTGCTATTTTGCCGCAGATGGCGGTACATGCGACGGTATACTTTGATCAAGTGGTCACATTGGAGACGTAAAGTGAGCTATAAATCGGATATTGAAATTGCACGCGGTGCTTCAAAAGCCCTTATTCAGGACATTGGCGCCAAGATTGGCATCGAGAGTAAGGACCTTCTGCCTTACGGCCACGACAAGGCCAAAGTCAGCCAGTCTTTCATCAATTCGGTTAAAGACCGTAATAATGGCAAGTTGATCTTGGTCACAGCGATCAACCCAACGCCGGCGGGCGAAGGCAAGACTACGACCACAGTTGGTCTTGGTGACGGTTTGAACCGCATTGGTAAGAATGCAATGGTCTGTATCCGTGAAGCCTCTTTAGGCCCTAATTTCGGTATGAAGGGTGGCGCTGCCGGGGGCGGCTATGCGCAAATCGTGCCGATGGAAGATATGAACCTGCATTTCACAGGCGATTTTCACGCAATTACCTCGGCTCACAGTCTTTTGTCAGCGATGATCGACAACCATATCTATTGGGGTAATGAACTCGACATCGACACGCGCCGCGTGGTGTGGCGCCGGGTTGTCGATATGAACGACCGCGCGTTGCGGCAGATTACAACCTCTTTGGGCGGGGTGTCCAATGGCTTCCCACGCGAGGCGGGTTTTGACATCACTGTTGCCTCGGAGGTTATGGCAATTCTCTGTTTGGCCAAAGATCTGTACGATTTGCAAAAACGCCTCGGCGATATGATCGTGGCCTACCGTCGCGACCGCAGCCCGGTTTTTGCACGGGATATTAAGGCAGATGGCGCGATGACCGTCTTGCTGAAAGATGCGATGCAGCCCAACCTGGTACAGACTTTGGAAAATAATCCTGCCTTTGTGCACGGTGGCCCATTCGCCAATATTGCCCACGGGTGTAACTCAGTGATTGCCACCACAACCGCGCTGAAACTCTGTGATTATGTGGTGACGGAGGCAGGATTTGGCGCCGACTTGGGCGCAGAGAAGTTCCTCAACATCAAGTGCCGCAAAGCGGGACTCGCGCCGTCAGCTGTTGTGCTGGTGGCCACGGTAAGGGCGATGAAAATGAATGGTGGTGTCGCTAAGGCAGATCTTGGCGCTGAGAATGTTGACGCGGTGAAAGCTGGTTGTCCGAACTTGGGGCGCCACATCGAAAACCTGAAGAGCTTTGGCGTCCCCGTGGTTGTCGCGATTAACCATTTTGTCACCGATACTGAGGCTGAAGTGCAAGCGGTGAAAGACTTTGTCGCTGGGCAGGGCTCTGAAGCGATCGTCTCGCAGCATTGGGAATTTGGCGGTAAGGGCGCTGAGACTTTGGCCACACGTGTGGCTGAGATCGCTGATGCGGATATGGCTAATTTCGCGCCGATCTACGCAGATGAGATGCCATTGGCAGAAAAGATCCAAACTATCTGTAAACGGATCTACCGCGCCGATGAGGCCTTGATGGATCAAAAGATCCGAAATCAGTTGAAGGATTGGGAAGCGCAGGGCTATGGGCACTTGCCCGTCTGTATGGCCAAGACGCAATACAGCTTCAGTACTGACCCCAATCTGCGCGGCGCACCCGTGGGCCACTCCGTGCCGGTACGCGAAGTGCGCTTGTCCGCTGGCGCTGGCTTTGTTGTGGCGGTTTGTGGTGAAATCATGACCATGCCGGGATTGCCGCGCAAGCCTGCCGCCGAAACAATCATGCTCAATGATGCGGGCGAAATCGAAGGCCTGTTCTAAGAACACCCCCTTCGCCTTTGGGCGTGGGGAGTCGTCTTTGGGTGTTTGATTTGAGGGCAGAAATCATGGGTTTGGGAGTTGTAAGATGAATGCGCAGTTAATTGATGGTAAGGCCTTTGCGGCGCAGGTGCGTGGGCAGGTGGCGGAACATGTGGCGCGCTTGAAGCAAGACCATGGCATTGTGCCGGGTCTTGCTGTGGTTTTGGTGGGCGAAGATCCGGCCAGCCAAGTCTATGTGCGCTCAAAGGGCAAGCAGACGGTCGAAGTCGGTATGACTTCTTTTGAGCATAAGCTTGACGCCTCTGTCAGCGAAGAAGAGTTGATTGGAGTCATCGATCAGTTGAATGCCGATCCCGCCGTGCATGGAATTTTGGTGCAATTGCCTTTGCCTAGCCATTTAAATGAGGAATTGGTGATCGGCTGTATTGATCCAGCAAAGGATGTTGATGGGTTCCATATCTCAAACGTTGGGCTATTGGGCACTGGGCAAAAATCAATGGTGCCCTGCACACCTTTAGGGTGTTTGATGATGCTTCGGAATCATTTTGGAACACTGTCAGGCTGTGAAGCTGTGGTGATTGGCCGCTCAAACATCGTTGGTAAGCCCATGGCTCAGCTCTTGCTGGGCGATAGCTGTACAGTCACAATTGCACATTCTCGCACCAAGGATCTGCCAGAGGTTGTTCGCCGGGCCGATATCGTGGTGGCGGCGGTGGGCCGTCCAGAAATGGTTCCAGGCGATTGGATCAAACCTGGTGCTGTGGTGATTGACGTGGGCATCAACCGGATTGCCGCGCCGGAAAAAGGCGAGGGCAAGATGAAATTGGTGGGTGATGTTGATTTTACCAGCTGTGCCGAAGTCGCTGGGGCGATCACCCCTGTGCCTGGTGGTGTCGGCCCAATGACCATTGCCTGCCTGCTGGCCAATACTTTGACTGCGACATGCCGGGCCAATGATTTGCCCGAGCCGGAAGGTTTGACTGCTTAAAAGTGTTTTCATAGCGCGGGGGCAAGGTTATATTGGCGTATGTCTGATGCTTTGCCTGCCGCCCTCACTGACTGGTTCACCCAAAAAGGTTGGCAACCGCATGCGCATCAATTGCAAGTCATTGAGGCACGCGGTAGCTCAGCTTGCCTGGTGATTGCCCCGACCGGCTGCGGTAAAACTTTGGCGGGTTTTTTGCCGAGCCTTGCGGATTTGGTGCAGGGTCCCCATGCGGGCCTTCACACGCTATATGTCTCTCCCCTCAAAGCTCTGGCGGCAGACATAAAACGCAATCTGCGTGGGCCGGCGGAGGAGATGGGCCTAGATATCCGCATCGAGGATCGTACCGGCGACACCAGCGCCACGCAAAAGCGTCGCCAGCGCGCGGATCCGCCACAGATCTTGCTGACCACGCCGGAAAGCCTGGCACTTTTGACCAGCTATGACGATGCTGAGCGCATCTTTTCTGGACTCAAAAGGGTCGTGATTGATGAGGTGCACGCACTCAGCGAGACAAAACGCGGTGATCAGCTGATGCTGTCACTGGCGGCTTTACAGCACATTTGTCCAGATATGCGACGGATTGGCTTGTCGGCTACGGTGCAAGATCCCGAAGAGATTGCTGGATTTATTGCCTGCCATCCGACACCCTGTCAGATTATTCAAGCGCCACCGGGCCCATTGCCCGATATCGCCATGTTGCAGATTGACGCGCCAGCACCTTGGTCTGGTGGCGGGGCGGGCTACGCGATTCCGCAGGTATTGCGCGAGGTGGCGCAGCACAACACGGTCTTAATTTTTCACAACACGCGGGCGCAGGCGGAGATATTCTTTCATAAGCTTTGGCAGCTCAATGAGGACAACCTGCCGATAGCCATTCACCACGGATCTTTGTCGCGGGCACAGCGCGAACGGGTCGAAGCGGCCATGGTCGCTGGCGCTCTGCGTGCGATTGTGTGCACAGGATCTCTGGACCTGGGGCTCGATTGGGGAAATGTGGATTTGGTGATCCAAGTGGGCGCGCCAAAGAACGTCAAACGATTGGTGCAACGCATCGGTCGGGCCAATCATCGTTACAATAGCCCATCAAAAGCCCGTCTGGTGCCGGCCAATCGGTTTGAGGTGGTGGAATGCGTTGCCGCTTTACAGGCGGTGCGTGAACATGATCTGGACGGTGAGCCGATGGGGCCAGGTCCACGCGATGTATTGTGCCAACACATCTTGATCGCTGCCTGCGCCGGCCCATTTCACGCCGATGATCTTTATGCGCAGGTCATGACAGCGGGCCGCTATGCGCAGCTCGCGCGCGCAGACTTTGAGTCCTGCCTCGAGTTTTGTGCCACCGGTGGCTATGCGCTCAAAGCATACGATAGGTGGCGGCGTTTGCTGCAAACAGCGGACGGCAAGTGGCAATTGCGCGACCCGCGGGCCGCACAGCGCATTCGCATGAATATTGGCACCATCCAAGACAGTGATCGCCTCAAGGTTCGAATGCGGGGCCGCGGTGGACGTGCCTTGGGCGAGGTGGAGGAGGCTTTTGCTGCAACGCTTGTGCCTGGGGATAGTTTTCTGATTGGCGGTCACGTGGTGCGCTATGAGGGCCTGCGCGAACTCACGGTTGAGGTGACGAAGCAGCGGGGCAAAAAGCCCAAGATAGCGACCTTCAGCGGCACAAAATTTGCTACATCTACCCAGTTGAGCCAGCGTATATTAAAAGGCTTTCAACAAAAAAATTGGCTGGAGCTGCCCGCATATATGCGTGATTGGATCGCCTTGCAGCGCTGCGTTAGCCTGTTGCCGCGTGTGGATAGTCTTTTGGTGGAAAGCTTTCCCCACGAAGAGCGCTTTGCCACGGTGGTTTATGGTTTTGCCGGGCGCAATGCGCTCCAAACACTGGGGCTTTTGCTCTCAAAGCGGATGGAGGAGGCGGGATTGGCCCCGCTGAGTTTCGTGGCCACGGATTATGCTGTGATGTTGCTCTCTCTTGAGCCGCTGCGCGATGCTGCAGGGCTTTTAGCGCCTGCGGGGTTGCGTGATGGGCTTGAGACTTGGCTTGCGGGCAACGCGGTTATGAAACGCAGCTTTCGCGGATGTGCTGTGATTGCGGGTCTCATTGAACGCAATATGCCAGGGCAGAGAAAATCAGGCCGGCAGGCGACGTTTTCGTCTGATATCCTCTATGATACTTTGCTCAAATATGATCCGGAACATGTCTTAATGCAGATCACCCGTGAAGAGGCCCGTAGGGGGTTGGTGGATTTTGATCGGATTGAAGAGATGCTGCGTCGTTCCGCGGGGCGGCTGGATCATAAAGAACTGGACCGTCTGTCGCCCTTTGCCGCGCCGCTCTTTTTAGAAATGGGCCGTGTTCCGGTTCAAGGCGCAGCGGAAGAACGACTTTTGGCCCAGGAAACAGCCCGGTTGATGGAGGCCTCAGGTCTTAACAAGATCGTCATGGCGCCCTTGCAATAAAACTTGCCTTGCCCCCTCATTATGCGCGATGGAGGGGTATGAGTGATGGGCATGTATTTTCCTTGTTTGGTGCAGAACTGACCGCGCGGGCCTCGGGGGTCTTGTGGTGGGCACATCGACGTATTCTATGCGTTTCAGATTTACATTTGGGAAAATCCGATCGCATGGTGCGCCGCTCAGGCGTCATGGCGCCGCCCTATGATACCGCAGACACTCTGTTTAGATTGCAAAATGAAATTGAGGCTTTGGCCCCTCAAATTGTCATTTGTCTGGGGGATAGTTTTGATGATTTACAGGCTTCCGATAGCCTTGATACAGCGGAAAGCGCCTGTCTTTATCGTATGCAGGCCGGGCGGCAGTGGATTTGGATTGAGGGGAATCATGATCCGGGTCCAGTTGAGTTTTCGGGTGCGCATCTAGCTGAATATAGCGATGGACCCTTGGTGTTCCGTCATATCGCCAAGGCCGAGGCCGAGGCCGAGATCTCTGGTCACTACCATCCAAAAGCTGCCGTGCCAGTGGGCCGGCGACATATCACGCGCCCCTGTTTTTTATACGATCAGCACAGGGTGATTTTGCCGGCATTTGGGACCTACACCGGGGGGCTGCGCAGTGATGCGACGGTATTGTGGGATTTGATGCGACCCGGGGCTGTAGCCGTTTTAACTGGCGAAACATGTAATGTCTTGCCAATGCCAAGGGGATAGAGATGGAACGGGTCACCAAAAGCTTTGAACGTCAGAGCATCATGCAAACCTTTGGTGCGCGGATGACTGTGGTTGAACCGGGGCATGTGGAGATCACAGCGCCAATCTTGCCCGGCAGTCAGCAGCAGCATGGCTATGCCCATGCGGGTTTGATCTTTGCGCTCGGTGACAGCGCGGCGGGATACGCGGCCTTGACGATGATGGAGGAGGGTTGTGAAGTTTTGACTGCAGAAATGAAAATCAACCTTCTGGCACCGGGACGTGACGGTCCGCTGCGCGCTGTGGGCCATGTTGAAAAATCCGGCGCACGTTTGGTAATCGTGCGGGCTGATGTGTTTGATGGGGATGTTAAAGTTGCTTTAATGCAGGGCACGATGGTGCCTGTGCGGGTTTGAAGGCGTAAAGTTTCACATTAATTTCACAAATTTAAATATTGTTATAATAGATTTTTTAAAAGATTTATTTAGGACTTACGGCTGACGACTCATATCGCCGAGAGGTGCAGTCGACGGTTCAGTCGTCTGGTCGAAAGAACGGAATCAAAAAGACCAAGCAGGCCACCAAAAAGAATACCGATCCCACCATGGACCAAAAACTTCCGATCGAGGCGATGATAAACCCAATCGCGGAGAGGATAAAAAGAATCCAGCCGATGAAGTTGACCTGTTTGTTGCTCATGGCTAATCCCAATGTCCGAGCGGTGACGCCTCACAGACTAATGGTTTATTTTGTGAAGACAACTCCGATGTTATTGCTCGGCTGAGCGGCGGTTGTAGACCTCGCGCTGTGGGGTTTGGTGACAGGCCATGGCGCAAAAGATTGGGCCCTCTGCGTTGAAATGCAATGTTTCCATTGCGAAGATATTGTTTTAGTCTCCTTAGCTTAGAGTAATTATCTCATGTCCTTGAAAAACCTCTTGGACTTGAAATTTGAGATCCGGCTGGCGCTTTAGGGCTTCGGCCCAATAGTAGCGCAACTTGTGATGACCAATGAGTTCCCCCCTTCCCAACTAGGGCTTGCGCTTTGGCCGATCTAAACACCACTTCTTTGTGATAATGGGCCATCATCCGGTCCAAACCGTGACTGTTCCAGCTGTCTTGACAATCTTGAGCAAATTTCCAAGGGTAAATCGTGAAAGCGGTCATCATCGGGCGCTGCTCATGCTGCATAGGAAGCAATCGTTTAGGACTGCATTTTGAATCTTTCCGTGCCCTGATGGAAGGATGCCCGATACAAAAAGTCAATATATTTGCGTTAAGAATACCATTTAATTTACTAATAAAATTTAATAAATAGTAAAATTAATCTAGGTCGCATCGTGCAGATTAGGCTTTTGGCGCTCATGCGATATGAAAGCGCTTTGTGAGCAAGAGCGGGCCAATGATAGGGGTTCTGTATGGTTCACACTCTTATAACAGCGAGGCACCGCGCGTGGTGACGAAACCGGGCCATGTGTTTTGGGCGATTGGTCTTTTGGGTAGGATTTGGAACGCCCTTGGGTGTTTTAATTTTATCATTCAAATGAACCCCGGCGCTGTGGCTGATTTACCGGGTGCCTATCAGGTGCTGATTGCCAGCCGCCCCGGCTGGGTGACGGCTATTTTTTTGATCGCGGTTTTTGGTGGGAAATTGGGCTGTGTTTTGATGCCGCTGCGCCGGGCTACAGCGCGGCCTGCCTTGTTTCTTACCTTTGTGGGCGTGGTGCTGCCAATGGGCCATGCGCTATGGGTGGGGACTTCGGCGCCTGGGGGCGTTTCTGTTGTAATTTCAACCGCCATGTCTTTGGCTGTGGCGGTCGGTTTGGTGTGGTACATGCATAGCAAAGCAGGGGTTGATCTGCTAAGTTAAAAACGCGCGTTTAGTTGTTTAGCGGTGCGCTGATGATGGACAAATACTGGACGGTACGATCCTCCGGAGCCTCTGGTCCATGGGGGGTATCGGCATCAAATTGTAAGCTGTCCCCGGCGGTGAGTCGGAAGAGTGTGTCGCCATGTCGATAGTCCATTTCTCCTTCCAGCATATAGATCGTCTCGGTGCCGCCATGTTGCAAGGTTGCGAAGACATCTGCCTCTGCGCTCAGAGTGACCAAGTATGGCTTTGCGACAATCCCGCTGGGTGGGGCGCTGATATGTCCCAAAAGACGTGTTTGATGGCCCGTCCGGCTACCAGCCTCCTCGATCGCGATCCCTTCACCGCTTTTTGTGTGGACTGGCTCCTGGCGCGCCTCGAAGCCGCGAAAAAAAGTGGAGATTGGCACGGACAGCGCAGTTGCGAGGGTTTGCAATGTCTTAAGGGAGGGAGAGGTATTGCCGTTTTCAATCTTGGACAGCATTCCAATCGAAAGTCCCGTGCGGTTGGCAAGCTCGGCAACCGTGACCTCCTCGCGTCGCCGAAAGGCCCGCAACTCACGTCCAATGGCTACTTCGAGACTCTTTTCAGATCCATCGCTGGCCCGGGACGGATTTTGCGTCAGGTTGCTCACCATAGCCAGGGTGGTTTTCTCATCACTCATGTATCAACCTCAGTCGTGGCGTTTGACCTCTTGATCTATGGCCCATTTTTCCTGTTAGTATCATATTTATGAATGATGTGAAAACCCAGTCCGTTGGTTTCTTGATTTTTAAAGGCTTTCCGATGGCTTGCTTAACCTCAATGATTGAACCTCTGCGCGCGGCCAATGAAATATCTGGGCAGGAGGCGTTTTCTTGGTCACTCGTTGCTGAGACGATGGCAAAACTGCGCTCCAGCGCTGGGATCAGCTTTGAGCCAGATGTGCTTTTGTCGGATCTGACGCGACCCAATTATCTATTCCTGCTCAGCCCGCCCCGAGCGCAGTTAGATAATTG
>Ga0209092_10002450_pt1 | contig 17032 bp, 10 predicted proteins | sample FraStrMetagenome_FD_187446 | JGI IMG/M metagenome (GOLD analysis project Ga0209092, IMG submission 187446) | Marine eukaryotic phytoplankton communities from Arctic Ocean - Fram Strait ARC3M Metagenome (SPAdes) (version 2) | ecosystem: Environmental > Aquatic > Marine > Oceanic | place: Fram...
ATATGACCCCCACACGAAAACCGCTACATCCAAAGTCCTTACTCATTGCCCAGATCATATGAACATCATCGCTTAACTTATTATCCAAAATATTTAATACTGAGGTAAAAGTCTTCTGAGGAGGATTGTGGAGAGAGAGAGCATAAATTTCATCAATGATTGTATGTATTTTGGAGTGAGAATCTGATTTTTCTCTTGCCCAATGGATGGCATCTAGAATGACATCTGGTTTGTACACAACTCCTAATGGATTGTTTGGATTGGTAAGAAGCAATATTTTGACCGTCAATCCTTGCTTAAGATATAAAAATATGAATATTCAAAGTTAAAATACAAAATTGGATGGTCTTTTGATCAACATATAGATACAAAACTTACTTCCTCAGCTTTTTGAGCAGCGAGGTCCAATTCCTCTACAGTTGGCCCACGAGATGGATCTTTTTGTAAAATCGGTATAGGTACACACTTGGCTATAGCCTATACATGTCATGAGATTCGCCACAAAAAGTATGCTTTCATTAGGAATAAATCTTTGCCATTTTTTATTTTGTTGCAGAAGAAACCAAAAACAACAGCATCCAATACTCACCGACACATCTGCTTCAAATACAGCGTAATAAGGAGCAGGAATAAGAACCGCATCAACTTCTTCTGCCAAAATCAAGCATAAATAATGAATAAATGCAGCACAACCGGATCCAAATGCCACTTGATTTGGACTAATTTTGAGATTCGCATCATTATTTTGAGAGGGGCATAAGAATTTGCGAGTTAGAAAATGAGCGATACCTTCTCGTGCGGAATCTAAGCCTAAAAATGAATTGTAACAATACACTTCTGGATGGTTACTGAATGCCTCTTTTATAATATCAGATTGTGTTAATCTGGATTCTAATTTGGATTGAACTAACTTATTCTCGGCGATACATAAGGCGATATATCCCTGTGGGTTGGTGTTCTGATCGTAGGCATCTTGTAAGCAATGGAAGAATTGCTTCATGTAGGAAGAAAGTGGCTTTAACGCGGCATGTCCTCTTGATCCAATGCTAATATTTGCATATTTGTTTGTGTCGTCATCATTTTTTTGTGGCTCCTCCATATTAGATAATAAAACGACTTTGGAAGGCTTCTCAAAAGTGAATGTGTTATGTAGTTTGAGAATAACCGAGAGATGAAAAAAGAAAAGTTGACAGCAGAGAGGATCGCCAAATTCATCGACAACGTCAAAATTTAGATATGAAGAAGAAAGGATCCAAAACGTCTTACATACGCAGATGTCACTCGTACGTTTGATGTATTAATCTGTAGAGGGAGAATAGAAATGCACATAAATACAGGAGTGAATAACGAATGAGGATTTTATATTCTTAAAAACAAACATAATCGATCATATTATCAAAACAACTATTCGCATTGTAAAGTTGACTAAGGGTTAGATTTACAATGAGACTGAAACTCATTCCTAAATCATGTGCTGTATGAAAAGTTGGTGACCACTTTGAGTTGGTATTAACGACAACTTGTATGTATTGGCAAATTTTAATATTTCATTGAGTAGTATTGTTTCTTTTATAAGGTCCTAATGGAAGGTCGTCTTATGTAAAACATAGTTGGAGGAAATCTTTTTCAACAAAGAAAGTTTTCATGAAATTTTCTTAATTTCTTTTGTTCAAAATGTATCATACCTCGAAAAATCTACTAATAGTGGCAAATTTTGGATCCAAGATGCATTTACAAATTTGTTCCATTTATCTGCTATGGTATACTTCGATGCTGGATACTCGCTTTTTATGAGTTTGATGTAAATTGAATATATAGAATTTATCAGGAAATGATTTGTAAAATCTGTTCAAACGGGGGAATAAACAGTGATCGCATTCATTATCATCACAAATAAAAAAATGCAACCACGTTTAAGGTAGTTATGGAAATACTTCTTATAAAATTACACATGATAGTTCAAAAAAAAAGGATCAACATTCGGATGGCTTCAAGATCCACGGCATATCTTGAAATATCTGAAAAAATATATCGACTCGACGAGTGGAATCTCCCATTGTACTTGAAAGTAAAAGATGAAGAATCTTACTTGACCTTATAGATGATCCACTAGAATTACAGTATACAGATTTGAAAAAATCTTTGGTCGGTAAGCATGCTTTCCATAATGGGTCCAAAATGTCATTAACTTGTTTATTTTTGGAAGAACTTTCGCATGGCACGGCACGTAATAATTTTTGAATTGGGAATTCTCCAAGATGGTTAGAAAGTCTGACAGAAGATGGAAAGAATTCTATTAAATCTAAAACTAGATTTTGATGTTGTTCAATATCCTCTAAATCTTGTTCTTCTCCGGATACGACATATTTTTCTTGATGATGCATAAGTTTGGATGCAAGTTTATCAATAGCAAGATGCAATGCAATGTTTCCATTTTCATCTTTCCATTCTATCCCTCTGCTACCACTATGTTGATATGGCGATGCTGTCATTAATCTTAGAATGTCTATAGGACAGTCATTGGAACTCATTCGGAAGGCTTCGTGAAGAATAGAAACCTTATCACATGATATTTCTTGTTTCAGTTTCTTTGCATTTTTCTTATTGTTTACCAATTCAACAACTTTGGATAGGATTCTATTCGAGATTGTTGCAACATATTTCCAATCTGGATTCGTATACCATTCATCATGTAATAAAGGACTACTTTTTATTGTTTTTGAATGAAATGCTACTTCAAATACAGATGAGTAATATTTTTGATGAAGGATATGCAGTGGATTTCTTCCAAGTTCATCTGTTGTCCAGATTTCATCCAGATTAGATATATCCGCCAAAATAGAAACAATTGCATCTTCCGATTCGTCACATTTTATAGAATTATTAAGAGATTGAGAATTGATTGCTTTATTGATCGAAGTATCTTCTTGTATCATGGTGGACTCTTTTTCAGATCTGGGAACAAATATTGAGAATAAAAAAAGAGAAACTCACAAACAGCAGATTCTCGGGATGACCCTAGTTGGAACTTCCTATTATTCTGCCATTGGGGTTCTAGAAAGGAAGAAAATGCATTCTAGTTATGCATTTCTTACGTAATTTCCATTTTCAACAAGGGTTGAAAAGTAAGCTATCATTTGCCGATGCAATGCAAAAGTCGTGCTCCTTACTTTTGGAAGAGAATTTTGAAAACTTGGAATAGATAAAAATGAATTCTATCGTGCATGCAAGAAGCATGCAGGAATGATGTCCCCTAAGATGGAACGTTTTTAACTTCAAGAATGTGAACGGGAGATTTTTTTACTCGTGAGTATAGGTGATTACGCGTGCAGGGCATGAACCTTCTTCATTTTGACAAAAAAAAAGCTCGTAATCGGAACTTGTGAGAAGAAGAAGAAAAACAAATGTAATTTACGAACATAACTTCACTTTCTTACATCTGAGTTCAGGAACGAAAATGCCGTCGAAAAATCTCAACAGAAAGAAAGTTCAGGGATCTGAGGAAGTCAAAAGGTTCGTCCAGTATCGCTTCTCCAATCATTTGAATGCGACAAATTAAATCATAACTTTTATACTAACATTATCATAACTTGTCTTAGGATTGTAGTTATTGATCCTGAAAAATGCAAACCAAATTCAACAGCCTTTTCGTATCTGAAACGGTATGCTAAATCCTGTTCTTGTGGAAAGGAATGTATAACAGTCACCAAAAAACTAGTCACAGTCTCCGAGCAAGCATGTGCTACATGTATCAGCCGTTGTAAGCAATGTCCTGGAGATGCAGTATCGGTCGTAAAACTTCCTTCCAATCTAAGTACAAACTGTACTCATAGGTATGGTCCCAATTCCTTCAAACTTCATGGACTTCCTGGTCCTAGACCAGGACATGTTTTGGGACTATTAGGAACAAATGGAACCGGAAAATCGACAGCTCTGAGTATTCTATTGGGACGGATCAAACCTAATTTAGGTCAAATTGATGGAAATGCACCGGATTGGCAAGAGATTATCAAATATTATCGTGGATCCACGTTACAGAATTATTTGACCTATATGCTGGAAAACAAGCTTCGGGTTGTGATTAAGCCTCAACTTGAGGCTCGATTTGCCAAACGATTAAGTGGAAGGAAAGTTCGCGATATGATAGAGCAAAGAGATGAAAGGAAAATCATGGATAGGATTGTGAAAGAGTTGGAATTAGAGCATGTGCTTGACAGAGAGATACAGCAGTTGAGTGGTGGAGAACTACAGCGTTTTGCAGTCGCTGTCACTCTGTGTCGGGAAGCAGATGTTTATATGTTTGATGAGGTTACCTCCTTTCTGGATGTAAGACAGCGTTTGACAGTGACGGATAAAATTCGTGATCTTGTTCACAGCGGAAATGAGTGGCCGGGTGGAGATTTGGAGGCTGCGAAAAAATACGTTGTAAGTGCATTTCTTTATGACTATCTTTGCTGTTTCATTTACATATGTTTACAAACTTGAACGCTTTTATTGTTATTTTGTAAGATTGTTGTGGAGCATGATTTAGCAATCCTTGATTATATGAGTGATTATATTCAATGTCTATATGGAACTCCAGGAGCCTATGGAGTAGTAACTTCCACTCAAAGATGTAGAAATGGAATCAACCAATTCTTGGCCGGATATATTGCTGCGGAAAATATGAGATTTAGACCCAACGAGTTGACCTTCAAAGTAAGAAGTACTGATTTTGTGGTGAATGCTGATGATGATGGTGATGGAAACGATCCCACTATGGACAAACAACCTAGCACCAAACTGGGTATGATTCAGTATCCAGTAATGCAAAAAAGTCACGTGAGGGTTGGAAAGGATGGAAAAGAGTCGAATGCTTTTCATCTCACTGTGGAATCTGGAAGTTTTCGTGATGGTGAGGTTATTGCCCTTATGGGAGAGAATGGTACGGGGAAAACAACCTTTATGGAATTATTGGCAGGGAAATACAAAGAGCAACGAGGTAATGAATCCACTATTGGACAACATACAGATGCACAAGTGAAGGGTGTGAATCCTAGTCTTGCAGCACTTGGTGTTTCTTACAAGACGCAAGGAATGAACCCTAAATTGAGGAAATTCAACGGAACCGTCGAAGAAATTATGGAAAAGCACATAAATAGTGCTCTTGGAGATCGACTATTTCGATTACTTGTCATTAAGGCATTGAATGTGGATTCCTTGTCCGATTTGAAAGTAGCCAGTTTATCGGGAGGAGAGATGCAGCGACTATCCATTGTTATGTGTTTGGGTACTCCCGCTAGAGTGTACCTAATAGATGAGCCTTCTGCAGGTTTAGACTGTGAACAAAGAATAATTGCAGCAAAGGTGAGCGTTTGATATTTTTTATCCTGACAATTTTCATTTTTTGAAGCAAGAATACCATACTAACCTTTATGATCAAACCTCACGATATTTCAAAATTTAAAGGTGATGAAACGATGGATAGTAAATCATCTAGGCCGAACTGCTTTTATAGTCGAGCATGATTTTGTGATGGCAGCCGCAATGGCAGACAAAGTTGTTGTGTATGAAGGTATACCAGGTGTAGACTGTATTGCAAGGAGTCCCTGCAGTGTTACAGATGGATTTAATCGCTTCTTAAAAAACCTTAACGTTACTTTCCGACGAGACCCTATCAACTTACGCCCTCGTATCAATAAAAAGGGAAGTAGAAAAGATCGTTTGCAAAAGAAAGCAGGAGAATTTTATCTCTTTGATGTAGATGAGGATGATGATGATGATGACTTGTGATTGCTATAAGAGGATGCATGATGACAAGAATCACATAAAATGAGAGAAATATTTATTAGGTATTTTCATTTGGATTTTATACTATTCATAATAAATTCTTCATACACATACATATACACATACACATAAAAAAGTTGATAAATACTCATAAGAAGTAGTAACTTCTAAATTTCATGCATGTACTAAGTACGTATGAATCTTGAAAAATTAAAATGATTAGCATTTGTCCATGAGATGCAATATTATTCCCTAAAGAGAATAATATTAGACAATTTTAATAATTGGACTGGGCGGGCGTCTTCTCTCTCTCTCTTGAAAATTTTATGTATACCGAAAGGAACATTTAGCTGCTTAAGTGCATTGCAACTTGCACCAGAAAAGAGATTTTCATCAACACAATGAGGTTGACAAACATGCGCATGTCCTTCCTTCTATTGTATGCAATTGCTTTCATCTTTCTTCCAAGAAGTTTCTTCAAGACTATTCACAATTCACTTCAGCACCATGTCTCTACTGCTATTTTGAAGATAAAACCAATACTCATCATCCACGTTGGTCCTGGGAAAACAGGAACAAGTTTTTTGCAATCGATTCTAGGAAGTCACTTGGGAAGAACAACTCTCCTAAAAGACAATTATCTTTATATCGGCGCATGTTTTCAGAATCTGCCTGGCTGTGTACAATTAAAAAAAGCTTTTGAAGTCGGTTTCCAGTACGTTCCCGAGTTCCAAGAATCATTAGATAAAATGAGATCGATGAGATTAAATGGAATTTTTATTTTTGAAGGCAGTGCTTCAGATTTAGCATCTTCTATGCCCTATCTTGATGATTTTGATGTTAGAGTTGTTTCAAATTATCGTCGCATGTATGAAATGTTACCGTCTGGGTATGGTCAGAAATATGCTACTAAAGTAAAGAATGAGAGTCGAAAAACCCTTAAACGATATTGTGCTGATCTGATTCCTCTAGCATTTGAGGATTATGTATTTAATACAGAAAAAGACTTCGAAAACCTTGGGATTATGTCAAGAGAGTGTCAAGATTTTCTTTCTTCTGAATTTGAAAGACTTATACGTCCGAGTCTTTTGAACAAAGTTGTGGAAACAGCAGGGATTCACGTGCACAATTGGATAGATTTGTATGAGCCAATAGACGATAATATAGTTGGAAATGCGCTTCTTGTTAAATTATTTTGCTCAGGAATCGTTCCTGGCACTAAATTGACATGTTTTACATCAAAGAATGGATTTCTTGAATCCAAGGTTACTCCCAAAGCAAACTCTCGGCACAGTGTAGCAATAAGTCGTTTAGCTATGGAAGCTATGAGACAAAAAGTGGCATATAGTCATTCTGAAAATTTTTTTAGAAATAAACTTATGGAAGAAGTGGACTTTGCTGACTTTCCAAAAAATTGTATGAAGCAAGAAAAATTAGATATGTTGTTAAACGTTTCTTGGATGAATGAGGTTGCTGTATTTCCTGAAAGAGAGGGTGACACAGGAAGACAAAGCTTACATAGCGAAGCTTTCCAAGAGTATGTAAAGAATGGAGCATATTGTTCAATTGATATTGATTATGCACTACAAGAATTATTGGATAAATTCTTAAGTTGGAGTCATGAAGAAAAAGTATAAAAGTAAAAAGAAAATTTGAATCAATATGCATTTCTTTTATTACCAATATTTTTGTGTGTTTGTTTCGACTTTTTTTTTTAAGAATGGCTTCCTTAAGAGTCCACTGGTTTTATTCTTGAACCCAGCCTTGTTCTAGAAACTATCTTTGAAACTTTTCGTAGCAAAAAAGCGGAATCATTTGCGTTCGGATGGGCCTTTGAATATGTGCAAAAAGATCCTATACAAATATGATAGAGCTCACTTTTTGAACCATATCTTTACTTTGCCCATCGACTACCATTTCATTCGCATCATAATCCATTCTCAAATATTGGTTCAAATCTATTTGTTGTTGATTTTGTTTTGTGGCGTCTTCTCCTAAACGTAATGTATTTTTTCCTCTTTGAATTAATCCTAAACCACCATTACAAGTATACGCAACAAGTACGGCAATAAGGACATTAGCACCCATATCCATGTCATTTCCCATCCTCATCATTGCAAATGCCGAAATCGTGAGTGGGATGGGAACAAATGATCCTGTTATGGAAGCCATACAGCAAGGAATCGTAATATGAGCAGGCAGGTATGGCACATAATGAGGAACGGAGATACCAATGCATGCTCCTGCAAATACCAATGGAAACATTTGTCCTCCCACTAATCCGCCGAACCCAAGACAAAGAGCGCTTGACAAAAGCTTCATTAATCCAGAAATCAGAAATTGTCGTGGGGTAATATCGTGATAGCTTCCCCCCTCCATTTTAAAACCTACTTCAATGAGATTTGGTAATATCAAGGTACCTGATCCCAAAGTCAAAGGGTAGGCAATCGTAATCAATCCATACAATAAACCACATAGGGTCGGTATAAATACGTTGGCAACAGCATTTGGTAATCCCAAACGCTGGAAAATGAGACTTATCTTATCTCGTGTTTTACGAAAAATTCCATTAAGTAAAAGATATCCGGCACCTAAACCACCACAGAAAATGCCTAAGGGAATCACCAGGAGGATGTTCCAGGGACTTGCAGGATCTTTCTGTGCATTTGTGAAGGACACCGCATGCTGTACTTCCGTATTCGGGTTATGGGAGACTTTCATGAAAAAAGATTCCAATCCCTGAAAGGCCAAAAAAGCAAAGGTGGCAGCAAATCCTACTAAGGTCAACTGTTCCATATAATCGTGTCCCTTCTCACGTATGACACCATTCCCAGCAGTAGGAGGACGTTGAGGATGTTTGAACCTAGGATGAAATCGATGACTGCCAGTGGGATCCTCACGTGAACGTTGCTGTATCACTTGACGTTCATATTCAGCTTCTACTGCCGCATCCAATCTTAAATCCTTCGGTCTAGCAGCAATTGACAATTCTAGCACTATCAAAACCGCCAATACGGGAGAAGGAAAGACACTTCCTAGTGCTGCACCCATACCAGCCAAAACCAAACCCATTTGAATTCTGGGTCTAAAGTGAAAGATTGTCAGTGGAAAGGTAAGACATTTCATGAATCTTTGAAAACATGACCTAGTATTCATTTGACCCAAGTTTCGTTGTTGTTGTTCTTGATACAATTGTTGACTTCGTGTTGTACCCAAATATGTTGCCAATCCAGTTCCATAGGCACCCAACACCATCTCTGGTCCAATCGATGCTCCAGAACAAAGTGATAAGAAAGAGGAGATAATCACATAGGGTGTCTGTTGAACATGCCCTTGAAGCGACACAGCATCATGAAAAAAAGTTTTGGCTTCTCCTATATTAGGTGCATTGGGAAATAACAAGACAAGACTAGCAAGAAATTGTCCACCCGTGGTGACATACAACCACCACCATTCTCCATTCACCAATAAAGGATTTGCATCATCATCGGAAGATTCGTCAAAGGTCTTGTTTGGATAAGCCCAAGTGAAGAAAAGACTTTTGTAGGCAAATAAAAACAATAAAGACCCTGAGCCAATGATAAGACCTAATAGGATCGCAGATGGAAGAATTTGAATCCAGAAGTAAAGTTGATTGGAGTAAGGTTCTCCAAAGATACGAATTAAAATATCTAAATCTTGTTTGGATTCGTTTGTAGGATTATCGGTGGAGGGCGGAGGAGGTAGTGATGATGAAGTGGAAGAATAAGTTGACGAAAATAACAGATTTCTGGGACTTTCAAAATAATTATTTCCATCATATTGATAATTCGGACTGAAATCAGATTCATGTTGTTGTCGTGAATGTGGATAATAAGAATTCGATGGAGGGGAATAGGTTAACTTTTCAGGAGATGATTTTGGAATAGGAAATTCCTGTGAGTCGCCACCCAATATATCAAATTGATTTTCTTGAAATGTACTCCGGGAAGATACATTAGATATGACAGAAGCAGCTTCAGAAGTACATTCGATTGGGGCTGACGAGACAGCCTGTTTCGATGATGAGTTCACTTCAGAAATCATTGCAGTATTTGTCGATTTGGAATGAAATGAACTTTCCAATTCTTCCTTGTTGTATTGATGATTGGATTGCAGCAGCTGTTCCAATAAAGCATTTTCATCGTCTGGTTCGCCTTGATCTTCAAATAATTTTCGATTCAACATAATTACTGTTTATGAGAATAGAATTTCTATATGATAATATGTGGTATGCACAATTTTTTGATAAAGGATGATGGATTATCTTGGTGTTGGTTGACACAATGGAGCCATAAAGGGAGCTTTTGATGATAATCAATCCTGAGAATTCTCAACTCAACAAACGGGACTCAATCAAAATTAACGTTCCTACGGTATGCATGCTCGTGCGTCCTGCTAACATCATCATACACGAGGAAATCTTTTCTTCTTTGAAATTGTTTTATCAAACGGAACTTTTGGGATTTTTGATGTTCCCGACCGGGTGGACCGAAAAGCTAGATTACGTGATCCGAAACCATTACATAGAACATTGGAAAGGATAGCTTGCATTCCAGTGTAATTATTTTAGATGGAATGACGTATATCTTTTGCGAAAACGACTTCAACTCGAAGTAAGAATACGTCACATTTATCAAACGGAACGTTAACATAAATAAGAGCATCTAAGTGTTTTTGCTAAGTGTTCCAGTCAAATAGATGCCATTCCTTAAGTCTATAAATATTTGATACAAGAACAATTCCTATGAAATAGACGTGAAAGGACAAGGAATTAATGTGTATTCGTAGAAATTCTCAAAAATCAAATTAGGTACTATGCGGTAGCATATAGTCGATATAAACATCAACAACCAGTCCAATACTATTCTACTTACAAGGAATTTGTTTTCAATTTGTTCAACAATAAATTAACGACCCCCTACATTTTCCTTCATGTGATTGAATGAATCAATCAATCATTATCCAATTCTCCAAGTAGCAATCATGAGTCAAGCTGAAGATGAATATATAGATTATTCCTGTTCCACACCATTAGAACGTCTCGCTCGAGACATCGAAACGACATTACGATCTTGGCACGTCTCCCAAAATGACCGTCATGTTTCCTTTTCTTCTCCAACCTCCGAGCAAGAATCTAACAATCAACATCCGGGAAACAATGTCAAACATGGACCAACACCCTCGAATTTGTCTTCACGAAGAAATACTCATTCGAGTGCAAGATCACGTCTGAAAGCAAGAATGAATTCCAGCGGGGACAATTCTAATTCAAAAGCTTCAAGAGTAAGCTTAATTCGATCCAAAGAAATCATCATGTCAACTTTTGAAAAGGAAACTCTTCATTTATGTCTTTCCCTCTGGGATGCTCCTTCCTACTCCAATACGAATACTGCAATTTCAACTACAAATTCTCAATCCCTACCATTATCCCTTCAAGCAAATTGGAAATCAGCTTCATCACAGCCCTTAACATCTTTGAAATCGTATTGTTTCTCTGATTTAAGTTCCTTATATGGAATAGGACAGCATTTAGTTCTAACAACGACACAAACGAAAGAATTACAAACTTTTTCCGTCAGTGTCGAAATGATGCAAATGTCATTAAACATCGCCACACAAAACTCATATTGTCGTATTCCTGCCTTTGCTTTACCTGGTGAATATCAACCTATAGTGATGGATGCAAGGGATTCAAATGCAGCAAAGTTTGGAAGTGATTCGTCTACAAATTTATTTCTAGGACCTCCTCCCTTGATTCATATACCTCGATGGCTTGTTCCACAGGAGATTGTGAATAGTACTAATATGGATGCATGGACTACTTCCATGGGAGAACAATTTCAATCCTCTTTTTCAAACAATAAGAATGCTACTGCGAAACCAACCTCCCGTTTTGGAGGTCTCTTTGGTCGAAGAACTAGTTCCGTCAGACCTAGTACTATTTCTACTGCCTTAATACCATATGATATTGATGATCCTGATCATCCTGACAATCAACCATGGAAAAAGCGGGAATGCTTCAAATCTATCTTTAAGGGGTATTGTAATCCAGGTCCTAATTTTCAAGACATTGGTGCCTCATTTGTGTTAGAATACATCCCTACTTTCATTCCAGCTCATTTACAAACGGTAGAGGATTTCGCACGCTTGTTACGGCACATATGTTACCTTCAATTTCATTCAGAAAAGGATGGTCATGGTGCTGCAGTAGATCCCTCCATGGTTCTATCATCCTACATTTCAAATTATCATGCTTCTGATAATGCGAGTAACCATTCCCAATCTCAGTCTTCTTCGTTTTTTTCATCTTCTCATCCAAATCATTACACAAATGATACACAATCTTCTATACCAGAGGATCCTAATTCTATATCGAATTATACTAGATGGAAGGATAAGATCCAATTGGAATATGCATCCTATAAGTATGAATGGAATAAAAAGAATATACTTCAACGTCAAGCTTCTTTGACCACCATCTACGATCAAAATGATTATTATAATCCCTATGAATGGAGAGAATCCTGCATTTCCAACACCGACATTGATTTAGATATAGAGGAAGTATTTGATCGACAAGACAGCTATTATACTCAATGTATGCATCATGCTATGACGCTTCTACGCGCAACACATATTTCTTTGAAGGAATCACAAGAAGAACGGATGGAACCAATGTGGGGACCCAGTTTAGATCCTCTGGCTTCTATTCATTTGAGTTTGAGTTGGATACGACCAAATCCGCCAACTCCATCTGCAACAACTACAACTGCTTCCCGATTATTTTCACCTAGAGCCACAAATGTGGATAATCATGAAGATGCATCGGATCCTGATCCTTCTCCTGGTTATGTCAGAAAAAAGGAACCTCCATTATTTTCACCAACACAAAATCCACCTTCCTCCTTTTTTACGAAATGTTATTGGGACCGTTCATTACCATGCCATACGTTATCAGCGTCTACTCGATGTACATTAGCTGCCTATTTACGAGCTTCCATTCTTCATCGGGATTTATTGTTATGTCAGTTAAGCAATATATCCGTCTTGACTGAATTATCGAAACATGATGATTTGGAAGATATTGACGATGATGATCCAAACGATCATAGAAAAATGGATGGAGTCGGGATGGAAGATCGAGCAATGGAGTTATCCAATGCGGCATTAGGTAATGTAGTGACGAAAAAATTAGTAAAGGCTATGGACTTTCGTGAGGCTGTAAAGGACTTACCAGAAAAAACTGAAATGGAGGAACGTGTTAAATCGATTTTAGATGGGAAACTTTTTCCCACGTGGCAGCAGTGGATAACTCCAGATGTGGAGGATCATGATGAGGAGGAAGAAGGAGAAGAATTCATTGAAGAAGGAATGAAAGTAGAAGATAGCTGTGGGAAGCAAGACTTTTTAGGGTTGACTTCCTTAAATTGTGCTGCTCCTCCTGGTCGACTAATGTCCTTACTTGCACTACATATGGCACAAATGCAGACTCCAACAAGAATGGCTGCCTTGTGGCAAGTCTTTATGGAAGAGTTGAGAATACGCTGGGAGATGCGTGAGACTTTACCTCTTCTTCACCCAATAAAAGGGTTTGATTATTTTAAAGATCCCTCTCGTTCGAATATGACCTTTGGTGTACGAACGAAAGCGAATCTTGCGGCTTTTAATCACAACACAGAGCCGGATCCACATCAAAATTATTGTCTCATTTCTCAAAAATTGCAGGTACGTGTTTTGCTGGATCTCTGGATTTGTTTCTTTTTTAAATTATGTTACTCAAATACTTAACACGGAACTTTGCGCAAAATGAAAACAGGTATTTAACATTGGTGTTGAGACACAATTAGCAGCTGAAGAAGTATGGTACAATGAGCAGGAACAGCTGCGAGAAGAGGAAGAATCAAAACTTAACGAGTCACAGCAAACATTTTTAGAGGATGACGATGCTGCACCGCCTTCAGCCTGTTATGCGTCTACAACTACTGCAAGTGATACCCATTTACAAGATGTAAATTCACCAGATCACAAAAAAAATATTGACGATAACGATTCTCTGGATCAAAGTAACAGTGATGATGAATTTTTCGATACAATGGAGCAGGACGATGGGAATAATGGCATGGATTTAGATGAGAAAAAAGATGTAAACAATATTCCACAATCACCTCCTAGAAGAGAAGAATCAATTGGAGTTATTCAACGTCAAAATCGCCGCGGTGCACGTTGTCCTGTCAATCATGTAAATCTTATAGCATCAGGAGATCAACTTTTTGCTCCATATCTTCAACGACCTCTTCCAATTACTGAAGATGTTTTGGTACAACGTAAACTAATGATGAAGAGACAAGGATCTTCTATGCAAGATAGAATCTTAATTGCCCAGAGAATTCAAAAACCTAAATTGCTGTCTGATATGAAAGCATTCAAAGCTGCCAACCCTGGTGCTGTTTTTCAAGATTTCATTAATTGGTATGGAAATCCTGGAAGTCCATTTGATGGAGTGCTGGATGAAGACGACGACTTTGATGATGACGCTACATTATTTACTGCTCGTTCAGCACGTACATCAGTGATGACCCCGGAATCTTCAGATGACATGCATGCAGCAATTGAAATGTTAACATCAACAAGAACTTTCTGGTCTGACACTTGGGACGAAGCAGACCCAACACCCGCTGCAGATCAGCAACCGCCTTTATTTGATCCGCTGCGAGAAGTTGAGATGGTCTTAAATTATTTAGAGACGATGCATCCAGCTCATTTGCTTAATCAAATGCTGGCTGTCAATTTTACTAATTCAAATTTTATTTTAAGGGCTACAGCTGGTGAGGCCCTCCACGTAAAAACAGTCCGCTTTGCTTTAGATAGATTAGAAGAAAGAACAAAGCTTGCTTTAGAAAAATTGGAAAAGAGTTTACAGTTCTCAATGTTTGGCGATGAAAACTTTACTTCTCACGAAACCCTCAGTGCATGTGAGGCTGTATGTGATGCAATTGGGGATGTTGAAGTTCTTCTAGCACGTGCGACTTCTCTTCTTCATAAATTTCCTGGAGATTTTGAATTGGTTCAAAAACTATTAAGAAAAAGAGATGGAGAAGAAATATCAATTCAGAGTCTGAAGGGTCGCACTGGTATTTTGAAGACTCTATGGAAACATCAAAAACCTCGCGCTCCGGGCGATGAGAAAGTATGGGAGAGATCAAAAACAAGCAAAGGCGTCGCCTATTATCCTGATCCTATGGTACAAGAATATATTTTACTTAACTCTCAAACCGAAAATCCATTTCAGTTAAGTGTCATTATGAGAGAAAATGGATCGAATTATGGCACACAAAAAAAGGGTTATAGTAAGGATGGTAGTCTACTTATGGCCATGAAACGTTGCGAAAGAGAGTAGGAAATTTATTAATAGGAAGAAGCCTTATGCATGATTGATACAGCAACTACCACAAGATAATGCTGAAAAATAATACTAATCAAAGTAGAAAAAAAGCTTTTCAATCATTCCCATTTTTCAAGTTCGTTTTATAAATCCATTGTGATTGTTCTAACAAAACTGTAACAAATAAAAATGCAAAAAAAATTATTAGAATTCTTATGAGCAGTATGTTTTTACATTAACATTTTTGAATAAAAAAGGTATGGTACTTCAACGATTATGGAACCGAGTCCCTATCCTGACAAAGGACTTTGTTGATGAGGGCATCATTTCTTTAGCATCAAATGCTGAATTAACTCAAAATGCCCTTCACGCTTTTGACACATTCGTGGCCATTCGTACCAATGATTCAGGGAGCAGTAGTAGCAAAATAAGATTATCAAAAAATCGAAGACGTCAACAACGAACGAAACATTCATCAACAATACCAAAGGTTGGAAACAGTGGAAATCCGGAATTAACTGTCAACGATTACTTTTTTGAGTATCAGCGGCTGCATGGCTATGCACATGGTACTCCGAAATTATCTGACGCTCCTGAAGTATCAAAACTGAAGCACGCTCTGCAGACGGAGTCTGAATTGTATTTTCATCTTCTTGGTGGAGCGTCCTCTTCGGTTATATCATCCTTAATCCAAGGAGGTATAGCGTCATTAGATATTTGGGCCGCGATTCAAAAAGGAGAGGGGGCTTACCATAAGGATCATGTGCATGAAGATGTGTTGCTCTCTGGAGTGTATTATGCAAAGGTGCCTGAAGGCAGTGCGCCCATTATTTTTCATAAACCTGCTCTAAATAGTGAAATAAATTCGAAAGACTCAGTCACCATATATCCAAAAGAAGGGCAAGTTATTATTTTTCCTCCGTGGTTATTACATGGAGTTCCAATGTCGGAAAATGAAAATAATCCATCAAGAGTTTCTTATGCATTTAATCTTAGTGGTGCTTATGCCGATCCATGGGGTCTTACAAAAAATGTTGAAGAGAATTAAATACTTGAAGAAAAAGAAGGAGTAAGGATTCAATGAGGGATTATCAACAATAGCGCTATTAGATATTGAGCATATGTTAATAATTTCATGAGGAAAGAATGGACTATTTTTAAACCATGATTAAAACATGAATGTATCTATGACTTTTCCGTTCATAGCGCAAATTTGAATGGATGACAATTTCGTCACAGCAAGAGTTGCCCTTTCATACAAATAAAAATATTGTCTCAATAGATGATATTTTTCTTGCATTTTCTTGAAATACGAGGAGAAAAAATACTGGCAATTCAAGAAATTGAAAAAATAAACAGAATAACAACAATTTCATCAAAGAAGTAATGCATGCTTTTATTTCATTCGAATTCAAATTTTTGAAGTTGATCTGGAAAAATCTCCTTATTTCATTTCAGAGATAAGTAGATATATTTTTTGTAAAGCATTATAGTTAGTATTTTGATTTCCTGTTTCTTCGTAATCAAGAAGAGCAGTCCATTGTTACTTTTTTTTCATTCATACGTCAAAGACTACATTCGATTCGTGTCATGAAAGATCTCACTAGGAAGCATATTGATCAGGCTGATAATCTAAATATAGTCGTTGTTGAATCGTCTTAGATTAATTAATGATTGCTCTTAGTAACTCGATTAGGGGGAAGCCTCACCGTATCTGCCATGGCGGAGGGTAGGGTTGGATTATCAAAAGTATTGTTTGACGACGAACTGAAGACATGAAAGTAATACTGAGACATAGAAACAATATAGTTAGTAAATGTTAAACTGAGGTAAAACATAAACAATAAAGTATGACGTCAT
>Ga0209092_10002451_pt1 | contig 17031 bp, 15 predicted proteins | sample FraStrMetagenome_FD_187446 | JGI IMG/M metagenome (GOLD analysis project Ga0209092, IMG submission 187446) | Marine eukaryotic phytoplankton communities from Arctic Ocean - Fram Strait ARC3M Metagenome (SPAdes) (version 2) | ecosystem: Environmental > Aquatic > Marine > Oceanic | place: Fram...
TGATTCCTTAATTTGCCATCTTTATCTTGTCCACTTTCATTTGGAGTACTGACTTGGCAATCCATAACATAATCCCCACCACTAATACCAAACTCTTCAAAGTCGCAATTGGCTAGACAACAAAACATAGAAGTCGCAGCGCCTTGCTCCACTGATTTGTCTGCCATCAAGCTGGCAAATGGTTTGAAAAACCAAGGGGAATATTGCCACAGATTAGTAGAAATGACTCCAGGATGAAGACTTAGTGAAGATATATCTGTTTTGCTTCCCTTCAAACGATCATCCAATCCCTTTGCAAATAAAATATTCGCAAGTTTTGATTGTCCATATGCACCCCAAGGAGTATAAATCCTATCTTTAGAATAACTTAAATCTTTCATATCCAAGGAACCGAATGTATGAGCCGTAGAGGCAACCGTCACAACACGACCACCTTGCTTAATATTTGGTAAAAGCAGCCTTGTGAACATGTGATGCCCAACATGATTTGTTCCCAGCTGTAACTCAAAACCCTGCTTCGTTTCTTCCCTATTTGGTGTAGCCATAACACCAGCATTATTTAGCAGCACATCAATACTCCCTTCCACCTCCATAATATCCTTAGCCGCATTATTCACAGATTCCAAATCTGCTAAATCCAACACCTGTACACGAATATTCTTTTTCGCTCCATTTGTCATTTTCATTTCATCCAACATCTTTTCTCCAGCTTCTTTGTCACGAGCACATAGCACAACTTTCATACCTGCCAAAGCTAGTGTTTCAACGCTCACAACACCTATACCACTATTCCCTCCAGTAACAACAGCAGTTCCTCCTCCATTTTTAACATAAGGTGCCAATGCACCATCATTTGTATTAAGAGTTTTCAAAACATCCAGTGCTGTAGATTTTTTATCTAGATTTTGGATGCTGTATAATGTTGTGGATGGACTGAGTGTTTGCAGTGAGTATACTGGGAAAAGGGCCTGAGCGAGGCACAAAGTGACTGTGAAACATGAGAAGCTACGTGAAGGAATAATCATTCTTACAACCTTTTTATATTTTTCAATGTACGCGATGAGTGCTTTCGAAGAATCCTTCAGGAAGACGATTTGGTGCCAGAATTGGTTCTTGTAATTGTGAACATGCGATGGAGATAGAGTCACTTCGATGCAAAAAAAAAAAACGATTTTGTGACTCATTTTCTTAGTGACTTCTTCTTCAAAAAGGGGTGCAGATATTTGACGTCATCAAACACATCTCAATCCCACGTCATAAATGACAAAATTTGAAAATCGAAAAAGACTTTTAATTGTATTCTATCTGAATCTCACAGTCTTGCTCGAACCAGCTGATTGGTGATCCCCCAAGCTAAGTTATAATATCTCAAACACGATCATTACATCCACATAATAGCTTTTCCTCAATCCATCAATTAGAGAATGAAATGGCTTCTTCAATAAGCTATAAGAAAAATGCAATCATTAGGTGAGAGTTAGACATCATCTCAAATTCAATCAATCAATAAATTTATATTGATACTTTTTCATCCGTGTACAAGTATCTCACTGTTCGTTCCTGACATAATTGATTATTTCTTTCCAATCTGAATTGACAAACATAAAAAATAATGGACCAACATTGAATTGCAAGTGGTTTTCTTGGAGCTTCAGCATCCTGTATCGGTAAACTGGCCCTAGATCCAACCTCACCTATCCGATCTAACACTGTTCGATACTGTGAACAAATACTAAACCATTATTTAGAGGGAAGTGGCAAATTTATGCTGCAAATAGTAGAATTTGATCAGATATGCCCAGCAATTTCCATCATACCGCGTATAGCAGGTCTTATCTTGATGATTCTTATGAATGCCTTTATGATGAGTGCTTTTCTGGATGGCATGGGAGAGAGTGGTAGTGTCGTAGCTTCAGCGCTTTCGACGGCAGCTAATTTTTCTGTTTCAGTAAGTATCCCACCAATTTCCTTTCGCATGTAAAATGAAGCTTGAGGGTAGGAAAGATTATACAATCATTTTATATTTTACTAACATCCCAGCACTATATGTCCTTGTTTTCAAGGCTGCCTATGGTGTTTTATTATTCGATGAAACTGTTGGTGGTATTTGGTTAACAGGGTTTTTAATGATTTTATCGGGAGTATGGCTCCTTTCTACTGTTAATGTTACAACCATAAAATGAATTGATGAAAATATCTAAATGTAAAAGAAATGTATACAAATAAAGCAAACATATTGGAATAATTCCACGAGTTGCCATGTTATGGTTGTGTCTCATTGACTCTCCTTAATTTCAAAGTCTTCCAGATCCAATTCAAAACTTTCTTTTTGTATCATTTACCTTTTGGCGAATATAATTATTTTCAATTAACGAATCCAACTCCTGAGCTTTGCCTACTAATGGCATGGTATATTTGAATACTATACTACTAATGCATGATATGTTATCTAAAAAATAATTGTATTACATTGGCTATATCTCTTCATTGCATAAAAGGTATGATCATAAAATAGGTGATCCCTTCTTTGTTAGTTAGACTTGAGATGAAAATGAAAAATATTTCACTCGTGTTTGTGAAGTAGGAAGCCCTTTACGTACATTCTTTGTGCATACATGCACAAAAAAGGACATCATACGTTTGTCAAGTTTTGATGTAAAGAATTCTACTTGCTTCAAAAAATCTAATTTGTCAAGACTTTGCAGCAAATCAATCAAAGTGAAATAGTTCATCATGGCTGCACTCGGACTACCACCAGGAGTGCCTGCAATGCTTCTTCTTATTCTAATGAGTGCATTAGCCTTCGCTTGTGGAGTAATGATGAAACCTCAAGTCTCCGGAGGGCTGAGTAAAAATGGAGTCCTTTGGTTCATGAACGAAAGTTCCAGTAAAGAAAGATCCCTAGCATCGTTTTTGATAGCAGTTCCATTTTGGATTTGGGCCCTCATAAAATTCATTACAGCGGGAGACCCCGACTTGGGCGGAATATCATTTTTGCTTGTCATGATATCCAGCATTTCCGTGTATCGATCTCCATCTCGAGTCAGCATCAGAGGATTATGTCTATCGTGTTTTGTTGTTTCCCTGAATTATCTTCTACCTCTTTTCATGATGGCATTGCCAACTACTTTTCAAGTTTATCTTGCTATCGGAGCAATTTACTGGCTCATCATGGCGATCTGGAACCTCAAAGCTAGAAATGTAAGTTCTTCCGGAGCTATTTAGGGTAAGGAATTCATGATATCTTATAAAACGATATAATGTGCGGATCATATTTGTCTCAATCCCCAAAATTTGACATGTTCACTCATATAATATAATCTGTTGTAGGCAATGAGTAAATGGGACAAGATAAAAGACTACTTAATTTCTTCCCTAACATGTTTTAATGGGAAAAAGAAGAAATAACGAACCCTAATTTCACTTCGTATCTCATTCATTGATGAAGAGTATGTATTATGAAGATAAACATAATCATCCCCATCATTTTACAACATACATGAACTTATCATCACTGCTGTAACTTATTTGTCTATTAAGATTCTATAATTATTCATTATATTTAGGGTATCCCTTAGAAGTTCTATTTTATCATGTTACTTGCAGATAAAAGCAAGCGATGTGCACTCCCTGATTCACCAGAAATAAGATTCATCACACCATCATAGGTTCCAAGGATTCCAAATAGAATTCCGAATACAATAAGGAAATAATCAAGTAGATATTCCCACAAGCGCAGATCTTTCTTCTCAAAAATCTTTAAATGAAAGTAACATGGTAAGATAAATCCCAAAAGGTTGCAAATGGAAGCTCCAACCAACCCAAGAAATTTCCCAAAATCAGGAATAGAATATGCGACACAAGCTGACATCAATACAGCAAAAGCACGAAAGATTCGATTTGGGCGTGACCCATCTCCTAAGACCATTTCTTCCATCACTTTATTAATGGGGAACATCATAATTGGATATGTCAGGTATAGAGCCAAACACAGTGCTACTTTCACAAAGATGGACCAAATGGTCCCTGATAAATTTAATGTGATGGGTGCTAAAGTTCCACTCCCAAAGGCAACATAACCAGCTGCCCCAAAAACAATCATAAGTGAGGTTATACCAAAAATGCTTTTTTTTAAAAGCACGGGAAATCCTTCTCTGTTGGCACATGATGACTCTAGAGGTAGAATAAGACCAATACCTTCCATGGAATATAGTGTTACACTTGCGATGTATAAAACATGTGCAAAATTAGCTGCAACGATAGGTTCATGATGATATTGATAATTTTTGTAATCTTGAAGTATAACTGCCGTAAATCCAAGTAAATTGGAAACATCCGCAATAAGGGAGAAGGGAGATAACGTTTTCATGTCCTGAATCTGAACTAACACGGCAAGAATAGGTACACACCCAAAGCAAATAGTGGCTCGATTGATCTTGCCGTCGGTAATGCTATTGACATTGGCAGCAATGAAAATAATATAGGCAGTTGCAAACCCAATTTGACTAATGACTAGACATGCATTGACGAGCTTTTCACCGACTGCCCCTGCTACAATTCGTCCAACATCACCATATCCTGAAATACCAGTATGTCCTTTGGACTCTAAATGCTTCCTAATCTTCACTAGAAGGAGCATACAATAAACGTTGAAAGCCGAAACTACGAAGACCGTTACACCACCAAGGAGCCAACCTGCTTGAGAAAATGCATACGGCATACCTAACATCCCAGCGCCTACGAAGGAAATGAATATATTCAAAACTGCCTGTGACGCTGTTGCAGTTCCTTCTTGTCCAAACTCGCCATGCCCCCCAGATGAATGCTTTTTCACGTCTTTACTTGGTTCTCCATTTTCTGCAACAAGAGGTTCCGTCTCTATTGTATCTATTGCATCTATTGCATCTATTGCATCTATTGACTCTTTTCCCCCATTGATGTTTGTTTCAGTTAGTTCTATCGCATTTTCGACATCAATATTAGCATCCGCCATCGTATAGGACTATAACTCTTTTCACCCTTGTTGCGTAAAGCGGTCATATCGCAATCGTGACTTTTCTCATTGGTTTTATTCATGCATCATTTCTTGTTGTGAAAAATGAGCACATAGATTCAGTACCAAGAGCGATATTATCGTACGTGAAATGAATCGTACTTACGAAACTGCAGGAAAAGTGCGTCGTCAACCATCGCTGAAAAATTAAATTTCGAAACACAGATTCAGTTGATGACTGCTGCGAACTTTGCGCAGGGACGATGATTATTTGTACTACATATAGTCTACAACAACGCGTCATTTTTGAATGGAAGTAGACATTTTTAGTGCTCTTACTAGTTAGTTATAACCCTGAACAAATGAAATGAGAGGTAACTTCCATGGAGGAAAATGTCATCAATATATATTAAATATTCTCCAATTAGTTCCTTCACTCCTTTTCTAAAACTTTATTGGTATACAAATTACTATCATTGACATTTGCTCCACAGCTCTTACAAATCAGATTATGAACAATCATAAATAACATTATTTTCCAGATTCCGGCTGCTCATAAAGTGAGAGATATATATTTTGTGAAAATGAAACATACAAAACAAAAATGACTAACGAAAAAAGGACGAACCGAAACTAATGACACGATTTCTTTTCTTTTTCACGCAAGTGTTTACGCAAAGCTGCTATCTACTTGATTATTTGCCGGTATGGAACTAGGCACAGTAGATGAATTCGGGATAGAATTTTGTTGTGGAATGGCAGTGGAAATAATTGGATTGGTGGTAGATATGAAAGCTTTTGACGTGAAGCGATCAAAACACAACATCCCTAAAACTAGATAGGCGCATGCACAAATCGACCTTCCAAATGAGAGACAGGTCATATTAATATAACGTAGCAATGTTAGAACTTGTTATGACATTTTCAAAACATGATCCTCATAAATGTGATTGTGTACTTACAATGTCCACGATGTTACTCGTTGAAAGACAACAGCACTTTCTGGAATCTCTGCCGCAATTTTTACTGCAATGTTATCATCATCGTATTGAATGGCATCATCGTCAGGAACTGCAGGTATAGTGACAGTTGTAGTAATGACGGAAATGAAATACAAGAGAAAAGACCTTGGAATGAATCCTTTCAAGCCAGAGTAATGCCGAACAATGTTTGTGACATCTAATTCCAAAAGAATAGACATAGCAGATAGCACCAGTGCGTATACTCGTAACACCAAATCACGAGAGCCTCCTAGTTCTACTCTTACTTCATCACTCGCCATTATATCAACAAACAACATGTACATAAACACTGCGAATATGTTAAGTATAAGGAAGCAAAATGTGACTGCCTTCAAAAGTCGCAGAAACACCAAAATTTGATGAGGAGAGAAGCATTTTCCGACATGACCTGCTATAAATCTAGTCACGCTTGCCAGCATTGAAGTATCACTCGAAGGAATGTCGATATGTGATGTATTCAATGTTTCATTTAATCCACCTATAGAACCAGTGACCGACGACCCTCCTCCTTGCACGCTGTTATCGCTAGGATTATTATTTTGATGACTATAATCAGGGACTTGGAGTGATTCAGACATAATTCTAGAAGGTTGAGATAAGGACGGAAGATACTGCTGATTATCTCAAGTTTGTTTTGAGATTGACCTGACCGTTGTATATTTCAAGAATTCGTGCTTTTTTTTGAATGTAGTACCAAGTTCAAGTAATAATAATCGTCGAAGTGGTTGTATATTTATTATCGATGATATTTCAAAAATATTGCACTAAATATACAAAATGGTAAATCCCTTTTAAGTATTTATCACTTATCATGTGCTTTTCTTGCTTTTAATTACCTTGTTTATACACTAATTCTAAAACTTTGAATATTACTTAGATCCCAAGGCTCTGCTGGCGGGTCCTTCGAAACAATACTACATTTGCTTTTTTAATTAAGATATAGTACCCTACGACTAATTTTGAAGCACGCAGAGGATGCACATGATGATGTATCTAGCTACATAATTATTATGACAGTTACAGCTTTTCTAATCCACACCCAAATGAAAGTTTCTTCGATAGCTGTGTGTTTCGTTAAAAATTGAAGATTTTGACACCTGCTGCCATAATTACGGATTTTTATAGCACATCTCCAACTATAGGTATAGAAATAAATCGGAGCGAAAACTAATTTTGGCTACATTGAAAATCCATCAAGAAAAATATGTTAGTCATGCAAAATTTAATATCTACATCAAACTACTCTACATGGCATCACTCGGTTTTTTATCTTCATTAACTCTTTTTTATGTTGAAAAAGATAACGAATTTCAACTCTTTGCCAATACAAGTTATTCTTTCCACAGAGGCCTTTCATTTTTTTGTTATTCTCATAGGATTTGTGTCTCCATAATAAATATATTCCTTCCGAAACATTAATTAAGTATTGATCATCAAGTATAGATCACAGATCAATTTAGGAAACACGACTTGAGACAGAAGCTTGGATGCTCAGAGAACTCTGCCTTCTCTCTGTTGGACAACAAGAAATTTCTCGATTTCTAACACTCTCTCTCTTGAAAGGGTATACATTGGACTATGCTTAATTGTGCTCGTCGGTATCGAATCAACTAGTTCTAATTAATCTGATGGATTCATATTTTTTATATTTTCATTTGTACTTTCTACAATTTTATTCTGTACAACCTTGCAGATCCTTTTTTAAGAGCATGCAAAATGAAATTTGCTGATGATCTAGAAGGAAAAATCGAAGAACAAAATCATAAATAAACCTTCAATTATAAAATGTTAACATAATCATACTATGTCGAAGTTTAAAGTGGAGGTTTCATCTCCTTTATACCATCGTAAATAAATTGAATTAACATCAAATGATTCTAAATAGCAGTTCTAAATTTTGATCTGACTCATTAAAGCAAGAATACTAGGTATCACTCGTCTCTGAAGCCGTGCTTTTTTCTAAATCGAAATCTAAAGAGGAATCAGATGAAGGGATGGAGGGTTCAAGCTTACCTTTCTCAGGCGTCTTTACACATTCTCTCAAAAGATATGTATTCGTGGGATACTGTCTTTTTTCACTCAAATTATTCACAAGTGTAGCTATGATAATAGAAAGTAAATTACCCACTAACATCAGGGGAAGTATCATCCAATCAAATTCTCCTGATGCTACAATTAGGGATGTTGCTCCTGCTGGTGGATGAATTATCCCCAGTTTTGAAATTATTCCTATTGTTGACGCTGTTGCCAAAGAACTTTTAATCCAAATTGGAAGTACGTGGATTGGAACGTATGAGAAACTCATTGATACGCATATAGCAACAGTTTGCCCGAAGATGATATTTCGAGGCTGGGATGCTGGTGCCATAACCAAGGAGTATTGAAGAGTCATCAATGCACCAAAAGGTCCTAAAATAAATGTATATTTTCCATCAGAAGCATTTTGTATAAGCTTTGAAAGTCCAGTAATGGAGAGCAAAGTTACAAAAGCCCCAAAGAAAGACAAAAAAGATTCAAGAAATGACATTGCAGGTGGAGGTTGCAGATTCACTCCAAGAAACTTTCTCCCGTAGAGATAGATTTTATAAAGCGCTTTACTGCCACCAACCGAAATGCTGCTATAGCTTTCGCTAAAAGTGTCGGAATTTTCTTGAGGAACAGTCATCTTTATGAGAGCTTTTCTTGATTTTGTTAAAGCAACGGATGATCCAATCATCGTTGCTGCATTTTTCAGATATGTTACGCTCTCATGCGAAGATAATCCAAGGACACTTGTATCATCTTTTGCAAAATATACAACTATTCCTTTTTCTCCACATATGTCAAATCGAACTCCTGCAATTTTTGAGAAACCGGCTTTTTCCAAAACTTCTAGTCTCTCGAATGTTGGCTGATCAGGATCTAAGTTAAGAGTATGAATATCCCTCCAAATCAAGTTATTCAAATTATCCTCGATTCCGGTAACCTTATCAACAATAATTGATGGGAGATCGCTGCTTTTACGCCATGATCGGGCCATAGAATGACGAGAAATAGTCATTGCTACATGTGAGAAGGAAGTAAATGACGTTTTTCGCTGATTACCATCAATGTCACTATATGCCCATAATGCTCCTGAAAGTCCAACCCCAGGTGCTTGAGGAGGTGGTATCAAATAGTCATCACAATTCTCATCATCGATTCGATTGAATGCATTATAATCTAAAGGAATAAAACTTGGGCTACTCCACCATCCACCCTTTGGACGAACCAGTAGCGGAGTATCTTGCAAGAAAGTGTAGACTTCGATTGCATCAATGCATTTTATGTCAGCTCCAATAAATTTGAGGGTTCTAGAGATTCGTACTTGATCAATATCTATGTCATCTTGTTTAGATCTTTTCAACGAGAATCTTCGTATCTTCCTTGGCTTAGTTTCACAATTTGGATTTGAAATCTTCTTTGGGTCCTCGGGTTTATTTTTCATTTTTCGATTGAGTATCCTTCAGAAAGTGCCACCAACATTCGAAGCGTAATCTAAAAAATTTATGACCCAGGGTGATCATTCATGCTATTATTTTAATTTGACTTATCTACAACATTGTAACATACGTTTATCGGATGCTTATACATAAAGCATAATAAAAAAAATATATATAATTTAGCGATGTTACTTGACGCATGAACTTTAGTAGCTCTATAAGTATTTACTATGAATGAAAAACGACGGCATTTTGTATTACTTTTTATAAGCATTTTGTTGTAACTTAATCCTGGAGATCCATTGGATAAAGACTAAATTAATCATATCCAAAGAAAGCGTTGGAATTCGAATATGTGATGATTATTAGAATCATTATTTTTTCAAGGCGTTTATCGTAAGAAAATGACCAATGCTTTGTATATAGGAATTTAAACAACGATTGCAATACACGTTCTTATACGTCATAACGAATTCAAACAAGTGATGGTAATAAGAATCATTATTTTTTTAACGACGCGTATCCTGAGAAAATGACCAATTCTCTACATAGGAGCTCAAGAACGAATTGAGCAGACGTTCTTATGCATTCCCGTTATTACTTGATGTCATCTACTACATATTTAATTGATATCTTACTTTCGGTTTCCTTAGGCCATTTAGGTTGAAATGAAATTACATGCATACCCACTCTTACTTGTCCTTACGCTTTTTGCCAAAAACCAGTAATAAGGTATATAGAAAACATTTCACTGATGTTTATTGTTTTACTGTTGGAAGTTCCTTGACAGGAACTCCTGAACTAATGTTTGTTAAAGTGTAGAATGAGACCCAAACATTTAAAAGTTACTATCAATGCAATAATTGAATTAATGGACTGCATGATCTCAATGTGAACTTATTTTAGTGTAAAGGTCAAATTTGTCTACCTATTTTTTTTTAATTCGAGCTTAAGTTTGGATTGCCAGTTTTTCTTACGTAGTGAAGTAATACAAACAAATTACATCTCTTGTTTTGTTTGGATAGGCATTATTATTATCACATATTGCTGTAAGAAAGATTCTAACTTTTTCCAAAACGAAACACAAGTCATGAACCTCTTCTCTGACATCGTGATAAATAATGTATGCCGGAACTAAATTTTGTTCCACTATTTTTTGCTAAGTGCAAAGTTCCGTCTAATTAGTAGAGTGAGAATAAAGGATCTATAGTCAGAGTATTTAATTCGGAAATGTAAACTAGAGCTTACCCACAGGTTGCTGATTGTGAAAATTTATAGTAATATCACAACATTCATTTTCTAACATTATTTTGATTCAAAGAGCTTGATTTTGTACAAGCAATAAGATTAATTCATACGTGAACTGTTTGTAACCAAAAAATTGGTTTCAACGAGTAAAGCAGATCACTAATATCACTCATCAACAATTTTTTCGGTTTGTTGTAGTATTTCGTAAAATTACTCCAAATATTTAGTTTGGCTTACAAACCACATGGTCAAGAATTGACTTCCTGCAAACGCCATAATCATCAAATCACGTTTTGGTCCTTCACTTGCAGTATGTTTAGGAATACAATTCGACATAATCTTTAGCATGAAATAGGATACACTAGAAGCAGTCCAAATAAAGCCAATATAGTATCCATTCCTTCCAAAACCAAGCAATCCAAACAGCATATTAACGCACAATCCTAAATACTTGTATCCAGTGTATGCAAATAAATCCAAGAAAGGGATTGTAACTTGCATGGCATAAAACCCAAAACGTATTACTAAGACTTCCATAATTTGCGTGGCAATGCATTTTGTGGATACATCCGGTAAAACCTCTGGTGTAAATTCACCACTGGACCCGTAGAGGAATGCAGAAAGGAGAACATAAGTAATGAGAGACATGAATGGAATGTAGAGATCTGGTGCATTAGGATCTGTAATAGGAAGACCATATTGGATAATGGAGGGTGGATACGATCCATCTGGGTTAGGAGGTTGTGTTATTGGATCAAGTTCCTAAATTAAGATTGAAGCATAAAATAAAAAAGTCACAAAGTTTTAAATAGGATCTTGGTAAGAAAATTTTCAAAACATACACTTCAAATTGAATGCATAATAATCATAATTGAAATATACATACCTGACGTTTCCAGCCCTTGAAGATAAAAGGAAACAAAACACGCTGCATCTTTTTTTGAACGTATCGATTATCTACAGAAAAATAAATCCTCAACGCTCCCATAAATCTTCCAACCCCTGGCTGCATCTGTCCTGGAACTTTTCCCATAAAAGATTGCCCAGCTTGAAATATAGCATCTTGATTTCCAGATAAAAGTGCTGCAGCTGCTGCAGCATTGGCTGGATTGAATAGATTTGGCATAGGAATGGATGGTGTCGAGGATGCATTGGTACTAGATGTAGGAATGTTATGCGATGGTTGATAAGTGGTGTTAGCTGGCATGCTTTGTGTCTGTGCAGGTTGTTGCGATTGTTGTGATGGTTGCGATGGTTGCTGTTGTGTGTAGTAAGGGCTGGAATTTTGGGCCGCATTTGGAGTGGAGAAGAAGTTAGTAGATCCCTGATTGTTGTATCCTCCTGTATTGTTGGTACCATGTGGGTTTGGTGGTTGACTGGTACTGTAGAATGGTGTCGCCATGGTGGATGCTGATGGAATTAAGAACGGTTTTGTGTTTAATCGTATGTCCTAAGGTAATATATCTTGGAATTGTCTACAGTAGAATTAAGAATCCAACGTCTTTTCCGTATTATCTTTGTAATGCTGCTGCACGTGGCGTAATTTGACAAACTCTCAAAAGCATTCGAAAAAATAAAATTGATTTCACAATTTTGTACACCATTTAAAATATATGTTATATTGTACTCCATTATATATGTACTCTTTTGACAGCAGACTGGAACTTATGAAAAGGTTATGTGATGTTTTGTAAAATAATTTTTCTTATCCTTACGTAAAACATATGACTTTACCTCTTACTGAAAGATGAATTGTCTGGTGATCATAAAAATAATAATTAGTTCTTAAGTAAATTTACTTGGATACATCTTACTAAGCCAATCGTACGGAGATTCATCCCGTTGCGTAATTTTATCGTCGGTTCTCAACACCTATCAAGGAAATTTGCTCAAGGTGAGATGAACCATGGTGTAATGAAAGACGGGAACGGCGTTCATGGTGGAATAACTAGAGATCTCTTCATCTTTGTAGCAAAGGAGGCTTGACTTGAAATGTGAAATGCTAGAGGAAAGGAATGATAGTGAATGTCGCAAATCACCTGGTCATAACGCAGTGGAGCGAGTTCATGAGCCGAGAAATCAGAAGAATTCAGCTTCTTGAAGGAATCCTATTTGTCTCATTCCCCCGAAATACTTTTCTTTGTACCAAGTTTCCACATGTTTTTATTGAAAAAAGTTTTGAAATTCCTCTCACTCATCTAATTTTTACTTTATTTTCATTGTAACACAAACCATTTCATAACAATTACCTTCTTTCGAAATAACATCAACAACAACAACAAAAACAACATAGTCCAAACCACCTGGATCAATCATATCTTAAGTTAGTCATAAAATAGAAACATGGGAATTGATTTAAAAGCAGGAGGCCGCCGTACCGGACACAAATCCTCCACAAAGGTGTGCAAGACCGACAACCCCTACACTCGTCTTCTCATCAAACTTTACAAGTTCCTTGCCCGCAGAACTGAATCTTCCTTCTGTGAACAAATCGTAAAACGCCTTCATATGTCCAAAGTTAACAGCCCTCCTGTTGGACTTGCCCGTTTAGCCCGATACATGAAAAACAAGGACGATAAAATAGCCGTCATTGTAGGAAAAGTCACTGATGATGTACGTATGTTGGAATGCCCCAAGTTGACCGTTTGCGCCTTGTCATTTACAGAAAACGCACGCAAAAGGATTTTGGCTGCCGGAGGAGAATGCCTTTCCTTTGATCAACTTGCCTTGCGCGCACCAAAGGGAAGTAATACCGTTCTTTTGAGAGGACCTAAGAGCCGTGCTGCTCTTGCCCACTTCGGTCACAGGACTACTGTTGCTAACCCCCACACCCACGATGGAGTTAAGCCATATGTTCGCTCCAAGGGAAGGAAGTTCGAGAAAGCTCGTGGACGTCGTCGTTCTTGTGGTTTCAAGATTTAAGGCTAGTAGTTATTGTTGTAATAAAATAGTGATGAACATTTTAAACATGAAATTTATTACTTTTTACTGTCTTAGAGTTTCACACATGGAAAATAGTATCAATCATCTTTAGGGATTACAGAAGTATAATTCTACTCCAAGGGCGATCCTTTTCATTAGTTTGTTTCAACAGAATTCACCATCCATTGCATTTACTGTTTTCCAATAGTGTGCATCATGAGCAATCCTGAAATGTTTCCATTCATAATTTTCGAATTTGTCCTTTACTACAAATGGCTTTGTTTGTTGAACCTTACTTCGAACGAGATTTATGAATGACCGAGATTCGCTCTGCAAAAAATCACGATTATCTCTTGTGTATGTTTGCACGAACAGAAATGAAGGGTAAACATTCTTCAAATATTCTACAGTTTCTCGTGACAAGGTCGGAATGCAAAAAACTTGCACACAGTTGTTTTTCTTGGAAAAATTTTGCCAGGGTGCAAAAAATAGATATTCTGGAAAAACAACAGAACTTGATGATGATAGTGATGTTCCATAAAAAGGAAGGATTTGAAATGATTTTACTGCAGTTCGTGTATCTTTTGCATAGGAAGTTAGAATATCTTTGATGATAGATTCAGATGCGATCTTGAGACATGCACTGCAAGTAGGTATTTTTGCATTTGTATAGAGTTTTTTGCTCGAGATTGATTTTGGAAAAGTATTAATGAATACTTGAAAGGTCTTATCGATATGGTCGGATGGGAGGGTGGAAAATATCCATGAATAACCATTTCCGTTTAGGCAAATTTCTTTCCAATATTTCGTATTATTTTGATCATGATGTTGGTTTGACTCTAGCCGAGGCCAGTTCAATATCGCATTAAAATTGCATTGAATGTTTCTTTTCTGTGTACTCATGTTTGGACAAAGAATAGATTATAAATATGTGACGATTAAATAAATGTTGTGACCAATGGAAATGAGCATTTATTTTTTTTTCATTAGTTTATTTTAAAGTATGTGAGAACTCCCATTACTAAATGAATGACTTTTGATGTGGTCAATTTCAATCACTTTTTATGCGTTTAATTTTTTTAAATTGTTTGGCCACAGATCTTCATGACTCTGCAAATGTAGTGCTTATTAATAAATTTGAAAGGGGTGTAACAAAGCGAGACTATATAGATTCAGTCGTAATAATTTTCAAGAAGGGTGTCTCTCCAGTGTATCTTTCCTGTTCAAAGAAGGCTGTGGATATGACTGGTACGTTTATGATTACTACTTACTCCATGTCAGTTAAATACAATCGTTTTTTAACTCCAAAACATGAATGAGTTTCACCAAGGAATAAATACGAGCTATTTATATTTATCAAATTTTAATCTATCTTACCATGATCCAGTGGCTTAATTGAGAACCACGGACTGAATGAGAGTATCAAAAATAGAATGTGTGTAGGTTGAAAAGTTCTTTTCTGAATTCTATCTTCGCATTCATTTTTTCTCAAACTTTCGCTGAAGAACCATCTTTTCGATTGTAACCCTTAAGTTGAAGAAACATAATAAATTTACAGTTCATACAATAATTTCAATCTTTTTCACTCTAATCCTTTTAGAATCGTAATTTTTTTCGAGACGGTTTCTTCCGCGATTAATCTGTACAGTCATTGTTTTTGTGCACTTTTTTGAAATTTCTGGAATTCAGGGTCCTTCTTTAAATAATCCTGGAAACTCACGTCCTTTTCTAGAACCGCATTCTCTTGTTCTCTTATGTGGTCCTCTTTCACATTTATGGTTTTCAGCATATCTTGTTTTTCTGCCTTGAAACATCTATCCAATTCGTATTTTACTTCATTACATTTCCAGAACAATACTTTCGAAAACTTTTGAGCATGGCATAAATTAAGTGCATTAATCGCATCTTGGCACTTTGGGTGGGGACGCTCAAGCGGTGGATGCATTTTAATTATCAAGAACTTATTTCTCTACAGATCAAGATAGATTGTTTGTCAAGATTAATGCTGATATTCTTGTAATTATTGTAAGTCGAGATTATTGAAGTGTCCTAACCCTGCAGTAAGGTTGGTATTTTTGTAATCAAGTAGAAGTCTTTGAATAATGCTGCACCCTCATCTAGCTGCAGTAATTCAAATGGAACAGTCAGCAGAAGGGGTTATTTGTACAGCAGTTCCAGCAGCAGTCAAATCTATTCCGTTCCACCTTTTACAATTGAAATTATATAGGTTGGCTGGTTGATGGTATGTTATATTTTACGTCGGCAATGCGCTGCGGCAGTCCCCGTACTTTCATGTCCTACCTATTTATTAGATATATAGGTATATCAATGCTCTTACATACGTACGTGGCAGATCTGCCTTAGGGTAGACTTTGAAGCCCGACTAAAAAATATGCTACACTAAAATAAACGTACGGACGGTGGAAGAATTTAGAGATTATCGATTTTGCTTAGCAGACCCATTCAGACACGATAAAGTTTTGCTTCCTTAATTCTACCTTAAATCCTGGCTGAGAGATCATGCTGGTTCAAAACCTTTAGGTATGAGGATCAATGAAGCTCTTAAATAAAGTGTTGATACCTCTACTCCTATTTCTTTAATTATGTGGAAGAAAGGAGCATAGTATTGGGTCAAGTACCAATTTAGAACAAGCTCGTCAGCTTTCGATTTCTTCATTTGAGATGCGGTAATGGTCTGGTTAGCTTAAATTATAATATGCTTTCAAAACAATATCCACCATTCAAACATTATTGGAAGAAAATTCATGATTTTAAAATCGAATCTAGACAAAGACTCTGATCAGACTGCTCCACAAATGTCTGACTAACACTGTATTCGAGTGTTTTGTTGCTTCTCTCCCCTAAACTACGACTACTATGGAAAATGTGCAAATTTGGTGAAAAGGATACTCTTCGTATTGATTGCTCTGGATAAATACTGTCCCTCCAAGAAAATCTTTTTGGTTTGTTTCCATCGGATGCATCTTCGTTGGAAAAACCGTTTTCTTCTGATGAAGTTCCCTCCTCTATATTATGTAATTCAGAAAAGTCTTTTGAATTATGACGAAAAGACATTTTTGCCCAACTAAAACTAGACCTTCGTTGACTCTCGTCGTTGCTTTTGGAGCTCCTATTAGATCTAGTAATGGTCGACGCAGTAAGATAATTATCCATCAAGTCTCTCGAAGGTATAAGGAAACTTTTTTCCCTTTTCATAAACAAAAATGCGCTCAATAAGGCTGCGAAAAACACAATTAAAGTCCCACATAATATTGGCAACCAAAACCTTCTCTTATTGCCCATGTTTATTGCAGATATCGTTTCTTGTTGCAAAATCAATCCCTTTCTTATTTTCATTTTATCTACTTTCACAGGAATTCCAGAC
>Ga0209092_10002452_pt1 | contig 17030 bp, 15 predicted proteins | sample FraStrMetagenome_FD_187446 | JGI IMG/M metagenome (GOLD analysis project Ga0209092, IMG submission 187446) | Marine eukaryotic phytoplankton communities from Arctic Ocean - Fram Strait ARC3M Metagenome (SPAdes) (version 2) | ecosystem: Environmental > Aquatic > Marine > Oceanic | place: Fram...
ATATAAATGGAATGCTTTTTAAGTATATTTTTTTGAAGTGGTTTATTCTTCTGTTGGCGCTTCTGTTGCAGCTCCTTCAGCAGCAGCTCCTTCAGCTCCTTCAGCTCCTTCTTCTTCTTCTTCTTCGACTACTTCATCCTCAACAGCAACACGAGACGTTCTAACTTGACAAACAACTCTACTATCATCTTGAAGTATTACAAACCCTTCACCAGTTAAATCTCCAACAGTTAATGTAGATCCTATTTTCATTGTAGAAATATCGGCATTTAAAAAATCTGGAAGTTCTTTTGGTAACGCTTTTACTCTTAATGAACGTCTTACGATACGTAAAACACCACCATTACGAACTCCGGGAGCGTTTCCTGTAATACGAACAGGAATTTCCATGCTTACTTCTTTATCATCAAAAATTTGATAAAAATCGATGTGTAAAATTTGGTCTGTTACTGGGTGAAATTGGATGTCTTGAAGTATTGCATCTATTTTAGAGCCATCTTCTAAGGCAATTACTACTGTGTGTACATCTGGAGTGTATACTAAATTTTTAAATGCTAATATTTCAGCTGAAAAGTGAATAGCCTTGTCTCCTCCGTATACTACGCAAGGAACCTGACCAGCATTACGTAAGGCTTTAGTTGCAACTTTGCCCACGCTTTCTCTTTGAGATCCTTTGATTGTAATTGATTTCATTTTTTTGTTTTGTGTTTTTAAATTTATAATCGCCCTCCTATTGGATTTAGGCGGGTGCAAATATGCGTTTTTTCCTAGTAAATAGAAAAGAAATTATATTTTTTTTTAAGGAGTATTCTTACTGATTTTCTGAAAGTTACATTAAAAACTTCGTACTGATTGATTTATTGGAGTTGACATTCGTCATTACTTCGGCAAATAAGTTCGCACAGCTTAGTATTTTAATCTTTGAACTCTCCTTTTTTGAGGGAATAGAATCAGTAACAATAAGTTCTTCTAATTTTGAATTTTCAATTTTATCATAAGCAAATCCAGAAAGTATAGGATGCGTACAAATAGCTCTTACGCTCAGAGCCCCTCGTTCTATCATTAAATCTGCTGCTTTGGTTAAGGTCCCCGCAGTATCTACCATATCATCTACCAATACTACATTTTTTCCTTCCACATTACCTATTAATTCCATATGAGAAATTACGTTGGCTTTTTCACGTTGTTTGTAACAAATAACAACATCACTTTTTAGAAATTTTGAATAAGCATAGGCGCGTTTAGAACCTCCCATATCAGGAGATGCAATAGTTAAATTATCTAGGTTCAGGGATTGTAGATAGGGTAAGAAAATAGTAGACGCGAAAAGATGATCTACTGGTTTTTCAAAAAAACCTTGAATTTGATCAGCATGTAAATCCATGGTGATGATTCTTGTTGCTCCAGCAGTTTCCAACATTTTAGCAATTAATTTTGCAGCAATTGGCACTCTAGGTTTGTCTTTTCTGTCTTGACGAGCCCACCCAAAATAAGGAATTACCGCCGCGATGTGTTTGGCAGAAGATCTTTTTGCTGCATCGAGCATAAGTAACATTTCCATTAAATTGTCACTGTTAGGATGTGTTGATCCAACAATAAAAACACGCGAACCTCGAATCGACTCCTCAAAAGAGGGTTGAAATTCTCCATCACTATAGGCGGAAGTGATAACGTTGCCAAGAGGGACACCATATTTACTTGCAATACTTTTTGCTAATTGTTTACTTTGTTTACAGGCAAAAATTTTAGATGCTGGAAAAGAAGTGTCCATTATTTTTTGAGTATTTGTTGTTGGTTAACAAATGTAAAATTAAAGAATCTAAGTAACCAAAAAATGAATGAATTAGTTATTAAAATTTATTAATTAATGTCTATTTTTGCCAGGCACAAGCTCAAGTGGTGGAATTGGTAGACACGCTGGATTCAAAATCCAGTGCTTCACGGCGTGCGGGTTCGATTCCCGCCTTGAGTACAAGTTATCCCCAAGAATAATTTATTGTTTTTGGGGATATTTTTTAACAGTTTTTTTTAAGTAGTTAGAAATTGATATATTTAATACTTACAAAAATGAGTAGGTTCAAAAATAAATATTATAATTATGAAAGGAAAAATTCAATTTAAGTTTAAAGAACTAATTAAGGAGTATGACAAAAACGAAACAGTAGCTGATATGTATTACGATGTATTTGAAAGTTATGAACAAGAAATAATTAATATTTCAAAAGAAACTGATGAAAGGGATATGTTTGATTTAATTCAGGAAATTTGCATAGATAAAGAAGGTAAGGTTTTTGATACAATTAAATATATTTACCGTGAATGTCACGGTTACTTCATTGAAGAAGAAAATTTAGGAGGCGAGTCGATTGTAGGTAGTGGTAAAATTATTTTTACGGATGAAAAAAATTCTAAAGAGCATGTATTTTCAATCTTCGATCTTTATGAAGATTTTGATGATGATGAATTTCTATATGATTAACCCTCTGTGTTTGTTATAGGTTTCTGTAAACTCTCTAAGCTTTTCTAAATCTTTCAAGAAAAAGTTCGATAATTGGAGTACGTTGTGTACGAATAAATCGAAAAGCAAGCTAAAACATAAAGCTTGCTTTTTTGTTTTTGTGGGTTTTTGATTTTCAAAGCGACGCTTTGGGGAAAAACAACCGAAGGTTGTTAATCCCGCCTTGAGTACAAATTATCCCCAAGAATAAATTATTGTTTTTGGGGATAATTTTTTTAACTTGGCATTCAAATATTTAACCAATAAAAAAATATTATTTATAATTTTAATGATGTTACCGTTTATTGGAAAATTGAGGGCTAAATTTTAACAACTTTTTATTTACTTTAAGGATACCTCTTATCTCATTTTAAGATATTTAGAAAAATGAAAAAAATTATAGGATTTTACGCTTATTATCAAGTTTTTAAAGATCATCGTGGGAGTGATCAATTAATTATAGCTGAAAAAATTCAGCAATTAATAAAAAGGCTTGAAAATGAGATTAACTTATCGGTAAGGGATAGAAATTATAAATTCAAAATTTTTTTTGATGTAGTAAGAAAGGAGCAGTTAACTCTCGATCATTTTAAATCTTTTTTAGCTAAGCATCCTGAGATAACAATCATTTGTCAGGTCCCAAATTATTTCCCGAAAACTCAATTACCTGATGAGCTTAAACAATTAATATGCTTTGACAGCTTTCGGATACTTCCAGAGGAGGCTCAATCAAATTCTTTTAAAACTCCGCTGTCTTCAGGTCCGAAACAGGAATTGGTTATTGTAAAATCTATTTTGAAGAATTACAATTTAGCTTATTTAATCCTATCAGAAGATTCTCTAGAAACTTCCGAGGAGTTAACTGCCTCAATTAATTCTATTACGGCTATAAAGGAAAGTGAAGGTTTTGATGTTAAGCATGTATCTGAATGGAAGGCAGATAATTTTGGGGATTTAAGATTGTTTTTTTCAAACCTTAAATCCAATGATGTGGTGTTTTTTGACAAAGATTCATTTGTAAATAGCAATCAAACAGTTCAAGAGAAAATCAGTAATAGATCGGAGATGTTGAAAATTTATTCTGATTCCAATTCCTATGGTTATGTATGCGCCTTCCGACTGGACTCACGTACCTTATCAAGCTTATTTAGAGATAGCAAAGAGGAACTTCCAAAAATATTAAACTTTGTTGGTGAAGATTTTCATAAAAAACTGGAACTTCAAGAGAAAATATTATTACTTGAAGATAAAAACCTGACTTTAGCCATTGAACAATACTTGACTTGGTATTATCAAATAATACTAGATAAGGTTCAATTGGTAGCTTCAGTTTGTCAGGAAAAAATTAGTTCCTTTGTTTCTAAAGCTGACTTTGTTAATGAATTGCAAAGTGCACTAGTCAAAATTGATGGAAAGAACGATGTCTTTGTAGGAACAGGAGAGGTAATATCTTTCGTTGAAAACACCAAAATTACTGCAGGCAACGTACTAACTTCCTATCATCGCAATAAAAATGGAGAAATAGATCAAAGACTTTTCCCAAAGCAGTATTTAATGAAAGCACAAGGAGCAGAAGAAGTACCTGTGTCTTATCCTAATTTTGATTTTACTAGAATTTCAAATATTTCAATTGAAACAGGGCTTTTTTATTGCGACTTTTATCTAGAGTTAACATCTCCATTTCAAGTAGGAATTGATATTCTAAGGTTTAACAATTTGCATGCAGACAATATTGTAGTAAAACAAATAATTGAGGAAAAGATAAATTCTGAATACTGGTATCATCGTTATCATATCAACGGAACTTTCCAGTTCTTCCCGAGTTGTGAGAATTATCCTTTTGACAAACAAGTTGTTTTTATATCATATTCCCTTATTGAAGAGAAGTATGGAATTCTTCAGCCTGTAAAGCTTAATCAAGTAGATAAAAATTTTAATTCTGATGGTTGGACAAAACTTGATTTCAGATCTGGGATTCTTCGAAAAAAATATAAGTATACACCCGTATTTAAAGAATCATACTTCGTAATAAATGAGGATAATCGTTTGGGGATGATTCTTTCAAGGCCGAGTTCGTTTGCGATCATTAAGGTGATTATACCCTTAGTTTTTTTATTAAGTCTAGTTGTTTATTCGTTCTATCTATCGTTGGACCAAATAGATACAAGTATTGCGTTATTAACTACATCGTTTCTTTCAGGTATTGCTCTTTACTTTTCTACTGAAAAGCCAAATCCTTTGGTAATAACAACGATAGATTTAATTTTTATGTTCTTTTATCTATTCGTAGGAATTAGTACTATTGTCATATTCATTTTCAGTATCTTCCCAAACTACTATGAATTAGGATTAAAGATATATCGATGGTTTTCGCTAGGTTTATTTCTTTTTGAAATCTTCCTCATATTAAAAAGAATGACATCGAGAAAATTTGCTCCAAAAATAGTATTTGATGACAAACAATAATTTTATTGAACCATTACCCAAAAAAAAGTGCAGGCAAAGGTGTATAGGAAAAGGTCAATTTTCGTACAAAGAAGTGTCTAAAATTGCATCTATTAACTCTTTTTCATCACCCATTAAATCATGCATTTTATTTACCACCTCTTGATAGCTTTTTTCACACACTAATAAGGTATAAAACTTTTTTGCAAGTTCTGGTGCTAATACTTCATCTTTTGTTGATTGAATAATGGTGATTTTGCTTTTTAGTTTTTCTGCAAATCCTAAAGGATTAAGTTTACCAATAACCATACTTATTTCTTCTTTATACTCTTCAGTTGGTTTTAGGGATAAAATATTGTTTGCATACTCCCATAATTGATCCATTAATTGTTTATTCGAGAACAATGACATTGTATCTACCACTGGATTTAAAAGTGTTATTTGATCAAAAATATCGGGTTCTTTATTTATGATATTGGTTACATAGAATCCGCCCATTGAGTATCCCAAGGCATGAAGTGGCACTTTATATTTTTCTTTTAGATGACTAGCAACAGTTCTTATATCATTTATAGAACCTAAAAAGCTAAATTCCCCTTCACTTTTTTTATCACCGCGATAATTTATTTCTACAAGCGAAATAGAACTATTTTTTAAATTATTACTCAATAAAACAAGCCTACTTGATCCAGGAAAACCATGACAGAAAAGCACTATTTTTTTAGCATTATTTATATCGCCATAGTGTTCACATACAATCTTACTTCCGTCGATGTTTAGTGAAAGTTCTGTTTTTTTAATAGTTTCCATCATACAAAATTTTGGTTGGTTTTTATATTCAGAATAGTTTATATTTTTAAAAGGTTAATGAGCAACTTGCTCTTTACAATTATCTGACTTTAAAATACAATGGCTTTGAATTATAATTTTATTGAATGATTATCCTTAAAAAAATATAGGCATTTAATAGCATAAAAAAAAGTGCAGGAAAGGAAGCCCAAAGAGAATCTTTAAGTCGTATTCTAACTATTAAGCCTGCCATCATAAGTAAGGAAAGACCCAGCGAAGAAAATAATAAAATAGTCGGATATTTAAAACCTATAATTAATCCAAGAGCTCCAATAAATTGTAAAATTATAACGAAAAGGCCAAGTTTTTGTAGGCCATAACGTATAAATTCTTTTTTCATATTTGGAGATACAAAATAAGAAATTACATAACAGATAAAAGACAGACTAGAAACGACCGCACAAATTTTAACTAGTTCCATTTAACTTGGACAGTTAAAATAGGCCAATGCTAAACAAAAAATTAAAAGTACTAAGGACGGAAGTTTTTGGATAAAAGGATTTTTCATTTTAAAATGGAAATATTGAGCAATAACCATAAATAAGCCCATCAAGATGGAGGGTATAAATATTAATGATTCATGCCAAATTCCAACCACTAAAAGTGTTGCCAAGGATATTTTTGTGGCTCCCACCAAATTTCGTGTGGTATCACCTAGCCCAAACTGTTCAAACTCTTTCAAGACATTATGATATCTAAAAACCCAAACATAGACTACCGATATGGCTACTGCGGATTGTAATACTAATTGTAATGTTTCCATTTGATTTTTTTAATGATGATATTTCAAAAATACAAAATGTTTAATAAAGAAAAAGAATTAGGCAGGGAGTTCTGTAATTCATTAAATAAATTTAACTCTTATTTGCTATCTTTGAGATATAATAATAAAACCCTAGCATGACAGAATTTTTACTTTATTTAAAATTGGGCTTGACGCACGTACTTGATTGGCAAGCTTACGACCATGTGCTTTTTTTGATTGTATTGGTCGCAGCTTATAATTTTAGTAATTGGAAACGAATCATTATTTTGGTTTCTTTATTTACGCTAGGACATACAATTTCTTTATTACTAGCAAATTTTAATGTGGTTTCAGTTTCTAGCAAATGGATTGAGTTTCTTATACCGGTAACTATTTTAATTACTGCAATCTACAATTTAGGTACTTCTGGCAAAAATAACCGTAGTGAAAAAGTAGGTTTATTTTATTTCATTACCCTCTTTTTTGGATTCATACATGGCTTTGGCTTCGCAACTTATTTTAAAATGATATCGGGAGGCAATGAAATTTTACCTCTTTTAGAATTTGCACTAGGAGTAGAAATTGCTCAAATTATTGTAGTCGCTGCAGTATTGATTTTGAATTTTCTTTTTCAAATCATATTCCGATTTAGTAAACGTGATTGGGTACTAGTGATTTCCTCTATTGTTATAGGAGTCATTATACCGATGCTCCAAAATACTTGGCCACTCTAATTTATACAATATTTAACGCTCTTAAATTTTAATTATGTATAAAACCTTTTAAATTCGTTTCCAATTCAGTGCAATCTCACTTGTTCATAAAATGAAACCCGAAAAACAATTAAAATACGATAAAGCTTATCTAAAAATGGCCCTAGAATGGAGCCAACTATCCTATTGTGATCGCAGAAAAGTAGGGGCGTTGATTGTGAAAGATAAAATGATTATTAGTGACGGCTATAATGGGACTCCTTCTGGATTCGAAAATATTTGTGAGGATGATAAAGGATATACAAAATGGTACGTTTTACATGCAGAGGCCAATGCTATTTTAAAGGTAGCCTCTTCAAACCAGACATGCCAGGGCGCAACGCTATATATCACGATGTCTCCTTGCCAAGGTTGTAGTAAGTTAATTCACCAGGCAGGAATTACACGATTGGTTTATATAGACGAATATAAAGATACTTCTGGAGTCGAATTTCTAAAAAAAGCAGGTGTTCGTGTTACCCATATAACGACGCTATAATAACCAATGAATTTGTCCAATAAATATGTACCTCTTCTCTTTGGATTTGCTATGGTTATTGGTATTTTTTTTGGGGCTCTTTTAAATTTTGACACTTCGGAAAAAATATTTGCTTCTAATTCAAAAAAAGACAAACTCAATCGCTTAATTGATTACATAGATTACGAGTATGTTGATAAAGTGAATACGGACAGTATCGTGGATGTTACTGTTAATGGAATTCTTGAAAATTTAGATCCTCATTCCGTTTATATTCCTGCAAACCTGTATCAAGAAAGTGTAGACGATATGCGCGGTAATTTTGTGGGTATAGGAATTCGATTCTATGTATATAAAGATACCATAGCTGTTATTAAAACAATACCTGGTGGTCCAGCGGAGCAAGCAGGAATCTTAGCTGGAGATCGATTGTTATATGCTGACGATCAACAACTTTTTGGCAGCTCTATTGATAAAGATAGTATAACCAGTCGTTTAAAGGGAGAAAGAAATAGAAAGGTTTCGTTAACTATTTACAGAAAAGGATCACAAGAGTTACTAGATTTTGATATTTTAAGAAAAGAAGTTCCTCTAACTAGTATTGATGCATCTTATAAACTTAAGGATGAATTAGGATACATCAAGGTAAATCGATTTTCCGAAACAACCTACGATGAATTTAAAGCTTCTTTGGATCTTTTAATCAAAGAAGGAATTACAGGCTTGGTTTTAGATTTAAGAGATAATCCTGGAGGTTACGTTTTTACTGCAAAGAAAATGATTGATGAATTTTTGAAAGAAGATCAGTTAATTTTAATAACAAAAAATAAAAGTGGAAAGGAAGAAAAAACATATTCGACCGGAAAAGGAGATTTCGAGGATGGAAAAATATATATTCTTATTAACCAAAATACCGCATCTGCCAGCGAAATTATTGCTGGAGCCTTACAAGACAATGATCGGGGAATTATTATAGGAAGAAGGTCTTTTGGGAAAGGACTCGTGCAAAGAGAAATGGCTCTTGGAGATGGCAGTGCCGTTCGATTAACCATAGCTAAATACTACACCCCAACAGGTAGGTCCATTCAAAGACCTTACGGAGAGGGCAACGATATTTATTATCAAGATTATGAAAATAGATACTATAGCGGAGAAATGGTGACCATAGACAGTATAAAAGTAACAGATTCTTTAAAATTTGTGACTCCAAAAGGAAAGATTGTTTACGGAGGGGGAGGTATTATTCCTGACATTTTTGTGCCAAAAGATACTAGTATCGAAAAAGAAACTTTAGAATACATTTCTAGGAGTGGCTTTGCGAGTTATTTTGTTTTTGAGTATTTAGAACAGAATAGAGTTGATTTTACTGAGGTAACAGCCGAGGATTTTATTACTGATTTTCAAATTAACGATTCGCTTTTCAACGAGTTTTTAAGTTTTTCGGGAATTATAAATGAGCCAGTAGAATTTAAACAATATCAAGACCATATAAAGATAATTCTTAAGGCAAGTATTGCTCAACAATTATATGGAACCAATGCCTTTGAACTAATTTTAAATAATGATGATCAAATGATTCAAAAAATTTTAAAGTTAGAAGCGAAAAATTAATAGTTCTTCTTTTTTTCTATAGTTTTTGAAATTCTTAAAATTAAAACCAACAAGATGGCGCATACAGCTGTAATAATTCCAATTATAGCAACACCACTATCGTCATTAAATAAGTTTTTAAAATCTAAAAATGTACTGTTGTAACCAATCAATAGGATTGCGATTCCAATTAGTGTGAACGAGAAGTATTTCATAGGCTTATTAATTAAATAACAATTGAATATTTGTTGTGAATAATTTTACGGCAATAGCCAGTAAAACAACTCCAAAAACTTTCCGGATAATAATAATACCGTTTTTACCAATAGCGTGCTGTATTTTTCCAGAAGTTTTTAGAACAATATAAATGAAAATAATATTGATAACGATGGCAATAATAATGTTGGAGGTATTAAATTCTGCTCTCAAAGAAAGAAGGGTAGTTAGGCTTCCTGGTCCTGCTAATAAAGGGAAAGCTAATGGGAATACTGAAGCTAATTTTGGATTACTTTCTTCATCATCTTTAAATAAAGTAATTCCTAAAATCATTTCTAAAGCTAGAAAAAATAAAATCAGCGAACCAGCCACTGCAAATTCATTCACATTAATACCGATTAAGCTTAATATTTGTTCTCCAACAAAAAGAAATGCGATCATCAAAACAGCAGCAATAACTGAAGCCATCTCAGATTGTATATGCCCTGCCTTTTCTCGCAAAGAAATAATAATAGGTAAGCTCCCTACAATATCTATAACGGCAAACAAAATCATTGTGGCAGTTAAAATTTCTTTAAAATTAAAATTCATGATATCGGTTTTTTAATGATACAAAATTAATTATAAAACGATAATAATTGTATTATTTTTGCTAAATGTTTCAATTAGGAAAAACAATCGTATCGGAAGATATTATCGAAAAAGAGTTTGTTTGCAATTTAGCATCGTGTAAGGGGGCTTGTTGTATTGAAGGTGAAGCGGGCGCTCCACTAACAGAAGAAGAAGTATTAATTCTTAAAAATATTTATCCAAAAGTGAAGCCTTATTTGCGTCCAGAAGGTATAAAAGCTATTGAAAATCAAGGAACTCATATAAAGACCGACCTTTCGGAATTAGAAACGCCATTAGTGGATGGAAAAGAATGCGCTTACGTTACCTTTTTAGGGAATGGGACTGCTTCTTGTGGTATTGAAGACGCCTTTAACGATGGTCAAATTGACTTTAAAAAACCAATTTCTTGCCACTTATATCCAATTAGAGTTCAAGAGTACAGTGAGTTCTCTGCTGTTAATTATCATAAATGGCCTATTTGTGATGCTGCTTGCTCTTTAGGGAATGAGTTAAAGGTTCCGGTTTATAAATTTACTAAAGAAGCTTTAATTCGAAAGTTTGGTTTAAATTGGTTTTTACAATTGGAAAAATTAGTTTCAGAATTATAATTTTTTTCTTTTTTTTTCTTTTTAAATTTTAAAATCTGCTTTTTTTTTAAAATTAATAACTTTTTTTTTAATTATTTATTTAAAAATTGAATGCTAATTTTTTTCGTTATTTTATCTCTAATCTATTGTAAAAAAAGACTTCCTTAGGGTTATCAACCGTAAAATTCCAGTTTGTTTATAAAAACATTTGGTAATTACAAATAACTGAAAATCAGTTAATTAATAAATATTTTTAACAAATAATTAATAAACTTAAAAAATAGTTATGTTGAAAACTTTGTTGAAAACCTAAAAAAAATATTTCTAAAATAACTGATAAAAATTTCCATATTTGTTAGAACGCAACCACTAGTAAATTTTATAATTTTTTAAGCAAGCCGAATATGAGTGTAGTAGAACCAATTTTAGAAGAAAATAAAGATAGATTCGTGATTTTCCCGATCCAACATCATGATTTATGGGATTGGTATAAAAAACAAGAAGCGAGTATTTGGACTGCAGAGGAAATTGATTTACATCAAGATATCATCGATTGGAAAGAAAAACTGAATGATGATGAACGTTATTTTATTAAGCATATTCTTGCCTTTTTTGCAGCTTCCGATGGTATTGTAAATGAAAATTTAGCAGAAAATTTTGTTTCAGAAGTACAATATACTGAAGCTAAGTTTTTCTACGGGTTTCAAATTATGATGGAAAATATTCACTCTGAAGTATATTCATTATTAATAGACACCTACGTTAGTGACGATAAAGAAAAAGACGCACTTTTTAGAGCTATTGAAGTTTTTCCAGCCATCAAAGACAAAGCAGAATGGGCTTTACGATGGATTGATAGTCCAAGTTTCGCTGAAAGATTAATCGCATTTGCAGCTGTAGAAGGAATTTTCTTTTCTGGGAGTTTTTGTTCTATCTTTTGGTTAAAGAAAAGAGGCTTGCTACCAGGATTAACTTTTTCTAACGAGTTGATTTCTCGTGACGAAGGACTGCATTGCGATTTTGCAGTACATCTTCATAATAACCATATCATCAATAAAGTTCCAAAAGAACGAATCAGAGGAATTTTAATTGATGCTTTAGATATTGAGCGTAAATTTATAACAGAATCATTACCAGTAAGTTTAATTGGAATGAATGCAAAATTAATGACACAATACCTTGAGTTTGTTACCGATAGGTTGTTGGTTGAATTTGGTTGTGAAAAAGAATACAATACAAAAAATCCATTTGATTTTATGGATATGATATCCCTTCAAGGAAAAACTAACTTCTTTGAAAAACGTGTTTCAGAATATCAAAAAGCCGGTGTTGCAAATGCTGGTAAAGATGAAGAATCAGGAAAAATAAGTTTCGACGCAGATTTTTAAAATTTTCGTTTCCCCCCAAAGGACGAATTTTTTAATCTTACTAATACCTACATTTTTACTGTAGATAATGGGTGAAGTATTCTTTACTCAAAAAATTAATTATAAAAAAAAGACCAAAATGGATGTAATCAAAAGAGATGGCCGAAAAGAACCAATCATGTTCGATAAAATTACGGCAAGAGTACGTAAGTTGTGCTATGGCTTAAATGAAATTGTAGATCCTGTAAAAGTAGCAATGCGAGTTATTGAAGGGCTTTATGATGGAGTGACCACTAGTGAGTTAGATAATCTAGCAGCCGAAACAGCAGCAACCTTAACGACGTCACATCCAGATTATGCCCGTTTGGCAGCAAGAATATCCGTATCAAATCTGCATAAAAATACAAAGAAAACCTTTTCTGAAGTAATGAAAGATTTGTACGTATACGTAAATCCAAGAACAGGAAAAAAAGCCCCTCTTTTAAGTGATGAAGTTTATAAGGTTATCGAAAAGAATTCAGATGAATTAGATTCAACAATCATCTATAATCGAGATTTTGGGTACGATTACTTTGGGTTTAAAACCCTAGAACGATCTTATTTGTTAAAACTAAATGGGAATATTGTGGAACGACCACAACATATGCTAATGAGAGTATCTTTAGGAATTCATTTGAATGATTTACCTGCAGCAATAGAGACCTACGAATTAATGTCTAAACGTTTCTTTACTCATGCAACACCAACTTTATTTAATAGTGGAACTCCAAAACCACAAATGTCATCATGTTTTTTATTGACCATGAAAGATGATAGTATCGACGGGATTTACGATACTCTTAAACAAACCGCCAAAATTTCTCAATCTGCTGGTGGAATTGGATTGTCTATCCATAACATTAGAGCAACAGGATCTTATATATCAGGTACCAATGGGACTTCAAACGGAATTGTTCCTATGTTGCAAGTATATAACGATACAGCTCGCTATGTAGATCAAGGCGGAGGGAAGAGAAAAGGTTCTTTTGCTATTTATTTAGAGCCCTGGCATGCTGATATTTTTGAATTTTTAGATTTAAAAAAGAATCATGGTAAAGAAGAAATGAGAGCAAGAGACTTATTTTATGCGATGTGGATACCAGATTTATTTATGAAAAGAGTTCAAGAAGATGGCACTTGGACCTTAATGTGTCCCAACGAATGTCCAGATTTGTACAATACTCATGGAGATGAGTTTGACACGCTGTATTTGGATTATGAAGCAAGAGATAAGGGACGAAAGACTATTAAAGCAAGATTGCTTTGGGAGAAAATATTAGAATCTCAAATTGAAACCGGGACCCCTTATATGCTTTATAAAGATGCAGCGAATAGAAAAAGTAATCAAAAAAATCTAGGAACTATTCGTTCATCGAACTTATGTACTGAAATTATGGAATATACTTCTCCAGGAGAAGTGGCTGTTTGTAATTTAGCATCCATAGCACTTCCTATGTTTGTTAAAAACGGGGAGTTTGATCATAAAGAATTATTTAGAGTAACAAAACGAGTTACTAAAAACTTAAATAAAGTAATTGATCGTAATTATTACCCTGTAATTGAAGCGGAATATTCTAACTTTAAGCACCGTCCAATTGGATTAGGTATTCAAGGCTTGGCGGATGCATTTATAATGCTACGCATGCCATTTACCAGTGATGAGGCAAAAAAATTAAATCAAGAAATTTTTGAAACACTCTATTTTGCTGCAGTAACGGCTTCAATGGAAGAGGCAAAAGTAGATGGACCTTACGAAAGTTATAAAGGTTCTCCAATATCGAAAGGTGAATTCCAGCACAATATGTGGAATATAAAAGATGAAGAATTGAGTGGTCGTTGGGATTGGGGTAAATTACGTAAAAGCGTAAAGAAGCACGGTGTTCGTAACTCGTTACTAGTTGCACCTATGCCGACGGCTTCTACCTCACAAATTCTAGGGAATAATGAAGCTTTTGAGCCTTACACGTCTAATATTTATACTCGAAGAGTATTGTCTGGTGAGTTTATTGTTGTAAATAAACACTTGTTAGAAGATTTAGTGAATTTAGGCTTATGGAATGATGATTTAAAAGAGGAAATCATGAGACAAAATGGTTCTGTTCAAAACGTAGATATACCTCAAGACTTAAAAGAACTTTATAAAACCGTTTGGGAGTTAAGTATGAAAGATATTATCGATATGTCTCGCCACAGAGGTTATTTTATAGATCAATCTCAATCGCTTAATTTGTTTATGGAAAATGCAAACATGGCTAAATTAACATCCATGCATTTTTACGCATGGAAAAGTGGACTAAAAACGGGAATGTATTATTTAAGAACAAAAAGTGCAGTTGATGCAATTAAGTTTACACTGTCTAAAAAGGAAGAAAAGGAACAGCCAACAGTTCCTGTTAAAGAAGCAAAAGTGGAGGCAGCTACGAATGCAGTATCAGATAAACCCATGAGTCCTCAGGAATTCAGAGAAATGTTATCAAAATCACAAAATGGTGAGCCTGATGATGATTGCTTAATGTGCGGCTCCTAGTAAAACAGCTTGTTAAAATCAAAAAAGGAAAACTAATGTTTTCCTTTTTTTTGTATAAGAAAGTGATTAAAAAGCCTTAGTACTAATTTTTAGCATTATAGCTATTGTAATATTCTTCAATCAAATTCATAATAGCGGCCACTAAATCTTTAGTCTCTAGAAGTAAACTAAAGTATAAAGCTGTATTTTTAGGACTATCGTTGTCCTCGGCACGTGTTCGAGTAATCTGACTTGCAATTTTAATAGCAAGATCGTCCTGGGCTCGTTGCTTACTATTTAAAATAGCACCTAATTTTTCAAATTCTCTACTATTAAAAATTGTTTCGATATCATTTAATAACACCTCGAAAGACTTATCAATATCTTGTAGATCTTTAATTTGATTAAATCGGAGCGCTTTGTGGTTATTATTGATATGTTTATAGCTAGCTTTTGCTAAAAACTCAAGAGATTGACCCACATCTTGCAAGTATCCAAGAATGATAATGTAAAAATTAGATCCCCGAACACTTGTTTCGTCTAAATTCTTTATGAAATAGAAAATATTATCTCTTAATGCATCAACTTCTTTATTTAACTTTTCAACTCCTTTTCTACTCTTTTTTAATTTAGATAAATCCTCCTTAGCTAAACCACTTAACATATTCGAATATATTTTATTGGTTCTGGAGACAACATTCGAAATTTGGTCTGCGCTTTCTTGAATAATACCTTGAACAGTTTTACTTTCTGTTTTCTTTAATGAATCAGGGTCTATAGATGTCATACTCTTCTTTTTATGGGATAAATAATTCCTGATTAGTAAACTGATAGTAATTAATAATAAAATAGGAATCATTACTTCCTTATTCCAATTTATTAAAAAGGTTACAACGCCTGCTGCAATTAATGCTCCAAAAGCGGTAAAGAACCAACCTCCAATCACATTCAATACCCCAGCTACTCTATAAACAGCACTCTCTCTCCCCCACGCTCTGTCTGCCAGCGAAGTCCCCATTGCTACCATAAATGTTACGTAGGTTGTTGATAGCGGTAACTTCATTGAAGTTGCTATAGAAATTAAAACACCAGCAACCATCAAGTTAACAGATGCTCTAATCATATCAAAGGCAGGAGCATTAATACTTTGGTCTTTTGTAATTAATAGTTTTGATTCTTTAAAACTTCTTTCAATTCTACTATTTATAGAGTTTGGTATAACTGCAACTAAATATTTAGATAATAAGGTGCTGCCTTTTACAATACTTCTAGAAAGCATATTTGGTTGAAACTTTTCATGAGTTTCGGTTTGCCGTGATAGACTAATTTCAGTTTCAGCGACAGTTTTTGCTTTTTTTGAAAACCATAGCGTTACCACCATAATACCACCTGCAATAAAAAGCAAAAATGGCTCTGCCGGCATCTTAGCATCTAGTATTTCCATTGAGAAATTACTAGGGTCAATACCAGATACACTCCATGCTTCCCAAGAGTGATAGGCTGCCATTGGAACTCCAATAAAATTTACGAGATCATTACCAGAAAACGCTAGTGCTAAACCAAACGTACCGACTGCAATAACGACTAACAATACGGTTTTTTTAGTTAATTTTTCGAATAGGAATGATAATAAAGTCCATCCTATAAAAGCAGTTAAAAGAATAATTACTTCGTTACCTTCAATAGAGCCTTTTAATTCTTTGTATATAGGTGTTCCTTTTAAACCCTTTAAAAATATGAAATAGGTAATTGAGGTTAAAGCAACTCCTCCAAATATAATTCCAAAGTTTCTTAATTGCTTTTCATATTGAAAAGAAAAAATTAATCTAGAAATCCATTGCACAATTGCACCTACTGAAAAAGCAATCACTACGGAAAGTAAAATTCCTCCAATAATGGTTAGTGCTTTTGATTTATTTATATAGTTCCCTAAATCGGCAATTGTTTCAGTTTCTGATCCGCTAATTTTTATTAACGACATTACGATGGCAGCCCCTAACAAATTAAAAACAATAGAGACCGTGGTTGAAGTTGGTAATCCAAGTGTGTTAAAAAAGTCTAGCAATAAAATATCAGTAATCATTACTGCCATAAAAATGATCATAATCTCATCAAAATAAAACTCGCCAGGAACAAAAATCCCTTTACGAGCTACTTCCATTAAACCACTAGAATAAACCGCACCTATAAAAATTCCTAAACTGGCAACAACCATAATAGTTTTCATTGGTAGTGCTTTAGAACCAATGGCAGAATTTAAAAAGTTTATCGCGTCATTACTTACTCCAACTATAATATCGGCAACTGCTAGTACAACGATTGCAACAATCATTAATATGTATATATT
>Ga0209092_10002453_pt1 | contig 17027 bp, 13 predicted proteins | sample FraStrMetagenome_FD_187446 | JGI IMG/M metagenome (GOLD analysis project Ga0209092, IMG submission 187446) | Marine eukaryotic phytoplankton communities from Arctic Ocean - Fram Strait ARC3M Metagenome (SPAdes) (version 2) | ecosystem: Environmental > Aquatic > Marine > Oceanic | place: Fram...
ATCCGATTTCAATACTAGGCTTCAAGCTATTCGAGACGAGCAGGCTACGGATTCCGCACAAGCTCAGGAGCAAACTGATAGTGAGATAGCTAGGCTGAAGGAAGAGCTAGAAGCTTTACAAGAAAGTCATGCGGTTGATACTGCTAAGCTATCTGAGGAAAAAGCATCTGAGATTGAAGAGATAAATGCATCGACGGAGAAGAAGATATCGGAGATGAAGAAAGAGCACGAGTCAGCTTTAGAAGCAAAAGACAAAGATAAAACAAATTACGCTGCAAAAGTCAAAACATTGTTTGAAGGAAAATTACAATCCATCAAAAAGGAATATGCATCAATGATCGTTAAGCTTGAAACGGATTCAAAAGAAAAGGAAGACCAGTTGAACCAGACTCAAACAAAATTGATCTCTGCAAATGAGCAAACAGCCTATCTTCTCAAAGGCAAAGAGGACCTTGAAATTAAATTGAGGGACAAAATTTCATCCGAAAAATCGCTCAACTCGGCTATGTCGACGTTAGAGAAGGAATTGCAGCAATCAATTAAGAACAGTACGTCAACGGCTTCCTCCCTTTTGGGTGAACAACAGAAACTTCAAATAGAGAAAACGAAATTGACAAAAGAATTGGCAGAAACAAAAAAATCAAACTCTTCTAATAGAAATCTAGTGGAAGAGCTTACTGGTAAGGTACAAGCTCTTTCTACTAGTCTCAATTGCATGGCTGAAGAGAAAAAATATCATGAAGAAAAGCTTGAATCCTCCGAAATAACTTCAGAAAAGTTGAAGAAGGCAGATAAAGAAACTGTTGCACTCCGTGAAGAAGTTACTAAATTGAAACTCAATTTAACTTCAAGTAACGGTATAGTGTCTAGATTGCAAACAGAGAAGGATGTGAAAGAACGTGAACATGGAGAGAGAACTGCGAGGTTTGGGAAATTAGAGACACAAGTTGCTGAGTTGAGTGAAGCGAATGCAGATATTCAGGGTAAATTAGAGGCGTCTAAATATGAGATTAGTCAGAAGGATGAAGAACTAATTTTGATGAAAGATCAATTGAATGAAGTACAAAAGAAAATGACGGAACTAAGTAATAGTCGTGCACGAAAGGCAGCAACTGAATCTGCTGTCACGAAACAATCAACAGAAAAAGATGCCCATAAAAATAAAATGATCGAGTCTCTTAAGCGTGAAGTTCAATCTTTAACGCAGAAAACAGCAAGGAAAAGCATGGCAGCACAGAAAATGCTTCAAGAAAAAGAAGCAGAATGCAAGGAACTTCGTAAAACTAATAAACTTCTTCAACGCGAAGTTGATATGGGATCTCTAAGTGACAGGCGTATATTTGAATTGGCAGAAAAGCAGAGTGGAAGAGAGTCAGTAGCAACTGCTGAAATCGAAATTAGAGATAAGATGATGAACAGATTTGCTCACGCATTAAGCGAACGAGACGGGGAACTTGCCGAGGCTGAATATAATGTGCGGAATGTAAAGGGAAAAGTTGAAGAATTGGGTCGCGTTAAACGCAGAGAAGGTATCAATATTGACTACTTAAAGAGTACAGTTGTTCAATATTTATCCAAACCTCCAGGCTCAAGTGAGCGCGCAGCTTTATTACCTGTTCTTGCAACCCTCCTTCAGGTAAGTCATGCAGATTCAATCCTCATAGCTACATTGTCGAATTTTACTAACATGTGATTGTTTCCTCCCTTTCTTCACAGTTTGAAGAGAGTGATTATAAGGCAATTGAAGAAGGGAAGCAAAAGGTTAGTTGGTTGTGGGGGCAAATTAATCCAACAATAATTAAAAATCCGATTGAATCAATTATAGGACAAGTTAATGGAGATGAAGATCCAGAACAAGAGCATCTGAATCAACCAGAACAATCTTCTACTAACTCGATTCGAGGGAATGGATCAACACCATCGAAGAGATCATCTTTACAATTTTAATCAATCGAAAACGAAACGAATTGAATAGAATGTTTTTTATTGTATTACTGTCTCTTCGTCTCAAAAATTCAGCTAACATGATTAAAAAGGATTTTGAAGTTTTTAGACAATAAAGGAATTTCTCAATTATATGATCATTTAGTACACAATTATATCAGGAATTAGATCTTTCTTTTCATATAAGTTGGATTTTTATAGGATAGATAGAAAATGTGATCATTTTCCCTTTTTCTCTGACATACACAAACAAACCTACCCATCATTAAGATTCACGCGATAATTCTAAGCAGATGCATGGACTTTTTTCACATACAATACACCTTACCACTGTTTTTAGACTTGGAATCATTCTATACGAGGAATGATCAAGAATTCGTTGAAAAAAAATGTGACCGGTCAAAGAATAACGTCATTACTAAGCAATTAAGCAAAATTAATTCGCTACTTAAGAATTTCGTCTGTCACATGTTTGAAATATTTACGTTGGCGATATGATCAGATGACATATTATTATTTAAACATAGAAAAATGGAAAAAGCTATAACGTCTACAATTTTATACATCTTATAAAAAAGTCTCACCTTGCAAATAAGCATCAAACAATATTATTTTGAAGAAGGAACAAAGCTATCTTCACATTCGTGTATGAAACAAATTGGAAAAGAAGCAACCTATGTTAGGTGTTTCAGAAGCATTAGATCCAACGACTAATTATCGTGAGTATTCGATGGGTCTTTCTTCAGGAGCCACTGTTTCGAGTTTCCCGTCGGAATCCACCCAGACGAATCCTAGAGTCCTCATTAAAGGAAATCCTAGTGACGACACTATGGTTCTCAATGCGGACAAAGATGCTATGAGTATAGGATCATACAATAGCAATGGCTTGTCTTCTAATAGGTCACAAGCATTGTTGGGACTCCGAAAAAGAACCACAAATGCAATGAGTGGCACACCTAAATCAAACAGAAATATCAGTGACCAGGTTTCCATGATAAGCAGTAGCACGAAAGGAGCAAATATTTTTCGTGACTCCTCTTATTCAGGTTTAAGAAATTATATTGAAAAAGATCAGGATCATTCTACGATGTCAGAATCCCCAAGGTTAGATTATTCACAGAGAAGTAAACGTGGTGATAATAGAACTGATGAATTAAGCATTTTAAATCTTTCAGCGAACACTACTTCATCATCTCACGTCACAGATAACGAGAGGCTGATTACTGAAACTAGAGATGCTAGTAGATCTGTTCGAGCCGATATTGAGCGAATGTTATCTGTATCCGCTTTCAAGGGTAGCACCGAAACTAATGGCAATGCAACTACTGAAAAAAATAGAGCTAACGATAGTCGCGAGGAACCACCGACTGAAAAAACGATACCTGTTCAATTATTTGCTAGATATTCTCAAGATAATCCTCACCAAGAAAAGCAATCTATAAGCAGTAACAGTGTAAGACACGGACAACCTCAAACTAGCATTGAAATTCTTTCATCGAGCATTACAGGTGAAGAAAAGAGCTTCACAAATTCATACAAAACGCCAAGAAAGACCCCATTCAAACACAATGAGGGCGTGGATAATGATTCAGATGAATTATCGAGTAATATTATTGATAGACATGAAAAAGTAAAAGCTATCGTGGAGAGAGTAACAAAATTGAAATCGTCTTGTTCCAAGCATTCTTATGTTGATGAAACAGATACAATAGACAATTTTTCATACGGTGGAAAAAGTGTTAATGGACTCCAAACCAATAAAGATTCTTTAATTAAAGGAATCATTAATTTCAGGAAGGAAAATAACCATAGTCCTATTAGTTTAGCAACTAACAACACACATAAAACAATTTCGACTTTCAGAGCGGAAATGATGAAATTTAAACAGAAGTGGAGGATTGACGACGAAGTTGAACGCGAATCTTGTGAGAGAGATGATTCAACTATTTCTTCATCTTCACAGAAAAAAGAAGAATCTCTTTCATCGAAAGAAAATATGTCACCATCGAAACTTGACAGCATAGAAAATACTTCTATTCAAGAAGAGGATTTTAGACTTACATTATTTGAACAAAAAGCGAATGAAAAAAATGAAGGTTTCAAAAAAGATCTCTTTGACATTCGAAAAGAAAATTTAGCATTGAAAGCTCAAATGAATTCCATTGAACGTAAGAATGAGTTTTTATCACAAGAGCATGCTTCAGAAATTCAATTGAAGAACAATGAGATCACTAAGCTACAAACCAATATTGCCTCACTCAGTGAGAACTTTTGCATGGAAGAAAGAGGTAATAATTACTATGAGAGAACTCAAATTCTGAACATGAAAAAAGTCATAGAAAATCTTGAGGATGATCTTAGGATGAAAGATAAAGAGATATATGAAATAAAATCGAAAGAACTCTCTTCTAACACTCCACGTAGTCATAATGGAAGAGACGCAAACAGTTCTCTGAATGAGGAACTTGTTCAAGCGAAACAAAAGAACACAGATTTAATAGATGAAATTGAATTCCTACGAAAAGAACTCGACAAAACTAAGTTAGCAAATGGAAACAGAGCTGAATTTGACTCGAAGGGTATTGAAATTACAAACAGTGTAGCGATAGAAAAAATGGAAAATTTAGAAAACGAAAGAAATCAAATACATGAGCGAATGCAAAAGACATCCTCTAGAGCAAATGAATTAGAGAATGTGATTTCTAAAAAAAATCAAGAAATAAAGATGTTGAAATCAGAAATATCTCACTCTAAGGGTATAGGCGATATGAAAAAGCATTCTCTGTTGGAAATGAATAGATTGAGACAAGAGGGTCGAGAGGCAAGACATGAAAAAGAGGTCATAGCCCTCAAGAACGAAGTTGAGGAGTCAAAAGACACTATAAAATCTCTGCATGAAAAGCTCACCAAAACTGAAGAGAGCTTAGCAGAAGCTGAATCAAGAGTTTTGAATATGAATGGATTAAAGGCAATGGTCAAGGAATCTGAATCTTTCATCTCTCATCTTCAAAATGATAAAGAGCTATTAATTGAACGCCACGATGCCGCTTTTAAATCGATCAATAAGGAACTTGCAGAGAAGGAAAGATTCGCGTATCAGCTTGAAAGCGACCTAGGTAAAAAGATAAAAGCACTTGAGAGGCAAAAAGATATACTAACAGAAGAAAAGGATTTGTTATCGAAAGAATGCCATGATCAAATTGATAGGCTTGAAACATCCCTAAGTACAGAGGAGAACAACGTTACGTCACTTCGTTCTCACTCGACTGAATTAAATGCAATTATAGAGGAAAAGTCTCGCTACATTGTACAATTAGAGCATGACATGGAGGATTTAAGGAGTGAAATATCCTCAATAAAACGCGAAAAGGCAAATACTGATCTCGCAACTAAGTCTTTGAAAGCAGACTTTGAAAGAGAGAAGGAAAAGCTTACGAGGAAAGTTGACCTTAAACTAAGAGAAAGCGAAGAAGGTATTGATAGTCTCCGAAGAGCTTCGCAAAGAAAAGACAAGTTTGTAGAATCTCTCCAAGAAGAAATAAGAAGACTAAGCAAAAACTCAAACGGGGATGTAAGCACTCCGTATCAAAGCAGGAAAGAAAATAAGAGTTTAATTGATTTCATGGAAAAAGAACTTCGTGATGTTAGAGAAAAGAAAGCTGAGGTAGAGATGAAACTGAAACGGGCTAGGAATGATCTCTTAGAAATGAAGAAACATGTAGAATCTAGTGGAAAATCATTTTTAGACAAAATGGTGAGGTTGGAGAAAGCATCAAACGAAAAGGATAGCATTATTGTTTCGCTTCAAAATGAAATCAATGAGCTTAACAATTGCATTGAAGGGAAAATCCTCCTTAGTAAAAGAGAGCTAGAACAAATGGAGGCGGAATTGACGAATGCTAGAAGAATCATTGCACAAGATGAGGAAGTACAAGACACATTATTCAATCATCAAGAAGTACAAAAAAGCAACATAGCTCTTAGAGAATTGGTTAATGTTTTAAGAGAAAAACTTCAAAATATGGAAGAAAGGCTTAGAGAGCTATACAAGGAACTTAGTGCATTGCGAGGAGATTCAGATGAATCTAAAAACGAATACGTCATTGAGATCCAAAGATTGAATGCTGAAGTAGCTGAGGCTAATAAGAAGAAAGACTCGGCAGAGGTAAAATTGAAAGAAAATTCTAAATTACTATCGAAAGCTGAATCTATCATGGCTAAAACCAATGAAGCTACGTTAAATGCTGTTATGGATGCATTGAACAGGAAGAAATGAGTTTCACTATTCGAACTCTCTTCATTTATTTCTTCCAATACATTCTTAATAATGCGGTGTGCAAACGAGATTGATAAAAAGGTTTATAGCTTTAATTGTACGTAAATGTTGTGAAAGTCTATTTAATAAATTACACAGCAGCTGTGTGAACAAAATATTGCATTATGAAGGCAGTTATTTCGGTGATTACTGTGTGCTCAAAATGAGATACACCTTTCTTGTCCCAGTGATCTATGAGTATTGGAGATATCGGTATCTGATGATCGATTTTTTTGATATAGAATGTGTAACCATCGTAGATAGTACATTTCACAACATAATAGAGGATTGCCTCTGTCTAGATTGAATGGTGGTTAGAGGAAGTTGTGAAATTATCTGTTCTTATCTATAATGTCATGCCTTAATAATATTATCCCAACATCATAATGTTGATCCTGGTTTTCAATAGATGCATAATCCCACTTTCGAGACACGACTATGGGGATGAGTGAATTAGGATTTAGACACGGACTATACTTTACCGTACCTTCTTCCTAAATAAATAAAACTACTTAGAGAAATAAAGATAAAGCTTAGTTTGTTTGACTCAACTTTATATAAATAAATATTAAACAATCTGATTTCTACTTACGTGGGCTTATGAAGGGAACGCTATTTTCATTGGTTTGGCATTTTGAATTGAAGCACCCTTTCTTCGAAGATCGCCCAAGACGCTCGAAATCCTTCCTACCCAAGCTAAAAGTTCCTGCATTGATTATTATAAAATTGTTACTTTACGTGAATCCTTCATCTCTTTCGTACACTCCACCGAATATCAAAGAAACAATGCCCGAAACTAAGTTTGAAGTAGGAATGACATGGTAAGATCGCTTGAGAGGTGAACAATCTTGATACCTGCTAAAACTGTTATTACGTTCAATTTGAGAACTAACCTTCTTCATGAATCAACTTGATTGTTAGTGGTGGATGTGCCAGTGCTGTCGAAAGAATTCTTGGAAAAATGGATGGTGAGCGAACTTACATGGAACAATATTAGAAGAAAAATACACTGTGAATTAACGAAGCCCTTCTCTCCTTTAAATGTAACCATCGAACCTTACACAGGAGTTTCAGATATAAAATGTGACGTTGCGAACAAGAGTGTTGTTGTAACCGCAAGTGATGACGTGAAGCCTGAGGATATGCTTGCAAAATTGATGAAGGTGAGTGGACCATATCATTAGTCCTATCTTGAGTTATGGAAAACTTTGATTCTTACTTAGTACATATTTTTTGCTTTGTACTTTTCCTTAATATAGTGGTCCAATGCTAGTGGAAAATCTGTAAAACTAGTTCAGTAAGATCAAAGCGTTTTCATGAAAATTCATGATGAGATATCTTGTTTGCATCAAAAGAATTGTTTCTGATAAAGATAAACAATTTTGTTTACATTACTAAAGTTCTGTATTAACGCAAAAGGCCACCTCCTAAAGAGTTCAATGTTTCATCTACAATAGCTTCAGGATACTTTTTTTCAATATCCTCTAAGTTCAAAGTAGATGTATTTAAATCTGACTTCCCAAATACTTTTTCACTCAACTCAACTAAATCTTGCACTTGTCTAGATATTCCTTCAAGAGAGGATGGAATTTTAACTAATCTGGACATAGTTGAAGGCCCTGTCATCATTATGCGATTATAGCTGTCATCACTAAAGCATTTGATATCGTCTCCATCGTCCTTTGTCGCCATTTTTGATGTTATAACCTTTGAACTTTCTTTGAAAAAATAATGCTTACAAATCGATCGACACTGTGCAGAAAGCAATTTATTGTTTTATGAAAACGCACAATAAAGGGAAAGAAGTTGCTTCTTTGAGTATGGATAAATGCGATGAATCAAGAAAGTCTATTATTTAGTAATGGTGGGCAACTTACTTTTTCTCTCATGTCTTTTTCCAATGAGCTGGTGAACATTAGAGTAGCCGAATGTGCGTTTGTTATGAATCTCAAAGCCGTAATTAGTATTTTTCGTTTTTTTCTATTCAGTCACAAGGCACATGAAATGAAAAATCAAAAGATGAAGAATCGAATTGACTTGGGTAAGAAAAAAGTAGGACAACAAGAATTAGAGTGTAACAAAGATCACATACCCTTCAAGTGCTCTACACTTATCATATTTTGATCCAATCACCAATGTTGTGATCGGAAGTATGCATTTGATGCCACTGGAATAAAATGATGAAATAAATTCAGTTGCCATGATTTATCTACACATTGAATTCATACTCTTACCCTTTGGTGTTACAGAGGTTTTGACAATGTGTCTCATCTTCCTTGAGTATTTTTTTTATCTCATTCAGAAATTTTTGAACGGATAAAAGCACGTTATGAGGCTTTGACAAATCGACTATAATTGCAATAGTAGAACGTTTTCGAGGTTTTTTATAAAATGGAACATGCATCAAATCTACATCACATAAGCCACTTCCAATTTCCCAGATATTAACGGTCTCTTTCTCCAGTGAAAAATTTAAATTTTGACTAGATTTTTGGCGCCGACCACAATAATAATCGTAGCAAACAGTTGGTTTAGGCTGTAAATATATGGCTCCATTTTCTTTTTTCTCCTTCCCAATAAGATTATGGATGAAAGTAGTTTTGCCAGCATGTGCGTCTCCAACAATGAGTGCGTATGATTCATGATTCATTTTTTTCTCTCGGGAACTTTTTCTGATATTCATAGTCAAATCATTCTCCAGATCATTCCAAACTTGAGCTATCCCAGGAGCATTTTTATCATCATTCTTCATTTTAGTAACAGACAGAATCTCTGCCTTTTGTCAATCGTAATATTTGTAAAATGACCTAAATTTGTCTTCCTATTTCAAAAAATAATTGTTCTATTCTTTTTGTTGCACTACAACCCAACACTATTTGACTACAAATATTATAACAAAAAATCGAATTTTAAGTTTGACCAAATTTCTTCGTCAAATGCTTTTGTGTAAAGCATTCATTGAGATGATAAATTTGTGTCACAAAGAAACTTTGTTGCTTTATTACTTTTGCTCAACTAGTTATTCAGCACATTCTAGTTAGTATATTTTGTTTACACCAAAAAAATATCTACCAGATTACAAAAATAATGAAAAAATGTTTGTGATAAAGAGAGAATATACATCCCCTTTTCGGATTAAGAAGCTGCTTGCGCATCCAATCCTAAGTCGACGCATCTTGGTGGCAGTAATTTAATGGATTGGTAATTTTGCAATATGTGTCCCTCAACAAGATCATGCGTAGTACTATCTGTTGGAAATTAATGAAGCCTTTTGGGATCAAAGATACTTAAATTTTAAGAACATTTGTTGTGGTGTGATAACACATAAATTTGGAGTCATCCAACAACGTTATTACAATAGGAATAGGGGATTGTTGCACAAGCATCTATATTGTGTGTATGAGTGAAATGCCAAAATAATATGAGCGTTCCTTACATTTAGTTTGAATATGTAGGAACACAGGTGTGAGTGCGTATATCAAGGAAATAAAATTTCATTGGAGGATCAAAAACAGGCTTTGGCATCAAAATTGAGGCGGCCTTAAAAAAAACTTGGGAACTGCAATCGGAGGATGCCTATTTATTGAAGAAATGCAATACCTTTTTCTTACATGCACCACTAGTGAATTTAAATTTGTGGATACAAAGATGAAATGTAAGCAGCGAAATTGCATAAAATCATGACCAGACCTCCTGACAGGATATCAGGAAATGGGTACATATGTTGCAACACCCAATTGGGTAACAAATCTGATGTATTACTGGGAATGTGAAATGTGACCATAAATTTCAGGGAAAGTAAACTATGTTTAAGAATTGATGGGAATTTTACTAGAGTAGAAGCGCAGTCTATGGGCATGATAGAGCTGGTAAGATTAGTTGGACACCAACTGCAAACAGAGCATTTGGACATGATCTCCATGGACTGAATGTTATAGATTAAACTGAAAGTGACTGCAATGGAGGAGTGGGTGTAGGTACAATGATGCCTGTGAGCTAAGACCAAGTAAAGGTAAACAAGTAACTCTTCAGGAAGCACTCCCCAACATACAATTGAAGAGAATGGCAACAGAGAGATTATTTATTGAGTATGACTTGTGAATTTTTAGGATGGTGTGTCTGGGACAAAACAAGCACTGCAGTGGGTTGGATGAGATATCAGGGAAGGAAAATGAAACAAAGAAGTGAGCTTAAAATACACCATGGTGGTGCAAGCTTAAATGATGTTGGTGTGCCTTTACAAATTATTTTTACTGGAACATCCATAAAAAGTTGCAATGTGATTATGAAGAAGAAATCAGACCTACAAACCCTGTATCTGGAATGAGTGGGAAATGAATGAGCATGAAACATTGGTTTGTTAAAAAAATGGCTGGTTTAAAACATGTGAATATAAACATACTATACAATGTGAAGTTGATGAAAGTGATGAAATTATCTTCTTGATGGAGGGCCCCTGTAATGAAGGGAAATTGAGCAACCGATCATTTCAAAACATCAGGAAGTTCTTTTTGTTTTTCATTATCGATAGAAAACATTTGCTTTTGTGCGTGTACTTTTTGTTTCAAAAGTGATGGTTGGTTCGTACGTACACTCCCCATTGTTTTGCAAAATAATTAATAAATTCCGTCGGACTTACCATCCAGCGAGTCGTGGTAGCGTAGGCGCCGTTTGATTAGGGCCCTGGCAGCGTCACATAAAAGAATATAATACATAGTTGTCATAGTTGATGAAATTGTCTTCTTGGAGAGTAATGAAGATGGAACCAAAATACAATATTTGTGGTTGTTTAATGAGGGGAGAAACACTTTGTATTCAGATATTGATGATGAGTGTGTGAGTGGGAAAGCGGTTTGGAGAACAGTATGAGAATATATAAAGTGATCTTTGAAGCATATGCAAATTTGTCATTGGGAACAGAAGATGATTGCGATGGGGGTAATACTAACAAGAACAGTTCTCTAGATGAGAACTTCGAGCAATATTGTTATGAACACTTACATAATAAAAAAATCTCAATAAACTCACCATATCTCAGGGGTCAAATGCATTTTTGGCAGCTTGTATAGGGGAGTAAAGTACTTGGAAAACCTTATAGGTGGAGAAGCTATGACTCATACTCAAGTAATACTGAAGTTTTCCAAAACCTTGATATGAAATCATCTAATATTGTGAATGAGGAAAAGAACAATGGCCAGAAATTGTGTTTGTAGGCCCAACAAATACTTGACAATGTGGACTCCATCAAGGGTTCAGAAGCATCTATAGAAAGTCCACCAAAATTAGAACGTCTTGAACTCAATTCTGGTGGTGAAAATAAAGGGAGTATTTGTGAAGCTACCCCAGACAATCTAAAGTCATATGTACTAAAATCAACAGGTGCACAAAATGATGAGTATAAACAAGCAGAAGTGATTATGAAACATAACCAACCATTCCTTAACACATGCCCAATTAATGTACAAGAAGTACTAGGACTTTGAACAAGCAGTCTAGCACAGGCAAAATACAGGACTTGAAAGCAACAAAATACTTAACTGAAAAAATGAGTCCTATCAATGAAACTACGGCAAGGATGCAAACATTGGAGTTTCACAAAATACCTTTTGATCAATAGAAGGGTGAAAATGAATTGAGTACTGTTATAAATGAAGAGTGATAAATTGTTATGTTTTGTTAACAAAAATCTGGTTAGCAAGAACACCTAGATTACAGAAAAAGTACAAAAACAAAAAATTAATATGTATTTAAATGAAAATCACATAATTCACAAAATATTGTTACATAAATAAGTTCATTTGGTTTATTGTATTAAAGTTGCTCCAATGCAAGTAAATTTCTCCAGCATCTTCAACATTTAGTACATAAATAGAACTTTTGTTCTGAGTTTTAATAAAAGCACAAAAACTTGACCTTTTACTCTTTTTCATTACCTGTTTCAAACAATACAACTCAATTGTGATGATCAAACGTGTTTTTTCAAAGCTTTCTCAGCATTTTGTTTTGAATCACAATGTGCAACATAATCAGTACATTGTCTGCTACATGCATTTCATATTGCATATACAATTTTCCATACATGAATTTACATTTACTTTTGGATATTTGTCAATTTATTATTTTACGAGACGCATCGCGCACCTCATTATATTAAACATAAATAAAAAAAACACACACACACATAGCTTACACCCTACTTGCGTACAGCGTAGCGCTTTCTCGGTCCCCACCTATGGGGACGTGTCAGATGAAACTAACGTGATAGCAGGTACAAAAAAAACAAAAACATAATTAAAATTTTAAAAAAAATCGCAATCATCCCCTAACCAGCTCTGTCCCGACCGATCATTTTCGGTATGGTATTTCTGAAGAACTTTGTTATGGATTGCAAATTCATGAATTTCCGTGAACTTTTCCGTTTCTGTAAAATGGCATATTCTCGAACACGTCTCAACAATCTAGCCCAGTGAACCAACGTGGTCTCACTTCCGTTTCTTACAAGACATCTTTTAATGTTTTCATGAAGATTCTTCTCAGCGCGCGTAAGCTCCCTTTCTGGGATACTCATTAATTTTTCTATTTCTGCTTTGGCTGCTACTCTTGTTATGATAATGTCATCGTCTTCTAGCACCGTTTGTAATTGTTGGCATCTAGCTTTCCAGATTGAATCGTGATACGTTGAGATCATTTTGAAAAATTGTTTACTCCATTTTGTATTGTTGTGTCTCACATCTTTCCGTTTTTCAAACAAATCATGCGCTGAATTTACATTTACTTGATAAGTTGATGCATCTATTTTTGCCATTCACAAAAAGCAGCATACAAAGATTGGGCTCTGAATGATGAATGAAGCTCATATTACTGTTCATTTTTCCACCCCTACCCAGTCCCTCACCATTAATGTAGTGTTCACTATCTTGCACATTCCCTGAAACCCAGTATTTTTAGAAGTAAAAGTGTTTTCATAAATAGGTAAGTGCAATACACAGCGTATGCTTCAGCTAAATTTATCTTAGATTTAGATGAATTCACTTAAGCTAAAATAATTCAATGAGATGTTTAGTTAAGAAGCCAATTCTATAGCATTGATATAATTAGTTAAAATACAGAGCAGCATATAGCTGCTTTTATACTACGTAAAACAATAAAAAAGAATAAAAAATCAGTCTTCTTCAACACATGGAAGCCAGTTCAATGACAAAGAACATGAACTGCCACGCATGCATTGAGTAGCATCCAATGGAGATCTATATCATCATGCTCCTTTGGACATGCAATGAGAATTCTTTGAACAGATGTCTGCCCAACAGATGTACAAAGTTCTTGCAGTCGAAACCAAGTATATTTCAATATACATCGTGTATGGGATGGATGTGTAAAATGTGATTAACATTTAAATGTAAAACTAAACTCACAATTATCATAACCAACTTTTATATACCCTTACTTCTAGATAATCTGTGCATAAACTTAATACAAACACCAAACATCATCATACTCAACACCAGAGTCCAACACATCCTTTAGAAATTGATCGCTCAAATCTTATTTAGTTTATTTCGTTGGAGGCTCTTTTCTTGCGCTATCCTTCATTGCCAATTCATTTCAGTTATTTTCGTTCCAGGCGTGCTTTTCATTAGTAGACAAGAGAATACGTTTAGGAAGTACTTCTTCAACACCTCTAATATTGTTACACCAAACTGTCTTCCATCAATATAGCTTAGGGGACATATAGTATATCAGGGAATTTATTTGCTCCAGAAACTTTAACATAGATGGATCCTTTTTTATGATGCTTTGTTCCAATCTGAATAAGGGATTCACAGACCATATTTTCAACGTTGTGAATGCAACCATTGAATTTTTTGTGCAATCTCTTTAAATAATGTTGTGGTACTTTTGTTTTCATACTAACTATAATCACATTTTTTGATGATATGTAGAAGGGTTACGATATATACAATATACCGAGCTCCAATGTGTCCTACTCCATATATTTCTTTAATGGAGGTATGCGATTTTTGAGGTGTTATATACTGAGGGATCTTTGTTTACTTCTTGTATGCATTACATCAGAACATGTAGTAAGCCTTCATTCACATTCCTCATGAGGATTTTTTTTATGGTATAATGTTAAAATCTCATTCCTTTACCTGAAGATATACCTACCCCCATCTTAATCAGACCTTTTGGTGGAACTATCTAACACACTCTAGCGCTAGTAGTCAGTCCAAGCAGATATTGTAAGGTCTATCCGCGTTTTAGATTTAGATGGAAGTAGAAGCAAGTTCTGTATGTGGTCAATGAAATTCTTGGCAACAGCGCACCAAAGAGGATATTGTGACATTATCTCTGGTATGGTAACAGCTCCACCAAGTGAAGAAATCATTGATATTACTACACAAGAGGGGAAGAGCAAACACAAGGTGAGAGAAGCCAATTACCAGGCTCATTCCAACTTGGTACTCTCGTGTAGTGGAGAGACTTGTTTCAAAATTGTTGGAGGAGCGGTAACTAATTATCTTCAAGAGGAAGATGCAAGAATGTCATGGATGAAAGTCAAAGAAAAGTAAATACCTCCTACTTCTGCAAATAAAGAAGATTTTACAGTTTAGTTTGTAAATAGCAAACTGACATGGTAGAAGAGTAATCCAGACCTTTGCTATAATCAGGTAATTGATGACACAGGTCTCATCATTCATATCTTGAATAATGTGCCTTCAAAATATGACAATGTGGTCGAAAATTTGGAGAAAACGCTCAATAATTTGAGCAAATGTTACATTTGGAAGAAGTTCATTCAGATTTGATGCTTAAATATACCAAATTGAAGTTGAGGGCAAAAGATGCTGGTGAGAAGGGATTTGATAGTGATTCTGAAGATAAATTGGCGTTGGTTGCAAGTGGTAGCAGTGGTGGGAGCAATGGAGGCAGTAGTAATGTCTCAAAAAAATTAAACGGTTCAGCTATACATGTGACAAACAAGGTCACAAGTCCGTTGACTACAAAGAAAACATTTAGACCGTTCAATTCAAATTGAAGCTCTCAATAATTCCAATGTACTGGCTGTTTGTATTGGTGTAGTTAGGTTTAGCAAAGACCTAGTCAGTATGTATTTTCTAATTAATTAATTATGTTGTATAGAACTCACAGTATATAGAGTGCCAAATATACGCAGTTGTTGTATAAACCTCATAAAAATTTGAATCTTTCTGTTTTTATTGATTTTTGGAGAATTTCATTGATGCTAGAATTAGCATTTGCCATACCTATTCGCCCCACCCTTTGCTCTAGGCTCTGCCTTGTAAAAGTGGGTCATTGTTGTTGCTGTTGATCTTTTTTTATAATTATTTCTTCAATATCAGATTCTATTGTCAAGTCCTCAATTGTAACTTTGTTCCTGGAGGGTCAACACCATTCACCAAGAACTCCAAGTAAAAAAAATCAAAGACGATGCTAACAAAACTATTGTAATGCAATAATTTTTTATTCTTGACAATTATGAGCTGCTGACAAACAACCAATTTGTTGAAGTAATGGATACAAGGACAATCAGTATTGCTACATAAAATCCATAATCAAATTCTCAAACAGAACAAATAAGACACTTGCAAGAAACCTATTGTTGTATCGTCAGTCAATATGTAATATCACAATTTCCTCTTTTTATTTATGGTGTACATTTTTTCATCTACATGCCTCTTACCAACAGGTTGCGATTTCTTTACATCTAAATACTTCAATTTTAAAACATACCCAAAAAGTTGTGCCCTTCTATTGAACCATTCCCTTGTCTTTTGATGAAAATGCCTTCTTTGAATTTTCAAATACTGCCGTTTTGCTGATTGAAACATTGAGAGAAAACATTCAAAAGGCTTGCTTGTCCTGGTAGTAATAATACAACTTCCAATCTACCATGGCAATGTTGCACAGTTCGTACATGATTTGTTATTGTTGAAAACACTCTATGTACATAAAATTGAAACATCAAGGAATTAAATTGTTTAATCATAATCAATTGATTCTGATATATGCTTACAGAACAATGATATCTTTCCCACCAGGATTATACTCTTGTACATAATGATGTCCTTCTGAGGATTCTCCAACACCTGTAACAATTTGAGACAAAAAGTTTCTTTTCAAGCTAAACTGGACAAGAAAGGAATCCAGAAGCAGACACAATATACAAAGTTCAGCGTTTTTGATACATCTATTGCTCACGCATGTCTTCTTGTATTTGCAGATGAATTCTTACTGGTAGCCTATAGAGTTGCAAATTAATAATCATAGTATGAGTGCCATGTATTAATTTACTCATATATTTTTATTCAATGAATCCCATGTTCGTATGATGTTCATTGTCGGAAACATCACAATGCATTTGCAACATAAAATTGTAGGTTCTTAGCCCAATTTTGTTTCGTTACGAAACACTCAATTTGTTTGGGGGATTTTTTTTTTTCCAAAAACTGGGCTATGCACTTTCTATTTTATATGCTGCTTCCTGCAAGAAATATTCTTATACTGTATGAGGTATTTTTACGGGGTGTATAAAGGCTATTCTTTTACTCTTCATGTTAACAAAATAGAACCTGCTAGGTTTTGATGTGGTGTCCTCTCACTAATGCAAAATTAACGCAACTCGAAGACAACCTTCCAATATCTTGGTGAAAAGAACGTGTAGAAAATTGATTTGTTTCAAATGGACAGGACGTATTTTCAGCTAATAAATAAATAATACATTCTATTTTTTATTTTGAATAAA
>Ga0209092_10002455_pt1 | contig 17024 bp, 5 predicted proteins | sample FraStrMetagenome_FD_187446 | JGI IMG/M metagenome (GOLD analysis project Ga0209092, IMG submission 187446) | Marine eukaryotic phytoplankton communities from Arctic Ocean - Fram Strait ARC3M Metagenome (SPAdes) (version 2) | ecosystem: Environmental > Aquatic > Marine > Oceanic | place: Fram...
CTCAGAAAGAATGAAAGTGATAGAGGAATCAACCCAAGATACAAGAGATCAGATGCAGAAATCAAGTAAAGATATAAATCGACTCGAAAGAAAAATCAATGACCTTGAAATTGAAAAGAAATCCCTACTCATTGAACGCACATCAGCTGAGTCGTACATGAATTTCAAGGAGAAATGGAAAAAATGCCGTTTAAGAATGAACCTAATCTCGAAGCATATTCACAAGTTATTTTCAAGAAACGCACTCATTTATGGAGACGAGTAAGTACAAGAACAAGATCAAGAACCCAATTGGCAAATGCCTGAATTCATGTTGAATTCATCTTAAATCTTAAATATGGATCTTCTGAAAATCGAACTTAGCGATTTTGATGTAGCATGAAAAGCAAAATGATTTGGCTCAAATAGAAACATGAGAGTTCATATCGATTCAGACATGTTAATTTATTTTAGTGGTATAGACCTTGGAAAACACTTTGAGCAACATTTACATTTTTTAGCGTTGTCACAGTCGACCCACAAATGCTCTAAATTTTCATCTCTTAATTTACAGATATTTTCCATTTCATCATCGCGTATAAAATTATTGCCGTACAAAGAAAGGCCCTCGAGTCTTTTCATATTTCTTATTGAATCGGGTATTCTTCCTTCAAATTTATTTTCGTGAATCCAAAACCATTTTAGGTTTGGCATTTTGTCTATATTAGATGAGATTGTTCCTTTGAACTTACAGCCGTTTAACCGTATTGATTCAAGGCGTTCTAAAGTATAAAATTCTGAGCAAATTTCACCTCCTATGTTTGTCTTTTGTAAATTTATGGAAGTTAAACCTTTCATGTGATGGATCCATTCTGGAATGGTTCCAGATAACCCATAATTGTCAGGCATCCAAAGGAGTTCCAACGATGACGATAGCAAAACAAGCTCTAGTGGAATTGTACCTATAAGTCCATTTTGTGTTAAATCAATCATTCTAATGCGTTGCGGTGTTTGTTTTGAGTTATTGCAGGTAATACCATACCACCTACATTCATCTTCTTCGTGCGATAAAAATCGAGATGCTTTACCTGTAGAAGCATCCACACATGGACTGAATTGAATGTTAGATTCAGACTTTAAAAAATCTACTGAGGAAGTAGGTGAAGATCTAGAACAAGCTTTCCAGTACATATCACCCTTGGTAGAAAAATACAAAACTGCCAATGCAAAGCGTTGCATCAAATTGATTCTATGAAGCGGTTTTGAGTCTATAGAATGAGCCTGTATGTAGCTGTTTGAGAATGATTCTTCGGCTAGCCAAACGAAAGCCTGAAAGACAGGAACTTTATCCATGTCAGTATACGAAATTGAATCCAGTTCTATACTTTGTTGAATGGTATCGATAGAATCCTGAAATAAGATGCCTTTGTAACCGATCTCATTTGAGAAAATTTGAAGTAATTCTCTATATTTTGTGCGATTATCGGCTGTTATCAAGAAGTTTTGTGATTCCAGCCCATGGGAAAATTCTGAAGTGTGTTTACGCATCGGGACAAGTACAACCATCCTCGCTTTTCGAATTGAAAGGGAGGTAATGTAAATGGTAACAATGAGTAGCAACGTGTTAATCATAAATTGACTAGTCAGTAAGCGCCTAATTGCAACAACTCTTAGTCTCAAGCTTGTGCGACGTTGAATGCCCGAGAGTTTCCCATGGATATTTTGCGTGAATGGCGATTTAGATTTTACGCTGCGCTGGGTTATCATTGTTACTTTGTGTGACTTTGATGAGGTCAGAAAAATATTCTACGCTGATTCCAAAAGATACTTCTTGGCGACATTCATTGAGATCTCTGGTTTTGTTCTTATTTTGAAGGGTTACAACACAGACCTGGTTTCCCGCTTTATTTCATTCTTTGCATCACTGAGTTCATTCTTGCTTAAAAATTATTCCGTTAATTTGAAAAAAAATCATTTCTGCTGATCATTCCAACGTATATAGGTCCTGTGCTCTCTCCTGTAGTCATCCTGTAAAGTAGCTTCCCCTCATTCATTGTAGCGATATCTAAAATGCTTGAATAGATTATGAGCTGAAATGTTGATACTTTTCAGCAGATTATCAACTTGGTTTGGCATGTTCTTCTCGTACATACCCTACGAAGGACTCTACCAGAGTTGATATTTTGGGGGATAGAGTCTATCTGCACGTAAGGTCAAGTACATTTCTTAGGTGCATTAAAAGTGCGTATGAGAAAAATAAATTATACGATTGAAGATAATTTATAGAAAAGTTTTGTTCTTTGATCTGGAAGCATCTTAGACACCGTTGATTATAAATACAACACGAAAGTGCAAATAAATGAAAGAATCAAAGCTTTGGGGACCATAAAAAGAACTAAACAAAGAGACTTCCCCAATACATCCTTGTAAATGAAAATTTTTCACAACTGCACTTTAGTTCATGCAGACACAAAAGTTCTCTCCTACAAGTAGAAGGATGACTATAATAAGATTATCAAGACTAGCTCTTTACATAAATCTATTTCTGATCATAATCATCCCTCTCTTTGCTAACGTTGAAATATCCGCAAGTGTTAATGATGCAAGCCTCGATGACCCAAAAAATACGCAAGAGAATGAAGTTCGCAGTGCCGATGACGACTATTTATCTTCGGATCCCACCCTTTCGAATGATGAGCTTTCAAATCACCATGATTTGCAAAGAAATGATAAAACAGATCAGTCCGAAGCAGTTTCGAAGGAATCTGCCTCAGACAGTCAAGAAAATAGTGGAGATTTAAGCGACGAAGAAAGTGTCCAAAGCAATTCAGCATCTCACAATGATGATAACTCTATTGGCTCCAATTCTCAAAATGATCAAAGAATACACATAGAATCAAATAGAAGAGATAGGCAACTCCACGACAGGACACAAACGATTAAAACCAATAATAAAACTGAAGAGAATCTCAATGATGAAACTTCTGAGACTTCACAAAACTACACTGAAGAACATACTAGTACGAGTCAAAATAAAAAAAATGCAAAAAATATTAGTGAGATAGAAACAAATACTGTTTTAGATGAAGGTGAATCCTCTTCTCAATCCATTGAAATAGAATCTACTGAGAATAGTGAAGATCATCAGGAAAATAATAAGGCTAGCAAAAGCGATGAGATTGAAGAAAATTTACAAAACTCTAAGAGCCTGGATGCCTCTGATGACCAATATCAAGCAAAAGTTAATGGGATAGATCAAGATACATTGCAGGAAATGAACTCGAAAGAAGGTGATGCGATCGGTATAGATTTAAAGGACCTTCCTAACGAAAAGAATCAATCAATTCGAGTTAATGACAAAGAGAAAGAAGAAGATGATGGATTAAAGGAAAGAGTTGTAGTAAATTATGCCCACAAAAGTGCTGGAGCTATCGTTCTTGAAAAGTCTTCTTCGTTTAAAGGTACTTCTAACCTCTTAACTTCTGATAATGACAAGTACGCTATTACACCTTGTGATGAAAAAAAGAATGTTGTTATTGGACTCTCAGAAGATATACTTGTAAAACAAATAGTCCTCGCAAATTTTGAACGTTTCTCAAGCCATGTCAAAGATTTTCAAGTACTAGGAAGCCAAACATATCCAATTGGTAACTGGCACGACTTGGGTACCTACACAGCAAAACCAGGCAATGGCATACAAACGTTTGATTTGAAAGAACCAAGCTGGGCAAGATATTTACAATTTAAATTTTTGAGTCATTATGGGGAAGAGCATTACTGCACAGTTAGTCAAATAAAAGTTCACGGAAGTACAATGCTGCAAGGTTTTCATGAGCAATGGACCCAAAGTGAAAAGGAGACAAAGGAAAGATTAGACGAAGAGAAGGAAATTTTGGAAGAAAATGATTCAATATCGCAATTGAATTCAGAAGAATTTGCATCTGAAGAAAACAAAAATGAAAGCGCTAATGATGCAGTAGAGGAAACGCAGATCATAAAAGAATCAGATCATTATGAATTGGAGCAAGAATCTGTTACACAAAATTCCAAGGATGTGGGTAATGATGATATCGACGAAAATAATAGATTAACATCAAGTACGGTATCTTCAAACTCTCAAGGCAAAAACGATGCGAATTCGTCGGATTCACAAGCAACTTTAAATTTCGATGGTGAAGATACTGAAGTAAACATATCGTCTGATAGAGTTGTAACGTACCAGGCATCCAACTTTGGTGATTTGGAAATACCTGTAGAGGAGAATGCCAAATTCACAAAGGGAGAAAATCAAATATCCGAATCGTCAGAATATTCAACTTATGATTCAGCGAATAAAGTTGCACTACCGAATTCGTCCGTACTGATAGAAACAAAAGGAACAACAAAAATAGACATGAATATTGAAGAAACGGAAGATAAAGATAGCAAAGAAGAGTATCAAAGTAACTTTGAAAAGCTAGTAGTCGGTGGTGCATTTTCTGATGCTGTAAATAAAATTAAGGAAGGAACGATTACCGTTTCAGATGCCGTGAAAAAAATGACTGAAGGAAATTCTGTTTCTTACGACACAGTAAAAAATTTGACCAAAATGGTCAAAGATGCAGTTTTAAATCAATTAGATGACCAAAAAAAGGAAATTGATTGGGAAAAAAATGTTAACATCGCAGCGCACGATGATGAGTCAAAAATATCTAATAAGTCTGAAATTGAATCGATTGAGAATGATGTTGCAAATAGGGAAGAAGAAGCATTAGCAATGAATAATGAAATTAAAACTGTTGAAACAGCCCAAAAAACTGAGCCAAATAGTGACAGTGTGAAAGAAAATCTTGAAAGTAATGTGCATGTGGACGAAGTTCAATCCGATAAGTCAGATTTGTCTATTAAAGCGAGTTCGCCTGATTTACAAAGTGATAATGTTAAGATTAATAGCGATCCTGTTTTAAACAAGGAGTCTCCAAAACAAATTCCCGCAAATGATATGAATCAAAGAAATCTAAATGCTGGCACTCTCTCGACTAATTCAATACCAGGATCCAATATCATCAAAAGTAGCAGCTCTAATATAAGAAATAACAGTAAGAGCTCACTCCCATCTTCCAATACCGGACCAGGAATCAATTGTTTTGATCTCATAAACAATCTTAATGAATTGAAAGCAAAAAGGTCAGCTCAAAAACAAGCGAAAATGAATCCAATGTCAGCCTCTGGAATAGAACCCATATTCAAAACACTTACCGATGAAATCAAAGCGCTTCAATTGCATCAATCAATTTATGAGGAGTTCGTTACAGAGGTTGTTGATTGCTTTCAAACAGTGACTGCAAAAATGTCCAAAGAAATCGAGAAACTAGAAGAAAATCAAGACCAACGCATTTCGAATTTAGAGAATTTTATGAATGATTTTATTGAGAAACAAGAAAAGACTTATTCATATGCAAATATTTCAGGAATATCCTCCATTACATTAGCAACGGCAGCTTCAAATTCTATTCGTTTCTTTTTATCCAAAGCAATCCCTGCTTCCAAATTTTTTGCTAAGTATTTTCGAGAAGAAATATTTCCGTCCACCGAAAAGTTTCTTGAATATGTGATATCAAATCTTCTTCATGCTACCAAAGTTTTGATCACGTGGCTAACTGCCAATTTCTTAAAATATCTTGTCCATGGAATCAATGAAGCACAATCACATGGTTACTTATCAGGGCTGGAAATTAAGGCTGTAGAAAATACCTTTGAAACTTGGCTTAATAATAGTTCAGAGCACGAAGGAGCTATTTTGGGCATAATAATTAGTATGATAATTTGGCGCTTACGTCCTCGTCGTCGGGGAAAGTCGAACAAAAGAATAAAGAAGAAAGGAAAAAAGAAATTGATCATCCATGAAGAAGGTATCAAAAAAGAATCCGATACATCGCAAAAGGGAAAAAAGGAAAAGAAACCAAGGATAAAGATAGAAGAATAAGAGGAAACTAATGCTATATTTGAATTTATACAAAATTTACAATATAGAAACGAAATGCCAACACATGATAATGTGTGAGATACATGATATTGCTACTTACAGGATTATAACATAAATACGAGAAATAATGATACGTTTGTTTGTTTGTTTGTTTATGTTATTATTTTACGTGTTGTATGGCCCTACGTTCTGCGACGGATCGGTAACCTTCACGTTGCTTTGAAAACCTCGCTTCTCTCCGCGTGGAACCTGGGTGCATAGAGGTCAATTCCTGTCTTATATATAACGTTACCGTTATTATTAAGAGGAGACATAAGCATCGATTTCCAAAAGCATCTCCTTCTCCCATTTACTTACCCTTGCTGCGTCCGTTGTCCTTGTGCCACGAGCCATCTGTCTGCTACTCTCTTCCGTATCCGCATGGAACAATATGTCGATACATCAACATCCATCATACTAGCTTTGATTGCACATTCCTCCACATTCATCCCTGCTGCTCTTCCATCGCATATGCTTCTTATTGCTTCTATGGTTCTGAATCCACATTCGGTCTCCTGTTGAGGTAAGCTCTGAGTTGCTATCCATGAAAATCGATCTCTTTTTCCCGTGAACGCTCGCTTGATTTTATCGAATGTGATCCCCTTTGTGTTTGATTTCCCTATGGAGTCAAAATGGTAACCTTTATTTCGCCTGCCATTACGCCAAATCATTATTAAAGTCCAGTGTCCGTTCCTGTGGTTGCCCCAGAAGATAGGGATAAGGTATATCCCAGGGGGTTTGCTACTTCGAACGCCATTTGATCTAAACATTCTGCCGAATCTAGGCCAATCGTCCGTTAGATTGAATGATTGAATTAAGAAAGCTGCGTCCTGATCGGCTAAATAAATGCCTGCTGGTGCCGCGCTCCTTATAGCCTGTATCTCCCTGTCCAGGTCATTGCCCGAAAATAGTTGCCATCGCGTTGACATAAGCGCATATCTTTGTTTTTCCGAAATATTGTCCCTTCCTTTTTGACTATTTGTTTCGTTTGTTCCTTGGACGGAATCTATGTTGATAATACTTGCCAGTATTTTCCGCTCATGTATAATGTCCTTCTGAAGAATATCTATATTCTCTTGATGTTTGCGTTTGAGCCCTTTCGCTATTCGACCCAACTTCTCTGCTCCTGATTGATCCTTGTTATCGCCTGATTGGTTTTCATTGAGAATTATCTTGCATATGTTTTTTTCTTGGTCCTTTATTTTCCTTTTTTTGCTTTTGAATTTTGCTTTGTTGTAATTCTGTGCCGTTGTGTTATCCTCGAGCATGTTCATTAGTGAAACAAAGTTTGGACTATTTGATGACTGATTATCCATCTCCCGTGCTATTGCGCATTGACGATCTGGTGCCTGTTCTAACATTTTTTCTATCTTTTTATAACCCGATTTTGTAGCCGATTGACTTTTACTGCAGCGTTGGCATTGCAGTTTTCCTTGTGGAATTCTATTTGGCATTTGATGTAATTTGACCGGGCTGCTGTGCGAGAGCGGTCTACATGTACTACCTGTGCATAGTTTGTTGAGGGTTGGTGGAATTTCCTGCTTAATCGTCGAGGTAGACAGATTTGCTTCCTTGCATTTCGCTCCTGAAATAGTCGAGATCTTTCTTTTGAGTTGATTACAATTTCTTTTCTTCGCCCCCTTAAAGCCTTGTATTAATAATTTTTCCTTGTACTGCTTCTTCCATTCGCTTTCCTTCTCCGTGCTAATCGAGCCGATCAATCTATGCATTCCTCCCGTCCTCGCGATAAGGAGTTCTTGGACTTTCTCCCAGATATCTGCCATTTCTTGAGACATATCCTTTTCTGTTGAAGCAGGGATTCCGGTATGTTTGACAATGCACGCTTTTTTTACGACTGTATTCAAAGGTTTAGGAATTAAGCCCCACATTATTGCGTCCTTTGTACCTAGAAAATCATCGCATAAACCGTCCTCTCCCATTACTGGTGTCATTCCGAAAAGTGTGGAGTACGATATTGTTCCCTTTTCTATGGTGTTGACAATTGATTGTCCATCCTCTGATGCCTCCTCCCTTTGAAAATCGGGCATATTACTCCAGTTCTCCGGTGGTTTCTTGAGTCTACCTTCGTTGGATCGCTCTAGTTCTTCCAACGTTGAGACTACTTCCTGCAGGAATAAGCCAGTAGCATTCTTCCCTTGCCTCGTTATCATCATGGCGACGAGTCTTTGAAGATGCTGTTCGATCAATTTGCTGACATTATTTCGGAACTCCATCAGTTTTTTATGTTGACAGAAGAATAGATGATGCATTCTATTGCCTTTAACAGGATATCCGTATGCTCCAACAGATAAGTTCTTCTGACGCTGGCACCAATTGCATCTCTGCGCTTCATTAATTTTTCCTGAATGCGTAGCTTTTGCTAATGATATCGAAGTGTGATGTTCCAGCCAATTCCCATTTCGATATATTTCCGATTTGTAGAGTGATCTCGTATGCGAATTACAGAATCCTAGAAGAAACCGAAGCCATCCCTTATGTTGCTGGACCTTATTCCATGACGTGTGCATCCGAGGCATATGTCTCCACATCATGCCTTGTGTGCTCTTTGATCGTAGGCGTTTCCTTATTTCCAATTGGAATATGTGCCTAAGGCGTTGGGCTATATTCCTGTCTATAGTGGCACCCCCCCATGTGAGAAAAAATCTTTGATTCGATCCAGGAAGTAGTATTCTGCTCTCTGCATGATCCGCGCCTGTCTTTTCCTGATTTCTGTTGATCCTTGCATTGGGAAGTCCGGCACATACATCTGCCCAATGGTTCGCGTTTAGAGGAGCCAGCTTGGGGGAGATATTCTTATACCTTCTATTATTACATTGTTGTAGACCGCTTTCATCGAGCTGGTGGGAGTTAATCTTGATAAATGGCCTATACTCATGATTGTCCCAATATTTCCTGGGCCAAAATCCGTTTTCTATATCCTCTGAATCATTCCAATTTTGTTTCCCTGCATCTATAATATTCGTATTTTCTATCCATGTTTCTGATATATCCACAAAAGCCTTTAATCTTAATTTTAAACTGTCTCTACACACTTTCCTGATGGGTGATATAGTGACTTTCTTTTGCCCATCTTGGTTCTCTCTCATCTCATAACCCAGCGTATGTTCTAAATTCTTGCCATATACTTGTCTGAATTTTCCTACGATGCATTTGCTGACTCCCGGAGATAGTTTACGTATATAATTCCTGTCTAGATGCTGTGTATTGGCTCCATCCCTCACTTTCATAAGGCAATCCCTTATTGCCGCACTATCCGTGATAATTCCTCTTGCCAGATCGCCTGGAAAAGATACTTCCTGTAACCATACCGCTGTAGCTTCTCCATGCGCTATATCACTTCTTTCTGTGCCGATTTGATTTGGTAATTCGAGGATCCTGGCGATTAATGGCTCTATTCCATCCTTTTCCCAATCGGCATCATATATGGATGCATTTGGATTAATCTTCAATTTACATGCTACAAACGCTGCCGTGGTTGTTGCGCTCGTTCGTGGTAGTTTGGAGACATGACTGCCATCCGTTGCTATGAGAAGAGGACTCTGGCTATCGAATAAATATTTGGCTATTTCCATATACTTGGTTTTATCCTTATCAGGTGATTTTTGATAATCCAGGATATTTAGGTCTATCCTCATAAATTCATCACATTCTTTTGTAATTTCCTCCGTTGTGAGTTCCAGATAGGATGAGTTGGAAAATTTTTCCATTATGTGCTTGCTCGCGTCCATTCTTTCCCATTTGTTTAACTGCGATGGTGGGGTAGGATTCTGCTTGCTATACCTCCATTCCCAAATTCTATACATTTGAGTCGCCTCCTGGAATCGCTGGTATTTCGCTGTTTTGATGTGTCTGACAATTTTGTCGAATGACACGGGTAGTTTTTCAGGAAATTCCGTCTTTATAGTTTCTCTGTCTGCGCCTTTTAAGATTTTGCCAACAATTTTCTCCACTGTGCCCCCTATAGCTAGATCCAACAGGTGCTTTTTTCCTACACCAATGGTTGCTTTATTTCCCTCATTATATCCAGCGTTGCCTACTGGGGCATACTTATATGTCCTCGAAATATTGCTGAGGACAAAGTTGACGAGTTCGGATTTTTCATCTCTAAGGTAGATACCATACTTAGCCAGTTTGTGTACTGCTTGTTTGACGTGGTTGCAATAATTTGAATTGGGATTTATTCGAAGTGCTTTCAAACGTCCTCGCAAAGCCTTTGAATCGATATCCTTTCCGTTTAAAACTACCTCAATTTCTCGAGCTACCGCAATTAAATCTTCCTCCAGGAAGGATTTAAATCCAAATCCCCCTGAGCTTTCATCCAACCAAAATCTATGTGCCGCATCTGTTGTGGATAGACCTTTTCTCCTTCGTAGCATTTTGATAACCAGGTTATCGCATTCTATTAATTGGGAGCTATCATGATTGCTCTGCAGGGGGGCGAAAGAGTGGATAGTTGTGCATAACATGTTATTGCACAATCTCTGTGCATCTTGTCCCATCCGTTGGGAGTGAATATGAGCTATTCGTTTCTTGATCTTGTTGATAACTTTCAACCTCGTGCCAGTTGTTTGTCCTTTTAAAGTGGAGGTAAGGCCAAGATGCTTATGCGCTGCTGGATGAATACGTTCCTTCCATACAAGTTTGTCTTCCTCTGATAGCTTTGGATTCAAATTTATCAAACTCAATAACTCCTTTTCCTGTTTTTCTTGTAGCGATAATTTAAACGGAACTTTCTCTTTCATAGGCGAATCTGTGCTAAAGCTCCATGCGATTGTTTCCCACTCACTCAAGGACGCCGCCAGTTTTGCACTGAGATTATAAAAATGGATCTCACTTTTTGATCCCTTTCTGCCAATTTTTGTTACCAGGGATAAATCGCCAGTTAATTTTAAATATTTTTTGGTTAATTCAATTAAGTCCTTTTCATTCACAAGAGATAAGAAACGAGAATTATCATCACAGTATCCTATCATTTTGATAACTACCGTTCCATCCTGTTCATCTGAAATCTCAAAGGTATAACAATGCATCTTCTCTTTGATTCCCTTTCGATTTTCTAAGAACTCTTCACAGACCAAATTCCATATTCTATGTTTTAAGAGAATCACGAGGTTTGCTACCGTTGGCGAATCCGGGTTTCCCTGCTCGAGGCCACAAGAAAAAGTGGCCCTAGCATTACCCTTATTTGTGATTATTTCCACATATTTGTCATCCATACAATTGGCCTTCATTTCAAGGAAGCCTTGCGTTGGAAAACCACAAGTCCTCATTGCCGCCAATATGATTTCAAGTGGAATCCGGTCGAAGAACTTTTCTTCGTCTTCGTCCACCTGAGAGGCTGGTATTCCACTCTCAATGCAATCTTCCCGGAATGCTTGTTCTACCCCAACTAAGGTTACGCACCCCATGCCTTCCCTATACGAAGCAATTCCTTCATGAAGTATCCCTGCCCTCTCTATGGCTTTGCTAATGATTCGCGTGCTCACACCATTTAGAAAACAATACACATCATGACATAAGGATATAGGGCGATATTCTCCGGTGCGTCCTGGTTTTGGAATGGGGAATCTTGATATTTTTTTGAGACATGGTGGGACATATCTCATAATCAACATCAATTTTATCAAGTTATATAATACCCTCCTCCATCTTCGACCGTATCTTCCTATCACCGCCATTTGAAACCCGGCCTGTCTCGCCTTCCCCGGAACCCTTGAGATGGCATTTAGATATTGTTCTTTCAGATGCTTCTCCTCATGCATTTCTCCCGAAGCCGCAGTTAAAAAAAATGGATAGAAAAATTCCCGATGATCCCTTTCCGGTTCGCGAAAAAGAGCCGCAGTATGACTACCATGAGCTTCAATAAAGCTGCGTATCATTTCTTTTGGTAATTTTTGACCATCTTTTATTAAATTGGGTATATCGTCAATTCCGATTTTTCTTTCTGGTTTCAATTTGACTCCTCTCGGCCCGAGATTCCCCTCTCTGATTACTTCAACGAACGCACAGGATTCCTTTGCGCGGGATGGACTCATCCATCGATTATGATGTTGCCCAGTGGCTATCATTTCTTCCACCTCATTTCGGCAAGTTCGGAAATTTTTGATGTCCTTATCCCAGATTTCGGAATGTGGAATGGGTGCTTCCCTATCTTTTGGAAGAATTTTATTGGTGAAACTTTCAATTTTGTTGGTTTTGATAAAAAAGTTGAGAGTTTGCACCTTATAATCGCACTGAGCTAGCTTCGTAGAATTTTGCAGTTTGTCCAAATGTTCAATTGCCGAATTAAGATCTTTTATCATTGCCATCCGAATAGCGTTATTGTTGACATCGATTGTGAGCTCATCCCAATGCAATAAATGATGCTTCCATTTATCCATTCCTTCTTTGTCAAGGAACTTGAATTTATCCTGGGTTTTATTTTTATTGAATGCTTGTTTGCATCCCCCTTCTGCTAACCATGCATTAATTAATTTGACTAGATTCTCATTCAATTTTAGCATATTTCCATCCTGATCTTTATCTGCAGCAGCTGCTATGGTAGTGGAACCATCTTGATGTTGTTCTAATTTGTATTTGCAGGTATGATATTTGATTGCTGCAACATGATTCGCCCGTTCCTCCGCCTCAAGGAGGTAATCTCGATGGATAGTTTCCGCATCTTTTAATAGCTTTCCGGAGTCCATTAATATTTGTAGATTTTCGAATGAAAACTTATCCTCCTCCATTTTCGCTGGGCTTCCTTGCATCAACTGCCATCTTTGGATCTGATGTACCATATGTCTTAGTTTGCGTGCAGAATGTTTTAACGATTTATTGAGATACCTTAATTTCGTCGGTATAGGCAGATTTTGGAATCTTTTAAATCCCGTGCCATCATTTAATTTCTTTCTAATCGTAGCTCCTTGTCCTATCACATCCTTTTCGGTCTCTAGCTTCATCTTGGTCATTATAGCGTTGACACTTTCATGAAACGATTGTGTTGCATAAGATAGGCTGAGAGCTTGCCTTTCCGATATTCTAATAAGTTTATTATTCTCGCCTACAGATTCCTGAAGATTTCCTTCCCTCCATAAGGATTGAAATAGATTTTGAATTCTCTTTTCTATGCTCTCCAAATAGTGATTTGTATCATCTGAATCGTCCCTGGTAACTTCGCGAAGCTTGCTGAGCCTATCAGCTTGTTTTTTATATGCTCTTGTATCTTTGAATTGTGAATCATCAATCACTAAATCTTCTCCGTCTAATCCCGACCGTTTCATTTTTATCTGGAAAAGTTTCTTATATTCATATGCATTGGATTGCCCACTTGAGCTTCGGTTATTTTTTCCATTTCTAACGAATGAACATGATAGGAGCGCATGATCCGATGGGAAAAAATTCGCCGACCGGTTTCGATCCACCTCTCCACCCCCGAACCAGTCTTGAAATTTGGGATTGCTCGGAATAAGAATGTGATCAATGCCTCTGCCCCCTTTGCTTCCAAGGCGAGTAATGTAAGGCTTATCCTTCATATTATTCCGAACAATAGATGTATGCGTATATTGAGTGCTTTTGAGTATTCCATTCCGAAAAAGTTCTTTTCTATATGTGCCGATATTGTCTGAATCTTCTGTGGTTAATGTTTCTTGAAGATCCCCCATTATCATAATTGCAATACCTGGAAATTTATGTTTCCATTCTTGACATATTCGTTTCACCAGGAACGTTGTGGTATTCCTAGTGTTATTGTGATCTCTTACTTTTGTCTCGTCCTTACCTATATAGTTAGTTATGCCATATAAAGATATAATTCCGAGATTTTGATTTTGCTTGAAACCGAATGCGATTGACGTGACTCTGCCCCCTTGAGCCGATTGGAATTCTGAAATTACCTTTCCGCCCCATTTCCAATTATCATACATTATGATTTGGAGAGGGGTTTCAAACACACTAATTCTCGCCGATGCGAGTTCCTTCTTTTGAAAATTCTTCCAGTTCTGTTTGGGATTGTGGTGACTTGCATATGGTTCCTGAAGCGCTATAAACGTGAATTGATTCTTAATCATCATTTCTGCTGCCAAAATATGATCATATTTATTTTGAATGTTGAACGTAGCTATCGTATCCACTTCCGCCTGCGCTTGCTGTTCTTTCCTCAATTCCCTTTCCCACTCTGCATGACTTTCTACATCCAAGATATCCCCCTTGAAGCATTTTTGAATTTCATCCTCAGTGAGAAACTGTATTGAATCATATGATTTGCTGGAATGTATGGAACTCATCCCCAGACTCTCTAGATCCGATAATTCCTCTTCATTCTCTGTCGAAAGATATGTCGCAGTTATGCTCATATTTGAATTGACTGATTGACTTTCCATCTCACTTGCTTCCTTATCTACTTTGTGTATATCCTGAATGTACACATTGGTACCGAATTCTATATCCGTCTTTGTTTCATATTTTTCCATATCGGATAGAGGTGCGCCTGGAATCTCACATTCAATTCCTGATTTATCCTCCTGAGTATGTAGTTTCTCCACTGCCCATCTTAAATTAAGTTCTGTATCATCAGAATCCTCCGAAAATAACTGTTGATAATAATCCCTCGATGTCTCGAAGCTACGTGTTGATATTTGGGTGGCATCGCCACAATTTGCGACATGTTGAAGGAAGATTTTATTTGGAATGGATGACATGACGATACGGTGGAGCTTCCCCCTTCTTGAGGCTAAAATTTACGGATTAATGCCAACTGCTCTTATTCGGATGATGCTAGATTTCTTCGGAATACAGGAGAATCAGGGTCGATAATATGGAGTAAGTTAAGGCTAAAATTCTTTACTGCAATATTGCTTCTGAATTTCGATAAGACCCACGGGAATTGTTCGAAGTTTTTGGAAAGTAGGATTACAGTAGCTCTAATCACGGTATGAAGAATACCTGCGGTGTCGGAGATTCTGTGCGTGCTGGTGAGTTTGTGGAACTTTTCAACCGTTGGACGCCGAATGCGATTGATTGCTAGTATAAATCGCGATCCAGCTAAAAAGAAGTGGCGCTGTTTGAGGAACAAAAATAATTCTGGGTAAGCCGATTCGAAAAACAGTTTCCAAAGGTTCCAGGATGCTGCAAGGCCGCCCCTAATTTCCCCAGGGGATGCGAAATGCACAGATAGTCGAATCTTATCAATCCAGTTTTCTATACACCTTAGTTCTCTGCACACCAGTCTATTGTTAAGAAAATTTTGTAGATATTCTGTCCAATAAGTTACAGACCTATCCTTTCCAAATGTACTCATCAATTAAGATGTTTTTAGGTGCAATGTAGAATATAGGATTAGATAGGATAAGGCAGCACTAGACTGTTCTCCTTTTTTTGAAAGGTGGTTTCCAGGTTGAGATATTTGATGTCTCCGAGGTATCGCTATCACTTGAGTTGTCTGAGTCAAATTTTATTTTGATGCCAACAAATTTTGAAGATTGATTATGATGTTTATTAATGTAGGAAGAGAACGAAGTATTGATTGTTTGGGAGGAGGATGTGGAGGCTGTTCCGCCTTTGTTGGGAGTTGAATGAAGTTTGGAATCTGGAAATTTGGATACAATATATTTGGTGTCCGAAACTAGGGCCGACTTTTTGCGAAGATGATTTTCCGGTGATGAAAAGGAAGTATTATTAATAAAGAAGGATGGGAGAGGAGAAGTGTTGACCAATTTCTCTATCCAATTTTGAAGAAATATAATACGATACTGCCCCGATACGCTATCTTTTCCCGATATGTCAGAAGATTGACAATTATGAAGTAAGCTCGAATATAATTGTTGGATGCAACGATTTTGCGAAAAGTGTGGGCGCAATGAACCTCCGTATACCAGTGTCTTAAAAACCTCCAAAATTTTCTTGCACGATTGAACCCCTACTTTTATATATTGAAACTGAATTAAGAAGTTGAAGTTGGTCGTGTTTTCAGGAAGTATTCTACTATCACGAATTGCTCTCCACACTACTGGGAATGCTAGTCGAAAATAGGAAAGAATATTTTTCCACGCAATATTTCCTTTTTTTACGGAACTTGAGGGTTCTCCTTTGTGTGACGCTGCTTCTTTAATATCCAGACCTGATGCAGTGCTTAATTTAATTATGTTGTTGAGATTGCTCCGCACGTACGCGTTGTCCTGTAATAAATCCAACTGTTGCCTGATACTTAGATTGTTAACTTGTAGTTTCAAAATTTCTTCTTGTAACCACATGAATTGAAAAAATAAATTCCTATGTATCCGAAGCGATATGACGTTGTCTTGAACCAACCGAAAATGCTTAAATTCAAACCAAAATTTTCGTGCGTAGATAAGATTGATTCTGAAAGATATAGCCACGTTGAATATTGTTATTTAGGAGCCTCTGTATGTTGGATGAGAAATAACTAGACTGATTCGAAATTTAAACTGAACGAAAATCTAAAAAGGAAAAAGTGGATCCCGAATCTTGAGGAAGATTATGGACACCGGCGATGGCGGTCTTGTGGGAAATCCGACTCAGATCTAATTGATCCAGAAGTCACACGGGAGAACTGAAAAGCTCTAACGGTAGCTTAAGTTTTCCTGATATAAATAGGTCCCAGAAGTGGAGAGATAGGCCAAGATAACGCTCTTCAAATCAAAAATGCGTAAGTCTTGAGTTCGTAGAGGCTCAGATAGGAAAAATCTCTCTAAAGAGTCGCCAATAAGGTCAAAAATTAGGAAACACGGACTGATGAAGCTCCTAAGATAGCTGATTGCAACGGTATATTGAAGTTAAATTGAGTCGGTCGAGAAGCTTCAAAAATTGAAAAAGACGGCAAATTCCCATGGAGAGGGGCTGTTTGCCAGATTACGTATTTTTTTTTTGTCATTCTTCATATGTATCGCAAATAAATCTCATGTCAATATGTACTCATAAAGCTACAAATATTTATAGGTCAGAGTTCTTTGCACATCGATATAGCTTAAGGCACGTGACAATATTAATATAGCCCCGAATGTTTAGAAGACGGAGTTCTTTG
>Ga0209092_10002457_pt1 | contig 17023 bp, 15 predicted proteins | sample FraStrMetagenome_FD_187446 | JGI IMG/M metagenome (GOLD analysis project Ga0209092, IMG submission 187446) | Marine eukaryotic phytoplankton communities from Arctic Ocean - Fram Strait ARC3M Metagenome (SPAdes) (version 2) | ecosystem: Environmental > Aquatic > Marine > Oceanic | place: Fram...
TTTAATCACATAACAGTTCCTGGGAATACCGTGTCATCTTTACTAGACTCTAAGTTGACACCCAAGATGTTCTGCTCTGACGGGAACCCGTTCGATAACGTCGGAGAGAAGAAGAGGGTTATGAAATGGCTTATGCAGAAGGTAGCTATTGGTGTGGATAAGATCCCACAGATGAAGAAGAATAGTAGCTGGGGGAATGAACAATTCCATTATACCGATGACCAGATGTATGCATTCAGTACGGATAATAATAAGGGAAGCGTCTACAAGATAGTCTTCAATCTATACAACCCACTGAGATCCACATCTACTATGGTGGAGGCTGTCGTGATAAGCCCAGCTGATAAGGGGTACGTCCTTGCCAAGATGAATTTTGTAAATAAGGGTGAATGGGATACTACAAACCCTAATCTCCCAGAGGCCATGAAAGGGTATAACTTGGGGAGGAGTAACGGGGATTTAGTGATAGATATAAACAGTCCTAACCTCCCCAGTTCCTCATTGCTTAAATGGAACTACGGGAATACTCTTAATATCCAGGAATTCAACGAATTTGGATTCTACGAAGACGGTAAGAATGTAGAGATAAGTGGGGGTGTACCGGAGTCACTCAAGGCTGCAATCTCACAACACGAAGGAAAGATGTTATTAGATTGTGCTACAACCAGATTCACCGGTATCGGATCTGAATCGGGCGAGGTTGTTAGAGTCAATGGCGTTCCTAAACTTGTCAAGAATAACCCTAGTCTTATATATACAAAGACGGGACCCATGCCGGTGTACACCTGATGAATCGTAATTAAAATATTGATATTTATATAATATGAATTGTGTAGCCAACGCTGAGCCTGTATTCTATGGAAAGGATGGAAATTTCGGATTAGCTGTAGAAATAACCGGGAGCGGGAGAAATGGGCGCGTGATCTACGATGACGTAAGAGCGTTCGTAGTAATGACATTCCTTTATAAATTTCCAAAATTAGGGGATCTGGAAGCCGGAGATGAAAATGTTAGCCAAGCATTCTATAGATCCAGTGGGAGCAACTCAAATGAACAATTTGGGGACAGAATAACCGACGAACAGGCAAAAGGAACGTGGATACCCACGAATGGGTTGGTGGTAAGAGAAGGGATGAAAGATAATACCGGTGTCTGTGTATTGGGGAATTATGGATTTATTCTCAAGAAACCGTTTCTACAATTGGGGGACAATACAATACTTAGTAGGTTCCACGGGGACCCCCAATTGGCGCTGATATCTTACACTATGGGTGGGGGGATCTGGGAGGTATCGTTTAAACGGAAGGAGTTGGGTGATATATTAACGAGGAGTGGTTACGGAGAGTACGGAAATTACGTAAAAGCCAATAAACCTGGCTGTGCTAATTTAACGGATAACTTAATTCCTGTACTGTCTTCCGATATAAACCGTTATATAGCAGATTCTGTATCCTGGAATTGGCACCCATTGGATACCAATTTCTTGATAAAGTCAGGCAATACTAACGGTGTAAACCTGAATGACGAAACACTATGGGTTGAAAAGGACGGGAGATATTTCATACCGCGTACAATATTCCTCAACCCGGGGGTGATAAAAAATTACAAAAAGTATTCAAAGATGTTTGGTCCCGAGAAAGCGGCAAAGATGTCACTGGGGAATGTGATTAACCCGTATAACACATGTGGGTGGGAAGATAACGCATTCCCTGAGCTATACCCGAAGGTCTAATTATTTATAATAAGATGTCGCAAATATAAAACACCACATAATTGTAACGGGGGCGAAATCATACAGTAACCCGTATTTATTAATTTCGCAAAATTCATACTTATTCAATTTATAAAACATAGAAGTTTTTGTCATATATAAACTGGTCATTTTGACTAATTTATCCATCTTACTAATATGCTTCATATCATTGTACAAGATTCTGTTTCTGCGTAATTGGACAGATTCCCTTAATTTAAGGATCTCTATTTCATTCCTTAGTTCGTCGATTTCGTTACTGACTTTGTCGTTATCGTCTTCAATTTCTTCAATTTCTTCAATTTCTTTGATATTATCGACAACACTATCTTTATCACTGTACTCTATATCGTTTTCGTCGTAATCATCTTCTTCGTTGTTGTTACACTCTGTGTGTGACGAACTAGATTCAGAATTTACGTCACTGAATTCTTCCATAATTGCGTTTGTTTGTTCTTTATTGTACTTGAAAAAGTCCATCGTTGTTGTTAATGTAATTATTCTAAATCCTTAAATGGGTTTACATGAACCGTTGCTTTTGTGGATAGTTAATAACACAACAGCTAGTCCAACTAATGCTAACACAGGAACTGTGTTTATGTTATGAATTACAGAAGTACACAAATTTATAGACTTGTCTGTCATATTTATAACGATAAATATTTTAATAATATACCAATTTGTTCGCAGCAGTATTTGTCTTATATACACCACGTCTATGGAGGTTGCCCCGAGTTATAATCTCCATCTTGTATTGCACGGAAGAAGTAAGTAACCGATGCCTAAACTATGGTGGGGTTTTATGCATAATTCGACTTCCTACATTAAGTTCACCAGGTTTAATACACTTACCATCTACATTTATAAGACTATGATCCTCTGTCACATACACAACACCCTTATCCGTCGTGACCTTGAACATTCGTTTCTTAGTCTTGTGACGTATGACCCTACGAGTCTTGTTCCACCCACTACTGGTCCACGACTCCATGGGTTGTTGGCCTACAAAGAGTTGCTTCTTTTTTCTACCTCCGTTGATGTAGTCTACCACAGGGACCTTATCCGAGTATGTGTTGTACAACTCCTCGATAGGGATATCTACTACGACCCCCTTAATTCGAACCTTCACCTTTTGGTATCCAGGTACCGAGTCCCCATATGTAGTAGTACACGAGTACATTTCTTGCGCCAATTTAGATGTATGTGCAATCATCTCCCTCCCTTTCGCGGTTACGCTACCTGCTACGGGTCTACATGGTAACATACCCTTACCAGCCCCTGTAAATCCGTAGACAGAATTCATGGTAACCTTGATCGCAAGCTGTTTCCCGTTTAACACCTGTGCCCTGAACCTATATTTACAGGGAGAGCATGTCTCGTGTCCTTTCTTGCCATGTTCTGTAAAGCATTTCTTGTATTCTCCCTTCATCTCTCTCTTGGTGGCGTTACGGTCCTTCCATAGACGATCAAGGATATCTGGGAGTAACCCCTTTGTGTCCTGGACGAACGTATACGAAAAATCCTTAGCTTCGATCCATTCTTTCGTATTATCATCCTTGTGGGCTTCTTCATGCCATGCAATGGTGTCATACTCCACACCTTTTATACCCATATACTTTGGATCCATCACCAGGGTCGAATGACACATATTATAGGCAATCATGATACTGGGGTATAGACTCTTGAAATCCAATCCAGACACAGGTTGTTCCAGGTACGCTCCCCTCATTGCGGTTAAGACGGTTGCTCCCTTAAACTTCTCCGTAGGTTTGTCGTCATAGTCCAACACAGGAACTACGAAATCCCTGAGCCTAGCCTCGTACACGATCTGACTAAAGACCTTACACTGTTGGCCTTTCAACAACAACCACCCAATGGGGACCCTAGTACTCTTGGCCATCTCTACGTTGTTCGGTATCACACACAACTTCTCCATTAGATCGATGACAAGGTTCGCATCCTGGATACAATAGACACATACAGTCTTAACTAGTTCAGGGACCCCAGAGTCTATAATCCTAAACATAACATCATATTCACTAATTTCCTTCTCAGATTCCGGATCTTCGTGATCTAAAAGATTCTGTTCGGTATACCCAAGGGTTAACATAGCTTCGGGTCCTATGGCCTGCATCATACTTACCTTATTACCCTGACCGAAATGGGTACCCACTCTCCCTAATTTATATGATTCCAGTTTGTATTCTCTGCGTATAGCCATTATGAGATCGAGGGTCTCCCTCCCTGGGCAATCTATTATCTTGAATTCGTTATTACCGTATGCACCACTAACCAAGTTCTTCTCCGCCAATTGGGGTTCAACCTCTGTGATCCTGGACATCTTATTTGCATAATCCAATAGGTCATTGATTTCTATCCTACGCCACAGATACTTGTCATCAAACCCCCATGTATTATAACCAGTTAGGATGTCGGGATCCACGTTACATAGAATGTCACAGAATCTCTTGATCATAATCTTCTCCGATTTACAGTTTATCAGAATACCGTCGTCTATAGGTGCCGATTCCACCGACGATAGGATAAACTTGATCTTCTCACCTCCAAATATCCACAAACAGCAACCTATCTGGCAGATATAGTCTTCCTTTATATCCGCATTTGGGAATTCTGGGAATCCTCTAGAACTACGTGTCTCTATATCCCAACTTAATATCCTGAAGGGTGCTATAGATTCACAGTCGACCATAACACCATCCTTCGTGACCATATAGGGGTGTACTTGCCTCCAATGTACCGTTGCCTGTATCTGTGCACTACTAATACCGTCATCCTCTAAACTAAACTCTTTCTTCTTAACCTTGATCCACCCAGCGGTCCTTATATTCCTAAGATGCGTAAATCTGACGATCGTATCCAGGTTAGACTCATATAACATGAACCTGATTCCCAAACTAGACAACTTTTGTATCTTTACTGGTTTTGACAACATATATTTACATCGCTTGGCAACCAATTCCGTCTTGAAACACAACCTTATAAATTTCTGTTTTTCTAAGTTCCTAAACCCCTGAACATCAACCTTATTAACAAGTGTCTTTGCCACCAGACCATTCTTTACCTTCCCCAGTCTAAACTTTAGGTAGTTATAAAAGATATTTGTCTGCTCTGAAGACCACATGTCCTGGTATTGGTCCGGTATCTTTACGTAATAATAAAACACAAAGTTCATGATCCTAAGGCAGACCGAATTCCCGGTTTCTGTTACCCCATGGACGTACATCTGGTATTCCTTGTTACCCGGTGAGTCGTCTTCATCACCACCAGACGACTCTGGTTCAATATCACACCCATACCACGATATGGCGTGAAAGATTAGGTCCTTGTCCTCGACTTCGCATTGGGGGATTGGGTCTCTTACGTAATCTTCCATTGTTTACTTTTTTCTTAATTATAATACAACAATTATACTTTTTCTTAATTATAATACGACAATTATCCTTAATATGATAACATATCAACCGGTGATCCACAACCATCTTTGTAGTTAACGAAAAACAACAATTCTCCATCCTCGGACCACTCTTTATACTCTCCACAAAATTCCCCATCCACATAATTACTATCACGCTGTAGTGTACCGTTTTCAAACCAAGTCTTACACTCTCCATGGAATTCTCCATCCTTGTTGTTACATTGAAATCTTATTTGACCACCCTCGAACCACTCCTTTAATTTTCCATGCAACACCCCACCCTTAAACCCAACGACACACATCAATCGACCTTCCTCGGACCACTCCATACAATCCCCATGAAGTTTTCCACTTTCGTAATTACTATCACGATGCAGCATACCGTCCTCAAACCACGTCTTACACCTCCCGTGGAATTCCCCATGAGAATTTTTGTATCCACAAATACGACATCCTTGATCGTCTATAGTATCATATGGGATTCCATTGACAAATTCATAAATATATTTCTCTAATTCCTCTGGAAGATTGGACATAGACATTAATTAGTGTTAATATTATATTTGTTGTTTGCGGACAAAATAGTTTTGCGGACAAAATAGTTTTGCGGACAAAATAGTCTTTAAAAATAAGACGAATAAGGAAAGAAGACCCAAATGAATATACAACCTCGTTTCAAGATAAAGGAACTCTGTTTGGCGGGTGCAGCCGATAGAGGTATTTCGTATATAGGTGTCTTTGGTTGCTTCAAGGAACACGATCTTTTGGATCTAAAAAAATTATACTGTGTCTCAATAGGATCTCTTATAGGGACTTTACACTTAATAGGGTATACACCAGACGAGATGATAGAAATTGTGTTATCACAAAATATATCCGATTTCGAGGACATATCAATAAAGTCTGTACTGACTAATGGATCTGTTCTGGATGGCGGTAGATATAGACTATGGGTTATGGGGTTGATAGGGGAGAAGGTGAACCCCATGATAACATTTAAAGGGATGTTCGACAAGAATGGTATTTTCTTTAATATCTCCGCGGTTTCACTGGATTCTGGAGAAGATGGGTTGGAATACTTCAATCACGAAACCATGCCGGATATGCCAATCTACTATGCTATATTAGCTAGTATGGCAATTCCTCTTTTATTCCCTCCGATGGTATATAATAATAAAAGATATATAGACGGAGCCGTGTTGGAAAACTTTCCTATACATTTACTTTCCAAAGATGGTGTTGGGTTTAGGATAACCAGTCAGGTGTTGGATGCCGATTTGACGAACATCACCTATGTTATGAAGATTATAACCCTAATTTCCACTAGGATGAGGAAATCTACAAAATACAAAGGGTCTGTTTATGCAATTGATGCATCGGATTATAGCTCGAATGTGTCATTTACTCTTACGAGGGATAACAAGATTACGTTATATTATAGGGGGTATGATAAGGGTATGGAATGTTTAAGGGATTTGTTGGTTAAACAAGAAATGAATGAAATCAATGATATGTCGGCCGAAGACGTTAATGCGACTCCTTAAATTTTTGTTGTTATCGTCTATTGTTTTTATGTTTTCTTAGCATCTTTTCGAATTTTTTGTTCGAGCTCATCTTCTTCTTGTGGTTATTGGGGTTGGGGTCCATCTTTCTATGACTCACTATTCCACAATACCCACTACCCACCAACGCCTTGTTGCTGCACATTTTACCCTCCTTCTTGGTCTTAGCTTTACACATAGTGGGTTTCTTGGAAGAATTGGGTGTTAGTTCGGTAATTACGTCATCGTCAAATACAGGCTCTGTCTTGCTATTAGATCTTGACCGCATCCTCATACTTCTTATGTATTCTGCTTTCTTTTGCTGGTAAGAGTAACGCTTAGCTTCAAGGATAGCAAGTTTGTGTTGTTTCTCAATCTTCCTTATCTCATTTGGGGTCATTTCCATATTACCGAATTCTGTTGTATCCAGACTGGGGTCACTGAATGATTTCTCTATAGTAGAAGCCGTACCTCGGGTTTTGTAGCTGGTCAGCATCTCGTAAAATCCTGGATGATCCCCTAAAGCACATCTTTCCGAGCATATTTTATTTAATTTAGCCAACCCACCATAATTGGCAATCCTTTTACATTTCCCGCATATAGCATCTTTAGAAGTAACACTGAATATAGTGACGCCATTCTTTTCACATATCTTGTTATAATCCGATTTAATCGGCCTCGTAGTTATGACCAGATCCGGTTTACCTACCCTGATTATACTCAGGTTATTTTCACATACGAAATTGATATTTTCTACACCCTTTCTAAAAAGGTACTTGGGAGTTTGTCTGTCACTGTGATTGTATAGAACTATCGCATTTTTGTTGATATTGTTTAGCGTAAAAGCAACATCTTCTACAGACTCTACGTCAAGTAGTATTTTATCGTAATCTGAAAACATTATTACATTCGTTTCTTTATTTAATTAACCTTACTTATTTTTAAGTACTTTGTGTATTTTTAGAAATATTCGTTTTTTTGATATAATTAATTTATATTACCATTGTATATAATGAACAGTACAAGACGTGTAAAAAAATCAGGACCGTCTGTTGCCGCTAAAAAGAGTGCGTACGGTTCCCCCCAACCGAAAAAGCTATTAATGGACCCGAACGTAGCAATGTGTATTGGTATCACTATCCTAATTTTTGTAATCTTTACCGGTGTGTGTTACTGCAATGGTGATGGAGGTGATCCTTTTACGAACATCAAATCTGGGTTCGCTAATGTTACTGGTGGTGTCATGTCCGGTGGTGATACCAGTGGATTGAAGGAACTAGATATTGTGTATTTTATGTCCCCTACCTGTCCCTGGTGTCAGAAGATGTCTAAGGTGCTCTCCGATGAGGGTTCTATGAGTTCAATTACCGTTGTTGATATATCCAAACCACAAGGACAGGAGATGGCAAAGAATCTGGGTGCAGCGGATAAGGGTGTCCCTGCATTCATTTCCAGGAAGATGAAGACCGGTACGGTCGGATTCAAGCCAAGTGTGAAGGAGTTGATAGGGTCCCTGAATAAGGTTGCTCCCCCACAAGCTCAGAGTATGGACCAGGGTGATGCCGTGAACCACCTCCAGGACCTTGATGTACTTATATTCGTGTCTCCGTCCTGTGGGTGGTGTACCAAGATGAAGGGGGAATTAGCCGAGGCTGGTGTCCTGGAGATGGTTGAACTGGTTGATGTTAGTACCGAGGCAGGGAAAATGATGGCACAGGAAGTCTTAAAGGAATCTAGGGGTGTCCCTGCGACCTATTCCAAGAAGACTGGTAAATCTAGTGTAGGGTACAAGCCGTTGCCGGATATGATTGAAGCATTATCTTAATTAAATATATTGTATAATCCTAATGACGTTAACGTTAAAAAGGAAATACAGGGCACTGAGGATACCGACCAACCCGGATCACCCCAAACCCGATTACAATAACACCGCAGGATTGGGTATAGCCACAACCCTTTCCTACTTCCTTGTTATATTCTACGCCCTATTTACGTCGTGGAATAAAACAGATAACATAGGGCTATCCACGAATTCACAGGGGAGGAATTCATTGACCATATCACAGCTGATGTATAACTCTGAGAAGGTGGTTACATTCTCCACTACATTCCTTTTCGCCTTTCTGGGGATTTATATGCTCTATAGGAAGAACTTCTTTGAATTGGAGGCAAGAAGGGTCGCGGTCTGTGTGGTATTCGCTTTAATTCCGATCGCGTTTATCCTTATCACATTCTATGGACCTAAATGTAACATACATTACTTTATAGCGGCTGCTGTCTTTATAGGGGGTACTGTTATCCAATATCTGATATTGGATCTCTATAAGACCTATTTCGAGGATGACAAGGCATTAGACGTATATGAAAGTATGGTTGACACAATGGTAGTCTTTGCCATTATAATTACAGGGATCCTAATATTTAGTCTCGTTATAAAGAATAGCAAAAAGGGATTATTCCCCAAAGAATTAAATTGGATCACCAGCGACACTCTCGCTATATCCGAGTATATACATCTCACTATATACGGTGGGTTGTTATACCTCTTTTCCACGTTTAATGGTCTTCCTAGTTTAAAATATTTATAATAATTAAATGGACAGTCAGCTTGTACAAAAGAGTTCAACCTCAGATTTGGGTATCACGTGTATGATACTGTATTTTTCCATTTTCGTATATATCTACATGAGTGCATTTTACAAGAAAAAGGGTACAATGGGGTCGTCCGTTATTAACTACAAGAATGGTCTAGATATAGCATCTGCTGTGTATAACTCCGAAAAGGTGGGTGTGTCTGTATTTGTGGCCATGTTTATCTGTGTATGGTTGTATATTTTATACCTCCAAGATTTCACTAGTCACTATCTTGGGATAACATTGATTGTTGTTTCTGTATTAATTGGATTCTTGGTATACTCATTTGTATACACCAAAAACAACAACACATTTGCACGTACATTATTTACATTTTCATTGATCGCAAGTTGTCAAGTAATTGGGTTATCTGTGTTGTATCTATATGATAAAGCGTACCCCGGTGATGATATAAGCGAAGTTAGGTCCACTGTTTATACACTGAATGTATTCTTTGTGGTGATATCGGCATTAATAGCATATACCGGTATCATCAACAAACAAACCAAGAAGATGCCCAACAGACTTGCTAGGGATTTTGTGTCGTTCTTTGGAGCTGGGTATGTTATATTTTTCGGTATTTTGATTTATTATCTATCTCTATACCCTCCACTTGATTTATGATTTGTGAATCAACCACTTGATTTGTAATCTGAATTAACAAAACTAAACCACGAATGGTTTATTATTTGTGTTTGATAATTTTTTTATCTTTGGGGTGTGGTGGTTGATGCCCACGTAGGGTTATCAAACGTTTGTGTATTTTTTCTAATGCTTATAGATTTTCTTGCAGCTCTAGAAATTTTATCACCTATCATTTTCCACCAGACACCACTCTTATCCATAAAGTATTGTATAGCATTTTTAGATCTATTCTTCTTTAGTTTTTCATATGCTACACTGTCTTTGAGTGTATTTTCTTCGTTTTTCTTTATTCTTTTGTTCAACAAAGCAGCTCTCTTCTTCACAGATCCTTGTACAAACGCCCTTTCGGTCCAACCCATTATCTCGTTCACCTCCGAGACATTCTCCATTTCTCTTTCTTTGTATGTTTGAATTTGAGACATTGTGTTGGTTTATTTTGCCATTTATTGTGGTGGTATATCTTGGAGTCCAATAATTTTTGACAATAATTAAAATCATAGTTATTGTCAATGGATATTTTTGCTCTAAAGAATCTACCCACCGATACGAATACCAATTTAACGGGATTTAAGAGTCGTGATGATATTTCCAGACTGAAGAATTACGACCCAATAACACCTATTATTGTATCTGGAAGTATCCCAAAAGAATTTCAACACAAGAGGTTATTCCCGGTAAAGAAACAGTCCAAGGATTGCTCTGATAGTTGGGTTTTGAGTGTTATAGAAGCTATGTCATACCTTTATGACAAGGAACTAGACCCCAGTTTTGTAGTTTCTTGTTATGGGCCTAGACATATAGGTGGTTATTACGGTAAATGGGGATGTAACGGAGATTCTGTGTACAATGCCATAATTTTCCTACAAACTAATGGGACAGTAGTGAACAATTCATCAACAGGTGACTACAACCAGGATTGTACACGTGCTAACGTATCAGATAAGACTCTTTACACTATAAAGGGTGCAGTTAACGTATCGGAGATCTTGGGTAGTAACAGCGAGGTCAATTACGACCCTATGAAAACTAAGTTGATGGAGTCGCCTCTTGTATGTGGGTATATAATCCAAGAAGATATAAATTACGTAGGGTCGGAGGTGTATATAGCAGATCCAAATTCAAAAATAGTAGGAACTCACAACGCACTCATAATGGGGTGGGGAGAAGAGAATGGGATAGGTTTCTGGGTTATAAAGAATAGCTGGGGTGAAGATTGGGGTGACGGTGGGTATTATCGACATGCAATGTACCCACATAATAAAGTCAGTTGTCCTGGTTTGAGTATACAAGGAGGTTCCCTAAAATTAGGGCTGTCGGAGAAAAGGGTACTCGGTGATAAGTATTACAACAAGTACTTAGGGGGTGCTATAAGTATAGACAAAGGGGACTTAAGAGATAACTTTAATATGAATGAAATGAAGAATATCACTCTTGTTAAAGATAAGGAGTCGTATCCGACCTATTTTTGGGTTATTATGTTTATTTCTCTTGTTATTATTTTTGTTAAATTTTTCTATTAAAGGTTAGCAGCCTTTAGTTGTACTATCTCACACGCAATTGATTCGACGCCCCTAAAGTCATTCACCTTAACACACTCTGCCATGTCGGTCCTCAAAGCCATAAGCCTCTCGTCGAATTCGTTCATAGAGACTGATTTCGGTTCATCTTCCTTTTCGGGTGCACCAGCAACTAATTCGGATACCGCATTTACAACCGATTCCATCACACCTACTTCTTCTTTGGGTTCCTTTAATAAAACCACATCTTCGGATTTCTGGGCAAGAGGAAGGACGTTATCTATGACAATAGACTCTTCGGTCTTGGGGGTAACCTTCTTACTCTGGAATTCGGACAATACTTGTGGAAGTAGTATATCGACCTTCCTGAGGTCTTCTTCGGCGGCACGGTCTTCTTCGGCGGCACGGTCTTCTTTCACAAAATTCAGATCGTCCATATCGGAATCATAGTCTGTTTCGGATTCTGGTTCGATGTCAGAGTCGTCATTAACATTACACCCTTCTGGTAATTTAGGCGTAGGCTTACAGATACTCATCTGTGTGATTCTGATGTCCAACTTTGCAGTATTCTTCCCGAACAGGATTCCGGTAATCTTTACGAGACATAAAATATTATCGGATACAACGAGTTTGTCATCCGTAGTAGGTTGTTTTTCCGAATCGTAGACCTGAATGTGTTTATCCTTCTTGAACCTAATAGAGAAATCACCACTAATCGTTTCAGGTGGTAATAAACAACTCCTGAACATAGACTTAATTTTACTACTGGGGATATCCTTGCCGAACCATTCTTTCGATTTGGTTGACATGGTTTCGATTGCACTTAATTCTAGAGATCTGATGACAGTATATAGCTTTTCTTGTTTCTTAATTTTCTTTATATTGAATTCTATACCATTTTCTAAATTTTTAAGCTCCAAAGATGGGGTTTGGAGGACTATAGGTGATTCTTCGTGAGATACCAAACTCTTGTGGTACCCGAAGTCCTTAACTGGGGTATGATAGATAAGTTTATCCAACTTTATTTCTGCAGGCATTAATACAGACATTATTATTTAACAATTGAGTATAATTTATTTAATTAATTTGTTACGCACTTAAAATTTCTTGGAAATTTATTCTTCGTCCGAATCAACGAATGCATAACTAATTGGCTTTTTCTTCTGTACCGTATCCGAAATACGGGCCTGTGTAAGGGAGAAGTTGCACCTCATTGTCATCTTCCCATCCTTTTCCTTGGCATACAGTTTTATGAACTTGAGGATCAACCTTACTCTAACTCCACGCTTAATTTCACCTTTATCTACTAGTTCCCCGTCTTTATTATAGTACTCACACTCACTAGAGAAATTAACTCTCATAAAAGGGGGGAAGTCACCTTTGGATTGTGTTAACAGAGGCATAAAAATATCTCTGACCTCCTCCTCGGTCTTGACTGAACCAAACCACTCAGCACTGTTCTTAACTCCGTTGACAATAATATGTTCCTCTAATTCTTTGATCTTACTTTCCATAGGGGGGTCCATAGTAACACAGAAGTTGGTTTCGTATGGGTTGAACGTAACCGTAGATTTAGCAGTCTGAAAAAACTGATTATCTATTGGGTAATTAAGGTAAACAATACGGGGTCCATCCTTGGAAACCTTTACATTCCCAAATTCGATCTTACTGAAATCGAACGTTCTATACGATACTACTTTAGCCATGGTGTTTTATAAAAGGTGTTCTTTAATTCTTGTAGATGCTAATTCCCAAGTATACTTTTCTTGTTTATCTTTTCTTAATTTAGTAACAACACAATTCTTTAAAACGTTTAACGTTTCGTCGTCATCTGGGTCTACGAGACCTACCGTAGCATCATTCCCAAGTTCATCCTTTTCTGTAGTTTCTGTAATCGGCAACAGAACACCGGTGTATTCGAAATTGAAACCGGTCGCCAAGAAGTTCGGAACTATCTGCGTACCCCCCGTCGCTTCATGTTCACAGTTAGTAAGACTCCAACCCTCACCGGTGGATGTCTGTAACCCGTAGTCACAAGCGTTGTATATCCAGTTCAACCGTTCCTTCGTAACGTCGTTATGGGTCACTATAACGTAACCAGAGTCAAAGTAATCCTTGTATCTGTTCATTAGTTCATCGAACATAGGGTGTCTGGTATTCGTATGGAGCCAAAGCTTTGGTTTCTTAGTCTGGATAGAATCGAACAACCTTGCATATAACTTCATCGTTATATCCAATCTCTTCCTGGGTAAGAAATTGTTCGCATTCAAAATTATAGTATCAGTTTCCTTTATCTTTTTGCTACAGAGGTAGAATTCGTGCGAGACCTTATTTAATTTCTTTATCACCGACTTTTTATCCAACGAAAAGAACTCTGGGGATACTCCATGACCTACCCAATCAACAACACCCTTGTTGTCCGTTAATTTAGAATACTCCCCTAGTTTATCGGAACTAACAGGGTTTGTCGTCAAGACGACATCAGCCTTTAATAAGTTAAACACGGACTCATGACTAGGGATACTCTCGAATGTGGTCCATACAACTATCTTGGAAGGGATACACGTCCTTCGTTGGTTGATAAGCCTCATAAACCATTCAATCACGAAACTACCCCCCAGAAAGACAAGGCAGTTTATCTTGTTCGCGTCACACAGAAACCCAGCCTGCAACAACGCATATTTCATCCTCAATTGTTCTGCGGGGGCTTCTGGTACCATCTTTATAAAGTTTTCATAGTTCATATCCGTACAAGGGTCGCCCACATGGACCACATCTACGTTTTCACAGTAGAAAGGGTCGATTATCTGCTCCTCTGGTGGTGCTAAGACTGTTATCTTGTAATCCTTGGCCAACAAGGGGATAACAGCCTCCGATATGACGGAGAATCCGTTCCTTCTCCCTATGTCCCCGAACCACAATATTCTCTTATCCATTTAAAGAATACAATATTTGTATTGTTTAAATTGATTTCCATAAATTAAAATATTCAAAAGATAATTTCTTATATTTGTCGTGTGTTGAACTAATCTTTCCAAATATCCGTGTTCATAACTGCGGACCCATTCCTGATAAACCGTTAACGTTAAATGTGTTATTTACTTTTGTGTTGGAGACCATGTCCTAATTGGGCACTTCCGGTGTCTCACAAAATAAATTTCTGCCAGTTCATAATCTATAGCTCAGAGAATGGTATCGACACTGCATGTCCTGTAACCTTTTCGGGAATAACCTCGATAGACATATAGCAGAAATGGTTTAAAATATACTTTTATAGAATATACTTTTATAGAAAATTCGCTAACAATAATCCCTTAGGGGATTTGGTAGGGTGTTTTGCGGGGATATGGAGTCATAATATATAAATAGATTATTTTGATTAAATACAAAATATGGTCGTACGCGAATTGAACGGAAAAAAAATATTGGGTGATTAGCAAATGACTTCTTTCTGGGTAACCGATCTTAAGGAACTGAATTTACTTAATTTTTGCAAACAATCCGACGGCTCAACGGAGGATATCATGAACCGTGTAACGATGGTGGTGGTTTTAGGATCAATGGTAACGGCCATAATTTTAAAGAAGTATACCCCTTTGTATGTAGGTACATTATGTACGGCCGTTATAGCAATTGTCTACTACACAAAGTATTCGGTTGAAAACTTCCCATCAGAGACCCCTGTTAACTACCAACTAAGGACACCAACACTCGACAACCCTATGATGAATGTCAATGTAACAGACTACGACGAGCCACAGAAGTTTAAAAACTACAGACGGTATAAGGAGGCTGTATACCCTACACCAGAAACGGAGAAGACGAGGAAGGAGGTAAAGACCGATTTTGTAGGTAGTTTATTCCAGAACGCAAATGGGAAGTTGTGGGATAGACATAACTCACAGAGGCAGTTTATCTCACAACCGGTAGGTGGGGTACCTAGCAGACAGAATGAATTTGCCCAATGGTTATATGGAAAAGAGTATGTAGGAAAGGCTGGGTCAATTTGGATGAGGTACGACGTAGAAACCACACCAGACAGTATGGTAAATACAGGGATAAATTCGAGTCAGCCTAGTAACGCGGGTATAAAACAAAAATACGTTTAAGACTGTTTAATAATTGCAATAAAGTCCTTTACTGGTTGTTCTGTGTTTAAGATGTCTTTGTGTTCGGCCCTGTTATAGAACCTGTACACGATAGGTTCCTTTTGGTGCGAAGTCCACGACAACGGGTATTGTAGTGCAAGGTGTGGGATAGTTCCATCCCCATTAAACTCCTGTGGGTAGTCATAGTTATTCGCGAACGCCTGATCCATCTGGTAATACGGATGATTCTTGATTGGGTCGTCCGTTAAACTGTTCGTATACTTGTACGAGGACTCCGTCATTAGGTTCGTACCACTAAAGGTATACACGGGTACTCCTGGTGCCACGAGACTAGCCATCTGGACTGGTGCGACAACATTCATGTAGATCTCTAACGCAGAATCACTTACCATACCAAGTAGTTCCGGGATATCTTTTGCGGAATAACTGACACTCCTATAATGGACGAGCGGGATATCCCCATAAACACCAGGGACGGGGAGCATCCACTGCAATCCAGTAAAGTTCCGAGTAACGTTCCTTAGAAGCTGTCTCTCTGGCTTATTCGTGACGTCCACCCCAGATAGCATAGTTCTCAAGGCCTTAGGGCATCCACCAAACGCTCCAGAGAATGTGACAAACGACTTGATATAAGCATCCTTCCATGCCTTTGGTTGGTTCACCAGAAAGTAGTTTGCTATATTAGAACCAAGACTATGACCTACCAACATGACACGCTTTCCCGTCGCCCTTACACTCCTTTCGATTATCTGCTTCAGGCTGTTAACGTAGTCTCTCATTTCATCCGCACTACAAATCTTCCTAAAGTCATACCCCGCTCCGAAGAGGTTAAAGCCTTCCTTATACCCCAATGCCTTTACGGCACTCAGCCACGTATTAAGGTAACTATTCGGCTGAAAATTGGTAGTCCCGAACCCCTTTATGGTAGTTTCAACCCCCTCTGAATTCGTTACGGTGTTATTATTCTTGTTATACAACACCTTAATATTGTCCTCCCAACAGTATTGACTAACCCTCTTATTCGAATTATCTCCAGGGAACCACATATCTGTCCACTGGTCCTGTATCTGTCTACAACTCCACTTCTCAGACTCCTGGAATTCGGTACCATTGACAGTCTTTACATTCTTGGAATTACTCTTGTTCCACCTTGCGATGATATCCGTCGTACCTAACCCAGGAATGAACACAATTGGGTTAAGGCTCTTATCTGTGATGTTCATCCCTATCTTAGGGTTGAAATATTTATACTTGAGATTCTGAATAACGTCAAATAACCCAAAGTCCGTCTCTAGTTGTTGTTTGTACATATTCAGAAAGATAGGATGGATACTCTCTGGTAATTCGAACCCGAACCCACTCGAAAAATTTTCCACCTTGTCCTTTCCGCT
>Ga0209092_10002458_pt1 | contig 17016 bp, 17 predicted proteins | sample FraStrMetagenome_FD_187446 | JGI IMG/M metagenome (GOLD analysis project Ga0209092, IMG submission 187446) | Marine eukaryotic phytoplankton communities from Arctic Ocean - Fram Strait ARC3M Metagenome (SPAdes) (version 2) | ecosystem: Environmental > Aquatic > Marine > Oceanic | place: Fram...
CAATTAGACAAATCTCATTAATTTACTAACCTACTCAGTTTGATACTTTTTGACCCAAAAGACATAAATTAGTTTGATACTTTTTGACCCAAAAGACAAAAACTGCCGAATTCATCTTGACTTAGATTATTCCATTAAGTAATAGAGCTACATATTGTCATAAAAATAATTGAAAAAACACACAAGTCGATGAGAAAACTTCAAGATCGTAGATCTACATGTATTTTACTTTTGTTTTAGTTGTTATTAATAGTTGTTAGGTATTACGTCAATTTTCGTCTCGCTACATTCGTACAATTCTTTATGTAACCGAGGTTCGGTACTTGTGTTAGTCATTTGGCTAATTCAGTTGTAGATCTAGACCATGGACATTATTTATTTTCCTTTTTATTTCACAGCAGGAGTAAACTTCAAAAATTAGTTAGATTGATTGATCAACCATACCATCCAACCAACTCGCAGATTATATTCATTTCCCTTACTTGTTTAATCATTGAGTCTTTGAAGAAAACTCAGCGATTACCAAATCACGTGGTCTTGGGTTATTTGTTGACGAATGGATTTTAACGGGAATCTTCATCACACGAACTTTCGAGATTCAAATGAGAAACAGGAATCTACCCATTCACAAATTGACTACAACCGATAATATCTATTGCTCTTTACAGGAAGCTTCTGATTTCTCGTTCAACATTGAGAAGAAATACAACATGAGGGTGGGACTCCCCAAGATACCGACTCTTTCCTCTATATGGAGGCCGTGTCGTCTGTGCGCACGTAGCCAGAAGATAAGGTCTTTCCTAGCAACCATGTTCATTCTTACGGCATTCGTGCATATGTTTTCCATTATGTACGTCATGAAGCAACAGCCCAGTTACTCGTTTGATATGAAGGCGGATGGAGGGGGTGTGGACGCTGTTGTGACAATTGCTACAGGGAAGTATAGCGCTATGCGGTTGGTTTCAGGTAAGGTTGTTCCGATTTTGAAATGTTAGCTTTCGGTAGGTTTCACTTACGTTTGAACGTAAACGCAGGTCTTCGTGAAGTTGGGGAGTATAAGAAACCAATTTACGTCATTACAGATCATAAAAATGTGAGCGATATTTTGCATTATGGAGGAACACCAATTTATGTAGACCAGCATCAACCTGTTTTCGAGACCGAAGAAGCACGTTTTGCTTGGGAAACCTCAAAGCTTATCAAGGTGAAATGGTACAAGACACAAATATTTAATATTGTACCAGAGAAGGCCAACATCAAGACAATTTTATTTCTCGATGCCGTAAGTCATGATAATTTATTGTTTTCTTTCGTCTTTACAAAAGCTGACTGGATTTAAATTTCTTAGGATGTCATGATAAATTCCAAGTTACGTAATTTCGAGAAATTAACCTCCAATTATCTCGAAGAAGATAGCATTTGCGCTGCCTACTTTTTTCATGAGCGAATCTATTCGCCGGACAACTTCAACTCGGGAACTGGTTTCTTCATGCGAGAAAAGAGTAAACCGCTGTTGGAGGCTTGGAGTGAAGAGATACTTAGCGGGAAATATGTGAGAGATCAACTTGCTCTCGACACAACATTGAAAGAAAATCCTGACATTAAAGCATGTGGCTTACCCTACTACATGAACTTCTATACTACCGATTCCTTGACGAATATAAGCAATTATTTGTCGTTGGGATTGAGGAAGTTGACTTCCACGTTTATCCACCCAACGGCGAACAAGAATTTGAGAAAGATGAGCCATGAAGTAAGCCATGATCAAATGAACGAACATTTAAACGTAAACTAAAAATAATGTGTAGCGGAATATTGGATGATGTTGAAAAAGTTCAGTGACATCGCTCGAGATACTTTTTTTTGATAAGGCTTGGACAAATGATCACAGCCTTAGTTGAAGATCGTTATATTATTATCTTGAAGTCGCGGTTTAAAAACTTCATGAGGTATGGGCGACCAATATAACATGTGCAAATTTCTTTCAAAAATCAAAAGAAGAGACTCCATCTATCTTTTGTGAAAGTTTTTTGCAATGTGCACTCACATCGGGTGATTAAAACTGAAAGTTTCAATATAGGAAATATAGTTGTGTTCTTGTATAGTTACTACGTAAAAATTCAGTGGCGCGCAGTGTTTAGGAAAAATTCAATACTCAAGCAATTTCCATTAGTCAGGTGTTAAGACAATAAGATGTTGAAGAATTAATTTTTGCTTGACGCAACATGATAATTTTCCTACAAAATCTACAACGACGACTGCAAGGCATGTCGCTTGCTGCCTTTCCTTTCTGTGTGTCGTTAAGCGCTTCACCACGTCACTGGTAGACACGAATGAAGTGCGAGAAACTCATTTGATCGAAAAAGGAGAAAATGCTTGACTTCAGCGGAAATCGACTTCAAACATAAGTAAAAATAGCATAAAAAGGACGAAACTAGATGTCCAACTAGAATAAAATAGGTTTTGAGGAATACCTCAAATTAGGGAATGTGATATTCATTAAATATTTCGAATTGCAATAAAGCAACTCGAGCGCCGATGACCTGTTCATTGAATTCATCTTCTTCCAATGACTGGATATCAAGTAAGTTGTTTGGCCTCCACCTGTTCCTAATCCAATCTACATATGATGTTGATAAGTCAACTGCTTCGTCCAGGACTTCTTTTTTCATAAGGCAAGAGAATATTGGAGGTATCGGTGCTACCCAAGTTGACTGAAACAAATTGTAATGCGAAATAGAAGAACATGAGGATTTTCGACGTTCGCGATTAGATCGACGTTTGACAAGTTGCGTATCGGGTGGTTTCTTTCGACAGTGTACATTTTCAGACATTAATAAAGCATCATAACGCCTCAAAAAGTTAAGTTGACATTCTCTCCGAACCATGTCTCGCTGATATTTCTTTTGACGCAACTGATATTTTTTCATTTCTTGCACATAAAGAATTCGAAGGTTTTTAAGGTACGACCTGATCACACCTAATCGTACTTCCCTTGGAACCATATTATATCCGTCTATGGTGATATCATACTCTTTTGTTTTCAGCAATGACAATCTTATTTTCTTTCGAGATCTAGGTTTCAAAAGAGGCAACGGGCGCATTCGAAGTGCTCGTCGTGTTCTATTTGCGGCAGTAATTAATGCATTTTCTTTTTCTATACGCCTGGTGTCATTTGCAACTTTTGACTCGATATCCGACATAAGCTTAAATTAACATTTGACGAGAAGGTGAGTAAATAGATCGAGCAAAAGGCAAGAATGCCAACGACCTACCTTTTGATCATAAAACAGAGTCCACTGGAGGTATGGAAATTAAGACATTCAATTTATGTGCAAACAGTCATATTTGCAAACATATCAATCAACTTACCTGCCTATCAATCGCTTTTCTTTGGGCCAGAATTAAATTTAGATGAAGCCTCCAATATCTTTGAACAAGAACTATTCTTTTCTTATATGCTTTCCATTCTTTCCCCCGAATTAAGAGTTTCATACATCCATTAAAGGTGCTGATTCTATTTAGTGATTCCAAAAAGTCGCTAATGATTGTGCAAGACTCAACCTTTCGTTGGAACATTCTCTGCTTATGATATATCATCAAACATTTACTGAGAACACATTTCGCCCACTCGATCCTTTTTCTTTTCTTTCGTCGTACAAATAATCGAATTTGCGACGTAATTAAGGTCGCTGAGCCATTCTTCAATTGCGCATCAGTTTTTTGCTTTCGATACTTTACGAGCACCGTTTGCATTTTCATAATTCTTACCCCAAGATACGTGAGTAGAAGTAAAGATTGAGACTTTATCAATATAGATCGCTCTTTTGTTGCCATATTTTTAAGTCTCATTCGCCTTAATTCACTGCTAGATTCCATTATCGTCTCAATCCGTTTAGCTTCAATTTCTTCTCGTCTCCTCTTAATCTCCTCAAGTTTTAACCTTTTCTGGTGTGTCTTTATCTCATTTATGGCAGCTTTGACATGAGCATCTATTAAAGAAACCGCCAGCTGGTTTCCAAGTCTTCCGCCCTGTTCAACGAGGCCCAATATTAAATGTGCTCTCTTTTTCACATCTTTCTCATTTTGCGCATCGTTGAATATTTGGCGAAGCTTTTCATTACTATTTCTTTTGCGCGAAGAGCAAGTCTGACTACTCTTCGTGTTTAAGACCGTGTTGTCGTGTCCGACATTTTTCAGCGAGAATAGCTTTCGTCTATGCACATACGATTTCTTCTTAACTCGACCGCTGGTCGCTTGTATATATCCTTCCGTGTGAGTTTTCCATTGTCGGCGCCTTCTTACAGTATTTTCTTTTCCTAAGTCGCTCTTACTGCCTAATGAATTTGCAACCTCTAACAACTTATCAACTTCTGACGAGCTACACGTCAGTTTCTGTATCAAAAGCCTTGACGAAGATTCGTCGATGGATTCATTCTCCGCTCTCTCGTGCGATACCAGATGATGCCTATCATCGCACATTGCCGTTATCCATGCTGTTCCAAATCAATCACCAACACTCTCGTCGCAAGTCCTCCTTCTTTTGTTTCATATTCAAGTAGTGTTTTGTGAGACTGACTTATCAGCTATTTTACAATTTCGAGTATGCAAATAGACGACTTAGTTTCCAATTAAGCGTTAGTTCCACGATTCAACACGATTCGTCGAACGGCGTTATCGGCACTTCTATCGTATGAAAACTTTGCTGTTAGCACAATCTACCCCTGTTAAGTTTTCGTTTTAAGGCTGCAGAAAACCTTTTATCATGTCTTAAAAACCTTGATGTCATTTCGATGGTATCCTTCTTCCACGGATGGAGGGAGCACTAAGTGCAAATGAATAGTTATAACAAATTCTGTTCCTTCATTTAATTTTTGCTATAACTAGGACAAGTGTTTTTGCTGATACGGTAGTACTTAATTAAACTCTCATTTACCTAACTTTCCTGTAGTTTACCAAAAGGAACTTGCCGCGGATCTCACGACACGCGCGCCATATCCGTTTGGATGTTGCCCCTCCCTTCCCCCGTGTGTGCTTTCATCGTGATCCATTTTAATAAAACTATTAAAATACAAGCATACAACATAGCATGTACGAAAAGTAAAAAGGTATTGAAACCAATAAAACCAATAATACATATTTAATTCATGGACCGGTACTACGAGTTATTGATCAAACAAGTTTAGCACTTCGAAGTAATACGTAACCGCCATTCGCCATTAAACAACAATTTTAGTTGAAAAAAATTTTAGTTGAAAAAATTTTTAGTTGAAAAAAGGAACAGATCTCTCTCTGAGGGGGGGGAGAAAAAGAGGAACACACACAATCCAAATACCACACCTACCGGTTGCACGCCTGGTATCACAACGATAACGACGACAATACCTTCTCTTTGAATCATCATGAGCAGTCCTTTTGGTGAGCTAGTGCTCCTTCTAGGAGATTTACACATACCCTACCGACAGCAATTAAACAAATCTGGCAATAACACAAGTCTGATGGATTTCATACCGCCCAAATTTGCTAAAATGTTGGTGCCTGGTAAGATGCAGTACGTCCTATGTACCGGAAACCTCGGGGCTCATGCGTACAGTAAGGCTGTGCATGAGGAATTGCTTTCTGTGTTAGTACCGTCCCCAAATGTTCATGTAGTCATGGGTGATTATGATATTCCCGGATCGGGTGATACTGCTAGCTACCCAGAAACAAAGGTTCTACAAATAGGACAATTTAGAATAGGTTTGATACATGGTCATCAGGTAGTGCCTTGGGGGGATCACGCGAGCTTGGCAGCCGTGAGACGAAGATTAGATGTAGACATTTTAGTTCATGGACATACGCATAAACATGAGGTATTGCAGTACGAAGGGTTTTACCATATTAATCCAGGATCAATCACAGGTGCTTACAGTACTTTTCGTCCAACCGACGAATTCTCGTCAATTGAGCCATCATTCATATTACTAAGTGTCCAGGGAGATAAGGTTGTAGCTTATTCTTATGAGTTGAAGAGTGATGAAGTTGATGTGAGTAAGGCTGAGTTTTCCAAACGAGATTTGCCGAGAAAGTAAGTCCCGCTGCTAGGAGAGGGAACGAACAGAAGAGACCCCAAGCACCTCATCAGAATCATAAAATTGGGGTGAAATACAGAATTCGATTAACAATACCATATAAAATATAACACAATATATAACAACTCGTTTCATGCAAAATTAACAGTTTTGATTGTAGCTAATGCAATTTGAATTATTTGATTTGGAATGCGCATGAAACATTCTAGTGATCTTTAGGAACCTCTCGAATCCAACGAAACATTCAAAGTGTCCGCAAAAGTTTGAAGATGATATTTTGAGGTTTCAACAATCATAAGAATTCATTATTGCAATCACTAATATCTATTCCCATGATGGGAGTTATCAAATGATCGTATTTCTTGTCACTCTGCGCAAAACAGTGGCTTCGAGCGGGATATGGAAATAGAGGGCCAATAAGGAAGTTTGCTACTTCTCATTTAAATGTCAAAATTCTTTACTTCGGCAATATAATGCCGAAACACAATACTCCTCAACTTCTATTCGACAAACGCAACGGGCGAACGCATTGGTAATATTAACGGAAAAAGAGATAGTATTGAAAGTAAACACTGTTCGTAAATTTCCCTTTGTATTGGAACCAGAATCTTTTCCTCAAGAAACATTTTAACTACTAACGAGTATTTCAACAGCTATACAATATTTCCACTGGTACATTATTGACCCAACCGCCATCAAATCAAAATATGTACACAAGTTATGACTAGAATCAATAACGATTAATCTATTGCTCTGGAACCTAAAAATCTAGATTAAAAAGGGAATTAAAACAAACAAATACAAGCAATCCAGCTGCGAATTTTTGTTGCTGAAGTACGATCAGAAAGCGAGCTATGATGTTCAGAAGTAGTATTATAACCTGCAAAGATAGCATTTGACTCCGGCCATCTTCACAAGCACCTCACGATAGTAGCATTGGCAACCGGCTTAATGGTCACTCAAATGCAGCTCTTATTTCTTCATTCGCAAGACAGAACGAGACGGATTGGTTCTTACCTTCGTCAATTTCTAGAACCGTAAAATACATTCTGTAACACTTAAGAATTATTGAGATAAGTCCAGGTTAGAAAAGCTGAAATGATAGGCGTGATAGAATCAACATTTGGGTCTACTTTGGTCAGAAAGCGAGCCACGATATTCAGGGGTAATCGTATAACCTGCAAAGATAGCATTTGACTCCGGCCATCTCCACAGGCACCTCATAACAGACGCACTAGTAACCGGCTTAATGGTCACTATATGCAACTCTTGTTTCATCATCCCAAATCTAACCTGTATCGCCAAATTCTTAAGCCTCAAAATCTCACTTACTTTTTTCAAACATTTCCTATTGGGGGTCTCTGTAATTGAATGAAGTTACCATCGAATAGACATAAATCTTTTTCTTTGACGAACACTTCAGCAATTTTGATTTTCTTATTATCCATTTTTATACCACCTGGTTTTGAAGACCGTTGAATAATTTTACTTTTGCTCTCTTCGTCTTTGGTCAATACAACACAAGAGCCATAGAATGCACAGGTATCTCGGTCAACTAACCAGTGAATATTCTTGACGACATCTTTACCTAATACATCAACAACTGCTTGGAAGCTAGTAGCAAGCGGAAGTCTCTTTAAAAACAACCTATCTTTGAAAAATGTGCGAACTTGCTTCACTTTTTTATCAGATCGCTCCTCGGCCATGGCTTTACGTTTCATTCCAATCAAATCAGGAAGCGAACTTGGTGCTCGGTATCCTTCACGGCACAGTACACATCTCAGATCATCTGGTTTCAGTAAGGCTGTTTTTGTACAACTTTTGCAAACAATCACAGGTACGCCGCAGGCAGCAACACCGCATTTATGCTGGCCCCTATACACTGTCCATTTTTGACGACAAAGGCAGCACTTGGAATCCACACTCTTCTCTACGACCTCAGATTCAATAACCCCCGGGATTTGTTCCATGCGTTTATCAAATAGGTAATTTTTGCCCTTCCAAAAACCACCCTCGGGAAATGTCTTAACGTACCGTTCGATTCCACCTCTGCAATGATAAACACCTTTTGGCTTTAAATCTGAATCAACTGCAGACATTTGATTCAACAAAGCGGTTGCTCTTTCACAGCGTATACCGCCGGTACAATACATTAAGACTTTCTTATTGTTAAGAAGGTCTTGTGTTTCCTTACTAGCCAACCACTTTGGAAATTCAATGCTATTACGCATTTTTGGATCAATCAATTGTGCTCCTCCATCAGGCGGTTGAAATTTTCCAATCGCAGTTTCATATGCATTGCGCACGTCAATAATGACTGCTTCTGGGTCCTGCATGGCTTCGTGATATGCATCCGCTTCTAAATGGGTGCCAGAAAATTTCTTCAAGCTCGGTGCTTTCTCTTTTCCACCCAATCCATATGCTACCAGTTCATCCGTTTTGCGTATGCTTAATGACTTGAAACACTTTTCCAACGTTAGCCCATCTGTCAGTTTGAAGTCGGTCTCTTGAAAAATGCTATTCCAAGACCGTAACCCGTTGCAAAAGCGCCGAACGTCTAGAGGTTTGCCCGTCAGAGTGCAATTTAAGCCCTCTCGCGCAACACGCCCTCTACCTGTGATATTATTATCACTAGCAATTTGAATGACTTTCTTCAAAGCAGATTTATGCTCGGACCTGCTCCATTCTGGCTCGACATATTGGTAGAAAAGAAGGATGGTCCCCGTCTTGTTAGGATCATGTGACGCGTCTAGGCGCGGGAGGGGACCAAACGACGACGGACGGGCATTCTCAGGTATTATCGTCGTTTCATCATGTAGCCGGCTTTTGGGCATGTCAACAGAAGGAGGATGGACACAAAAAACAACCCGTGAAAAAACTTATATCAAGAGATTTTTGGTGTTAGATCTAACGAGGTCGTTAGATCTCGCCTCGGACGTGTGTATGATGAGGTGTTACAATGTTATATGGAATAGATTTCGGCGCGTCAAAAAAGGAAAAGGATATGTTCCCCCCTACCCAAAATGATGATTTATTTCTCATTTTAGATATGGATGGCCCTCGGGCGACGCTGCTGCAACTCTAGACTTCTTGGTTCTCTCTCTCTATCTTTAGCCGGTACCGGTATGCTCTTATGGTAGAAGATTTTGCGAATTTTCAACACAATCTCATCTTACGACTTATTGCAAGCCCTGCGAGAGAAGTGAGAAGTGAGAACTGTACATGTACTCGTGCATGTATATGCTCGAGGTTCGGTACTTGTGTGAGTCATTCGGCTAATTCGCACCCCTCCGCTAGAGGGGAGGTAGAAAGTTCGGAAAAAGTTTTTTTCAATATGAAAAAACTTTTTCCGAACTTTCTGCCACCCCTCTAGCGGAGGGGTGGCTAATTCGATTGTAATGGAAACTCCACTCGAATCTTTACATATTGCTTGACATGTAAAGTCTCGAACTAATTATCACTCGTGTATGTATACCGATAGGGTTTTGTTTTGAGTTTTGACATACCGGTATGTGAAACCAGAGAATTTCTCTCAAGAGGCTAGTTTAGACGCCAAATTTGACTCTTCAAGTATCTAACAATTGTGTTAAAAAAAGCTGTAAAAACTGATACGATCACGGGCATTGCTCATTTTAGAAATGAGAAGCACATACATCACTGACGAAGTCGTCTCCTTCGCCTTCTTTGCACTATCTTGTCTTTTTCTGAGGAGCTTTACAACAACTGCACTTCCGACAGAGATGAGACCTATTAAAAAGTATGTTCAGAAATAATGTTTAAGGAATTGAACGTCACAGGGGAAGATACCAAATATGTAATTTTTCTAGTTCGTATCAACTAAATCAATTTTGTTTATTTACTCGATTCCTTTTCTTCTTGATAGTGTGGTTGTGGCGATAGCGATGGAAGCTGAGGCGATGCCATTCGTCGAACATTTGGGTCTCAAGCTTGAAGAAAATTTTTTTCCCAATCAGGCACCCTTCCTGGCATATAGTGGAAGCCATAACGAATGCCAGATTACGGTTGTTACCAATGGAAAAGATACTGTGTTCGGCACTGGCGTTGATAATGTGGGAACTGTACCAGCAAGCACTGCGACATTTATGACTTTAAGCAAGATGGGAAAAGACGTCGACTTAGTAATTAATGCAGGAACTTGCGGAGGTTTTAAGGCGAAGGGTGCTGAGATTGGAGATGTATTCTTGACTACGGCCTCGGCCAATCACGATCGACGTATTGGTATTCCCGGCTTTGTAGAATACGGTGTAGGCATGATTCAAAGCACTAACACGGAAAATCTAGCAGCAGCAATTAATGCAAAACATGGAATATGCACTACTAGCAATTCGTTGGATCATAACGAGGATGACGATAAACTCATGCTGAGTAACGACGCGTCTGTCAAAGATATGGAAGCAGCAGCAATAGCTTGGTCGTGCAAGCTCTTTGATACACCCCATTTTGGAGTTAAAGTTGTAACCGATATTGTTGATGGAGATCGCCCCTCTCATGAGGAATTTTTGGAAAATTTAGGTAGCGCCGCAAAAAGTTTACAAGCAGCGTTGCCGAAGGTAATTGACGAAGTTTGCGGAAAGGGCCATGTAGAATTGTAATTGGTGCGACGTTATATTCGATGAATGAAATCTATGAAAGATTCTTTATCAACATTCGAAAAATACCCCTTTTGGGGAGGATCATCGGTTGTTGCTATATTGTTTTTTTTCATGGGTGTGTCTTTGGAGGGCATATGAAATTCATGAGTGATGCTTATCTTACGAACATCTCGTCTTTTATCAGAGCGATAACGAGGTCTCAACTTTCGTAGTTCCTCACGAAGGTGATGAATCTCCTTCTTAAGATTAATAGCTTGAACGTGAAGCATTCCTATTTCAGATATCTGTTCTCGTATTTCTTTGTCTTGCTCCTCTACTACAGTCTCATGGGCTGTTATTTTTGCTGAAAGTGCCTTCACTTCGCTGACTAAAGCTGCATTGATATCATGATTTTGTTTCAACTTTTCATTCAAAACTATTGCCTTATTCTTTTCCTCCAAATATTCATTTTCATGCTGCTGACATTGTATAATACATTGGAGCCTAAGTGCTCTCTCCTTCTGCAGAGATTCGAATAGGACCTCGTTCTTTCTCTCCTGCTCCTGAATCAGACCTAAATCGCGATTTAATAAGCCAACCTCGTGCTGCAAGATGCGTGACCTAGAAAATATCGAGAGAAAGAGGTCAGATTAAAATATAAAAAATTCCTCCACATCCAAAATTTTTGATCACCTCTTCACCTGGCCTTGGAGTGCCTTTCGATCGAGTTTTGCACATGCTTTTAGCCGGTCAATTTGAGCATGAGCCTTGGAGAGCTCGGAAGTCAAATCAGCAACAGATTTTCCCTGTACTTTCGGGCTATTAAATTGACGTTTATCATCATGATTTTGCATTACACTCTTATATTTGGATTTATGTTGGTAGATCAAGAGTTCATTAATCTTTTCCATAAACAATGTGTATATTAGGCCAATCTACATACCACACTATTGCTAATCGTACTCACGAACTTTTTGAAATTAAACTATAATAACGTCCTTAGTATAAATTACCCTTAGAACCGCTACAATTTGTAGGCAAAAAATAAAAAATACTGTGAAGTGTGAACTATCAATATCAACAATCAACATTCTCAAAAATGTGTGTGCCGAAATTCTCAATCATCAAATGTTTGTCGTAGGCTAAGTCATCCTTCTTAAAGATAATGTTCGCGAGAAATAATGTAGTACGAATCGTTGCATTGTTGATAGCTGGTGTCTGTTGGAGATGGGACGATCATCATGTGAATGCATACGTAAGCCTAAAGTCGTTTCCATTAAGGGGGCGTAGAATAGGGACTGGTATATTGTCTTCAAAGAAATTCAAAACATTTCTGTGTGCACAATATAATAGTGAAAACAAGAAATTTGAATGGGAAGATTGGTGGGAAAATTTAATTTCTAACACGCGGTCGAGGGAAGCGAAACGAAAATACTCAGATAATGAGGGCGAAAAAAGGAGAACTAGTGGTACTGTTACGAGATGTGCGGCAAGAAAGTATCAAGGAAAAGATTCGATGCCTTCTTCAAGTGATTACACTACTCGGAAAAATAGTCTTGACGAAATATTTGTTGATTATTCGGGAGTAGATGGCGATTACAACCACTATCGAACTGTGGCTTTATCCAACACGACAGATCGCGCCATTTCGATATTGACAACTGATGTTTTAGAGATGTTACGAAAGGAAAAAGGCCCCCAATCAGCTATTCAAGTTGGAGACCTTGGAGAAAACATTTTGGTAGATGGGCTAAAGTTTGATGATTTTTATGTCGGTCAAAAATACAAAATATCAGCAAATAAACGTGGAAGCGATCGCGAACTTAATTACGATGATGATGATATTGACAAAGATTGTTTTATCATTTTAGAAATAACTGAACCTATTGTTCCATGTGCAAATCTTTGCAAACTCAGCTTTATCAACAATCCTGCTATTGAACCAATGGATAAAATAGAAAGGTGCAAATGTTTCCTTGAACGCCTCGCAGAGGCGGATGGACTTCGAGGATGGTATGCAAAGGTAGAAAATGAAGGCACGATAGCAGTGGGTTCAGCGATCAAGCTGATTATAGACACAGATTAAAAGAAGTTTCAAGGTTAAACCTTACCAAGCAAGCTTTACCTAAACTTTCCGACAAGAATTTGTTTTTGAGCGACCTCACTAGACATTGAATATTCTGCTTCTATCACTAATGTTGATAAGTGTTTCCATGAATGGTCAACTTCTAATCCATTCATTGCCGTATTTATGCACTTCTTAAATTCACCAGCATAGAGTTGAGCTTCTGCGAGGCAACGATAAGCTTGCTCGGATTTTGGATATAGCCTGATACATTGCGATAGTAACTTTTCAGCTTTGGCAAGTTGATCTTTTTTTAGATAGATGTTTGCCTCACTTCGACAATGAAAATAAGAGCAAAAATTGAGTCCATTGTACCTTCTTCACGTTCATAGTAACTATTGCACTTACGATATCAAAACTTCCAAACTTGGTGGATATTTTTGTCGATAAAGATATTGACAAAATGAGATTATGCCCGTGAAACAAAACATAAAAGCGACGAATTTCACAACTATTCCTGTCACCAGGGTCACATTATAGGCGCTCATAATGTGCACTATTCCGTACATGGTGCTAACTATGAACTCAATCAAGTCCTTAACTTCCAAATAAAGAGACATGATTGAAGATTATTTCTGTTAGCCTTCGACCCACAGTTGATTTGGCCACAAATATCAGTATAATCAAACGAAATTAATGAACGGATGATGAGGAATCGAGCAGGCTGATCCAGATCCGACAAACAACAATTATGATAGGGATAGGAGAAGAAGGACAAGGCAAGAAGTTGGAGTTGGTATATGATGTGGATGTGGCTGTGGTTGCATTGCGAGTTGTGGTTGTGATGTTCCCAATTTTTCTTACTAAGTTATCTTGAGCCGTGTTAGGCTTGCGTCAATTACTTAATTACAACATTACAACTCTCTGATTAGAATTCAATGAAAATTTTAGATCTTCACGAGTATCTCTTTACCTCGCGTATCCACGTATCTCGTATCTCTCTCTCACGAAAAAGAAATTGTCCGGACAGTGAGAGTAAGTGCGCACTATGCACTTCAAGATCCAATTCTTCCAATCAAATAGATCAATAATACTGAAGTCCCCTATTCAATCAATATATAGATAATGAGCAGCAGACCACCACGACACCCTCGCTCAGCACCGTCCCCAGACGTCTACACGAATCGGAAGAGGCTTCCATCCAAAGATATCCCTCGCAGTTACTCCGGACAATTCGGCCGAGGCGGTGATGCGAACGAGGGCGACTTATTGCCGTTCGAACTTAGTCGGAATCGCAATACGGAATGGATAGCTCACGGGGGATCAGGGCTATTAATTACTTACATATTGATAGTTGGATTGATCGAATTTATTGCTTGTACCTATTTGAAGTTTGAATTTTCGTGGACCGCTACTAATTTATTGCATGGATTTATCACCTTTGTCTACCTGCATTGGATAAAGGGATCGCCAAATTTTTACGATCAGAATGAAATGAATGGAATGACAGTTTGGGAGCAGTTTGATGGTTCCGAGCCAGCCTACACATTGAAGAAACGTTTGGCAATGATCATACCCACTGTTCTCTGTTATTTGGCCTGTCATTTTGTGGATTACGATGTTTCTTTCACTGTATATAATGTGGTGTGCTGGCTAGTTCTATGCATCATTCCAAAAATGCCTTTTATGCATGGTGTACGATTGCTTGGTATCAATAGTACTGCAGGTATCGATGATGAGAAGAAAAAATGATGATTCGAAGCAATTGTGACGAAAGTAATTTTTGTTGAAGAAGTTTGGCAACGAAACATGTACTGTTACTTAATTTCATCCCAATTTCACTTTTACATGTTCCTCTCATGTATTTGCGCGGCATGACGTAACAGTTGTGCTCCATCTGTTCAGTAAATACGATTGAAAGTTAATAAATAGTAAGTGTTAATTCTAAACAAATACCAGGTAGGCTGGATTGCGAAGGTGAACATAAGATGCTCTACATATTACTGAGGCACAACTTAAAACTTGTGTTCTTTCACCCCAAACAGTATTGGTAACACGATAGATAGTTAATAAATAGTTAGTTAAGTTTATACACAATTAGGTTGAGTTGGGTGGGGTCACCGATCGATGCTTCTTTTCAACTACCCCAGCGTTCCCCATGATGTCACTGAGACGACCACGCCTCTGTATCTGTGTGCTTTTCACCTCGGTATCAATATTTCGACCACTGGCGTATCCCCCCTGTCGATCTGTAGGATCTAGTTGGTTTGCTAGTTCACCTTGCGCCTTTTCGTACTTTTTCAACGCTCTCCTCTTCTCTAGCTCCGCTCGTAGCCAATGATCAGCAATGGCCAACATCTTCGAGGGGTGGTTTTCCGCTTTCAATTTATTATATACTTCAAGATCATTCATTCGACCTTGCCAACCACAATTGCCATCATCCGTAAGGTAGAACAAATGTGTGGCCCAGTCGTCCAAGCCGTCGAATATGTGCGTGGCATAAATAATTGTAGCACCCCGTTCATCACTCTCTTTTGCGAGCCACTTGAGCAAATCTTGTCTGACACAAACATCCAATGATACTGTAACTTCGTCTAAAAGTAACAGCTTGAAAGGACGGACTAATCCCAACAAGAGCTGCACCCTACGGCGCTGACCGTCCGATAACTGGTGCATGCGCCAATTTAAGTCGATGCCAAGCATTTCAACCAACTCATCCCTTCTTTCTGGAAAAGATTCCTGTAGCTTCATCATCATCCCATGCACAGGTATATCGGCCATGAGAGGGACACCGCAACCTGCGAATGCAACAGTTCTCATACCCCAATCACAATCGAGATAGGCACGGTGAAAATTGAGTCTCGTGTCACGGAAACTATTCAAACCAAGAACCCGGACTGCGCCGTCTGGTTTTGTGAGGTGCCGCCCAGATAAGATACGTAAAAGTGTACTCTTTCCGCTACCGTTTGCACCAATGAGCAAGCATCTAGAACCATTTTTGAGTTCCAAATTGAGACCGCTTAAAGTCGCTGACGACTTTTCGTCGTAAGCAAAAGTCAAGTCTTTCACTTCCACGGCATTTTCGCCATAAGATGGTAGCTTCGGAATAGGTTTCGACGGCATAATTAATTACTGTGAAAAACAACGAACAAAGATTAAATATAGGCACCTTCAATAGAAACTCGTTCTGAAGTTACTGAAATTTTGTGAAAAGAATGGAGAAGAAAAGGGTATGGGAAGGGGTTGAGTACGTAATCGTGATTTCGCACAGCGCTGTTATTTCGAGTCAGATCTGCACGTGACAAAAAAGGATCACAATTCACAATTCGAATCAACAGGTCCCTAGACTCCGATAACATTCGATTTTTAACGATTTTGATTGGCTAAGATATATATGACTCGATGCGACTCAATATTTTCGGAAACTGATTGGCTGGGTTAAAAAAAATCCCGTCTCCCGTCTTATGCATTTTCTGTTGAAACTTGAATTTTTGAAACCTACCATATACTCGTACATTTGTACAGGCACAACTAAACAATGTCTTTATACAGATACTAAGAGTATTATCGCAACTTAAGAGAAACCAGATAAATCGACATCGAATCAGCGATTCCGACGAATTAATTAAGCCCAATGACCGATGACCGATGATCACAAAAGATAGCAGGTACATATGTACCCAAGTAGAGGCAGTGCTGGGTCGAAGGCCACATCTGAGTGAAACATGGCACTGGGTCGAAGGCCACATCTGAGTGAAACATGGCATCTGGCCTCGGCCAGATGCCGGATGCCAGGGCCTGGCCTGGCCCCGGAGGCCAGATTTTACACGAGGTCCCGTGTACAAAAAAATCCATATTTCACACACACAAATACTAACATTTTACTAGTAAATGATGAAAACAGGAGCATCAACATTCACAATAAGTTCATATACTTCCCGAGCACACCAAGCAACACAACACATATGCACGTGCTCCTAATTATATTCATAATAAGATGGTGTTGAGTGACACAAGATATCTATTAGTTTTAAGCCAATTCGGGTCGGTGCAGTTTCGGCTGTCTTTTTACGGTGAAAAGTAACTAGGGGAAGTACGGGGAAAGGTCGAAAAAGCTATAAATTTCAATCTATCGAGAATCATTCATTTGAAACTACAAGTTCGCGAACTGATAGACGCTTAAATGAGGTTTCCAAGAATATATCGTCACACAGGATATCTCAAAAACTTGCCATCGAACAAGTATCGAACTTACGCGACATATTACAGGGTGTCCAAATAAAAAAAG
>Ga0209092_10002459_pt1 | contig 17012 bp, 13 predicted proteins | sample FraStrMetagenome_FD_187446 | JGI IMG/M metagenome (GOLD analysis project Ga0209092, IMG submission 187446) | Marine eukaryotic phytoplankton communities from Arctic Ocean - Fram Strait ARC3M Metagenome (SPAdes) (version 2) | ecosystem: Environmental > Aquatic > Marine > Oceanic | place: Fram...
AAAAAAAATGAAAAAAATGAAAAAATTAGTCATCTTATTTTTAATTATTTCAGCTAACATCAGTTCAGCTCAAGACGCTGTATTACTTCGTTTAAATTATGAAAAAGGAGCAAATTATTCTGTTTCTATGAATATGTCTCAAGAAATGGGAGTTATCATGTCTATGGGAATGTCTATAGATATGGGTATTAAAATTTTAGATGTAAAAGGAGAAAATTACGAAAGTGAAATGAAATTTACAAAAATCTCCATGGACATCTTACAAGGCGGAAATGTAGTTAGTTTTGATTCTTCTAAAAGTGACGATGAGTTAGATGAAGCTGGTAAAATGGTGAAAACCCAAATGGGTCCAATGTTAGAAGCTGTAGTTTTTACCAAAGGAAATAACCTAGGTGAAATTACAGAAGCAATTGTAGAACCTAATGTTCCTGGCATGGAAGATATTGCTAATCAGTCTAGCAATGTAGTATACCCTAAAGAGCAAGTTAAAACAGGAAGTACTTGGACGATGTCTAAAAATGAAAAAGGAATGAAAATGGATTTTCTGTATACCGTTAAATCTATTTTAAAAGAAATAATTTTATTAGATTTATCTGGTGATGTTTCTGGAATGGCTACCGGAAAAATAACAGGTAATATAAAGATAGATAGAACTTCTGGTATACCAGTAGAAACGTTAATAGAGATGAATTTATCGGTTAGTGGTCAAGAATTAAAATCGAAAGTGACAATGACAACTCGTAAAAACTAATTGTATTCTTGTAACTTTTAAAGTTGCAAGAAGAATTAATAAAAAACCTCTTTGTGAATCACAAAGAGGTTTTTTTATTAATAGTAACTACTTTTAGGTAGTCTTCTATTTTATCAATTCGTAAGAACGTTTAATAAAGTTGGTTAACTCTTCACCATGAAGCAAGTTTTGAGATAATTTTGCCAAATCAAATGCTTGAGAAATTAAGTGTTTTTGAACTTTTTCATCTTTAGTATTTAAAATGTCTGAAACTAACGGACTGTTGGTGTTGATAACTAAATTGTACATGTCTGGAAAATTACCCATTCCCATCATTCCACCTCCACCACCAGAAGCTTGCATTTCTTTCATTCTACGCATAAATTCAGGAACAGTAATAATAAATGGAGAGGAAGCAGAATCCATAGCTTCTAATTGAACGGTGTATGTTTCTTTTGGAACAGCAGCTTCAATTATTGGTTTTAAAGTAGCCGTTTCTTCGTCAGATAATTTAGAAATTACATTGTCATCTTTCTTAATTAAATTGTCAATATGATCCGCATCTACTCTTGAGAATTTTACTTTTTCACCAGCACCCTCTAATTTCTGCATTAAGTGAGAAATAATTGGTGAATCTAGCAACAATACTTCATATCCTTTTGCAGTTGCATCTTGAATATAACTGTGCTGAGCATCTTTATTGGCAGCATATAAAATTATATGATTACCATCTTTATCTGTTTGAGAATCTTTTGTTTTTTTAATTAATTCATCAAATGTAAAATAAGAATCTGCAACTGTTGGGTACAAAGCGAATTTCTTAGCTTTGTCAAAGAACTTGTCTTCAGACAACATTCCGTATTCAATAATTACTTTAATATCATTCCATTTTTTTTCAAAATCAGCTCTATCTTTCTTAAACAAAGAAGCTAATTTATCTCCCACCTTTTTAGTGATATAACCAGAGATTTTCTTTACGGCTCCATCTGCTTGTAAACCAGAACGAGAGACGTTTAAAGGAATGTCTGGTGAATCTATAACACCTTTTAACATTTGTAAAAAGTCTGGTACAATTCCTTCAACATTATCAGTTACAAAAACTTGATTTTGATATAACTGAATCTTATCTTTTTGAATATCCATAGATGGACTTAACTTAGGAAAGAATAATATTCCTGTTAAGTTAAACGGATAATCAACATTTAAATGAATGTGAAATAAAGACTCTTCAAATTGCATTGGATACAATTCTCTGTAGAAATTGTCGTAATCTTTATTTTCTAAATCAGCAGGTTTTTTATTCCATGCAGGATCTGTATTGTTAATGATCTTATCTACAGTAATTTGTTTGTGTGGCTCCGTTGTTTCTTTCCCCTCTTTGTCTTTGGTAGTTTTTGGTGTAAAAGCTGGGTCGTTAATCTCTTTCGTTCCAAATTTAATAGGTACTTGGTTAAAACGATTGTACTTGTTTAATAAGCCTTCAATTTTATTTTCTTCTAAAAAGTCTAAAGAATCTTCTGCAACGTGTAAAATAATTTCTGTACCTCTGTCAGATTTGTCATGTTCAACCAATGTGTATTCAGGAGATCCGTCACAAGTCCAATGAGCAGCTGGAGCATCTTTAAAAGACTTTGTAATAATCTCTACTTTTTCTGCGACCATAAATGCAGAGTAAAAACCCAATCCAAAATGACCAATAATTCCTGCTTCATTGTCTTTGTACTTGTCTAAAAACTCTTCGGCACCAGAAAATGCAATTTGATTGATGTATTTTTCAACCTCATCTGCGGTCATTCCTAAACCTTGATCTTTAATTGTAATTGTTTTAGCTTCTTTTTGAATGCTTATTTCAATTCTAGCGTCACCTAATTCAGTTTTAGCTTCACCAATAGATATGAGGTGTTTTAGTTTAGATGTTGCATCTGTTCCGTTAGAAATAAGTTCACGTAAAAAGATTTCGTGATCAGAATACAAGAATTTTTTTATCAGTGGAAAAATATTTTCAACAGATACATTAATGTTTCCTTTTGCCATTTAATTTATATTTTATTTATTATTTATAATAACAAATGTATTCAAATAAAATACCAAAGAGTATTTTATGACAAGATGACAGAAATTATTCTATTCTCTAATTTTTTGCTACTTTTAGAGAAAGCAACTTACTATTTATTTTATGATGAATTTGAATTATGATTATGTAATTATTGGAAGTGGTTTTGGTGGGGCTGTGAGTGCGCTTCGTCTGTCTGAAAAAGGATATAAAGTTTTGGTCATAGAGAAAGGGAAATGGTTTAGTGCTACTGATTTTCCAAAAACAAATTGGAACTTAAAAAAATGGTTATGGTTGCCTCAGTTCAGATTTCGGGGTTTTTTTAAAATGACATTCTTAAATCATGTTACTGTTCTTTCAGGAGTAGGAGTTGGTGGAGGTTCTTTAACATATGCAAACACACTCCCGATTCCAAAAGATGATTTTTTTAAAACAGGAAGTTGGGCAAACTTAAATCCTTGGCAAGAAGTTTTAAAACCTTTTTATAAAACAGCTTATAAAATGTTAGGAGCTGCTGTAAACCCAAAGTTACATGATTCTGATTTGTTAATTAAAGAGATTGCAAAAGATTTAGGAAAAGAGAAAGATTTTAAAGCTGCCAAAGTTGCTGTGTTTTTTGGGGAACCAGGCAAAACAGTGAAAGACCCTTACTTTGATGGTAAAGGTCCGGATAGAAAAGGATGTATCCATTGTGGAGCTTGCATGACTGGTTGTAGGTTTAACTCTAAGAATACATTAGATAAAAACTATTTGTATTTAGCGCAACAATTAGGAGCTAAAATATTAGCAGAAAAAGAAGTTTTTAATGTAGAAACTTTAGATGAAAAATATATTTCTAAAGGATATAAAATAAGTTATAAATCTAGTATTGGAAAAAAAAAGAAGGAAAGTATAACAACTAAAGGTGTTATTTTTTCAGGAGGAGTTATGGGAACTATTCCATTGTTGTTGAAGCTAAAAGAATCTTCTTTACCTAATTTATCTAATCTTGTTGGAAAATACATTAGAACAAATAATGAATCTTTATTATCTATTACCTCCTCAAAAGACAATGATAAAGATTATTCTAAAGGAATCTCAATAGGTTCAATTTTACATACAGATAAAAATAGTCATCTAGAACCTGTTCGATATGCAAAAGGATCTAGTTTCTTTAAATTGATGACGTTACCAACTGTGAAGGGTGAATATCGAATTTTAAGAATCATAGGTGTTCTAGGGATAATAATTACCAAACCGATTTATATTTTAAAAACATTCTTCACTAGAAAATATGCAGAGAAAACAACAATTCTTCTTTTTATGCAAACTCTAGAGAGTACTTTGCAGATTAAGAGAGGCTTTTTTACACCAATGAAAACCATTGCAGAGAAAGGACAAAAACCAAATCCATTTATTCCTGAGGCTATTGATTTAGGAAATAAAGTAGGAGCTAAAATAAAAGGAATTTCTTATTCAAATTTTACAGACATTCTTTTAGGAACTACAACCACAGCCCATATTCTTGGGGGGTCTGTAATGGGAGAAGATGCTAAAACAGGTGTAATAGATAAACACTGTAACATCTTTGGATACCAAAATATGATGGTTTGTGATGGGTCTATCATTTCAGCAAATCCGGGTGTTAACCCTTCTTTATCTATTACGGCAATTTCAGAATTTGCAATGAGTAAAATTCCAGAAAAGTAAATACTATTTTAGTAACCTTTTTTTGTGAATAAATAAAAGTAGATTAAGCAATAGCTCATCATTTTGCAATCACGTTAATTTATACCTATTTTAGCTTATTACAAAAAGAAAAAATTATTAAAAAATAAAATGTATGATGTATAATTCTAAAATAACTGGACTTGGTTATTATCTTCCAGATACTATTGTTACCAACAACGATTTAAAAGAATTTATGGAAACTTCAGACGAATGGATACAAGAAAGAACTGGAATTAAAGAAAGACGTTGGATTGATCCTAAATCTGGAGATACAACAGCAGTTATGGGAGCTAAAGCATCTAAAATTGCTATAGAAAGAGCTGGTTTAACCAAAGATGATATTGATTTTATAGTCTTTGCAACTTTAAGTCCAGATATGTATTTTCCTGGAGGTGGTGTTCAGGTGCAAGACATTTTAGAGATGCCAACAATTGGTGCTTTAGACGTTCGTAACCAATGTTCTGGTTTTATTTATGCAATGTCTGTTGCAGACCAGTTTATAAAAACAGGAATGTATAAAAATATTTTAGTGATTGGTGCAGAAAATCACTCTGGTGGTTTAGAACGTTCTTCTAGAGGTAGAAATGTTTCGGTTATTTTTGGGGATGGGGCAGGAGCAGCAATTTTATCTAGATGTGAGGAGGGAGGAAAAGGAATTTTATCTTCTCATCTTCATTCGGAAGGAAAACATGCAAAAGAATTAGTTTTAGAAGGGCCTTCTACACAAAGGTGGGTTCCAGAAATTTTAGAAAAAAATGATCCAGATGACGTATCATACTATCCTTATATGAATGGTCCATTTGTATTTAAACATGCAATAACTAGATTTTCTGAAGCAATTGTAGAAGGCCTTCAAGCCAATAATCTAGAGAAAGATGATATTGATATGTTAATTCCTCATCAAGCAAATCTTCGTATTGCCCAATTTATTCAGAAGAAATTCAGATTGTCAGATGACCAAGTTTTTAACAATATTATGAAATATGGAAATACAACAGCTGCTTCTGTAATTATTGCATTAACTGAGGCCTGGGAAGAAGGAAAAATTAAAGACAACGATTTAGTAGTTTTGGCAGCTTTCGGGAGTGGATTTACTTGGGGATCTGTTATTATTCGTTGGTAGCTTTTTTTGTTTGAAACAACTTCGTACGAAATTAACTTCTATACAAACATCGGATGATGCAATTCACCCTAAATTCGATTGAATTATGCTTGAAGTAATTTCATGATTAAAATTATAATCAATTGCATGCCATGTTGTAAAAACGTCTTAAAATAAAACAATCTGTCGTTATTTTTAGAAAATATTGTTCTTTCTATGTGATCTCTACAAATTGAACTATTTATGAACCTGTTTTTAAAGTTAAATGTTTGCTACAAACTCTAAAAATATTTTTTTATGGAGTTCAAGATCTATAATAGGAGAAAGTGATGCACGCACAATATAATCTTTATCGCCTTCCTTGGTTGTACCTTGAGTTGATGTTGCAGGAATCGTCCAATAGCAACCTTTTAACTGTCCATAACTTACACAAAACTTACTTTCGTTGGGTATTTCGGTAATCATTAAATTAATTAATTTAAGGTTTAGCGCTCTCTTATGGTTTTCTCTTTCATCATCTGTAGTTCCTTTGGTAGGAAGATCTAGCGAAAATACAGAGGGCGTAAAGCCTCTTAACGCTAACTCTTCTGAAACAAAATTTATTTTTGCGTTTGGTAAAGCATCCTTAATGAAGTTTACAAAATATCGCGTATTTCTATATGCATCTTCTATGCGTTGATTCATAGAGGGCAATTGTTTTGCTAGAATGTAATATTGAAGATCAGTGGCTTCATTATCACAAAGAGTAAGATGTTTTTCTATTTTCTCAATTAAAGGCACCATTTTTTTATTTCCTACACAGTAACCTGCAGTGCATTGTCCGCCACTGGGAAATTTAGAACCGCTGGCATACGAAATAGTTCTAACGGTAGAGAGTACTTCACCATCCCCTAAAAAAAGAACATTTGGGCAAAAGGTTTGATCTAAAATAAACACAGGGTCAATTGCAATGGTTCCAATTGAAGTCATGCGTACTTTTTCTAAAACAGCTTTTAATTGTTGTAAGTCTGGCACTTCAACTCTTGGGTTTGTAGGGATTTCTGCAATGATATAAGGAATAGCATCTTCGGTAGCAATTTCAGCTAAAATGGTATCAATACTTTGTACCATGTCATGAGCACCATCTACAGGTAAATCTACAACATCTACATTTCCAATACAAGCAGCAATACGTCTTGCTTGGTCATTGGTACCTCCATAACAATTTGGGGGAACAATAAATTTAATAGCCTTTCCTTTATGGTTTTCCTTAGCATCATGAATGAGTCCCATCATAATAGCATATTGGATAGAGAGACCACTAGAGCCTATAAGGGGCTTTGTGTCTGCTCCAGTAATACTTATAATTGAATCTATAACAATTTTTCTGTTGGTTTCAAGATGACTTGACGAAACAGTAAAACGAGAGTTATCAACGAAAGCCTCTAATGCAGCATTACAATTTACTGGCGTCATGGCAATAGTTTCTCTTCGTCTTACATGCTGAATATCGGAAATGTAATGTTCATTTCGTTCTCCGTTTACAATTAAAATACTTCCAAGTTGCGCATATATGTTGATTAAAAAGTCAGTATTTGAGTTGAGGGAATTAATACCAATTGCATCATCTTGTGAAACAACAATGGTACTCCCTTCAAAAAAAGGAATGTCTGATAATTTTTCAACATGTTTTAATTCAAATTGATATCCATAAACACGTTTGAGAACTTCAGCATCAAATAAGTCTGGTAATTCTTCTGTATAGACAATTTGGGTATTTTTATGATCTAACAAATTTTTTCTAAGAATTGCTAGAATAGCAATAGTCTGAGATGAAAAACTAATAATATTTTCTGGTTTTGTCTTGTAAAAATGAGCAATTGCCCATTCTAAGATACAAGATAATGGATGTCCCAATCGAATATAATCATAAGCTGTAGGCAATTTATTTAATGTAGCTGTATCAGAATTAGTATCCTCGTATAAGATTTCAAACTGCTCTAGGAATTCCGTTTTGGCTAATTTTTCATCATAAATATCTAATCGGTGTGTTGTAGAAGATAACCAGCTAGATGGCTTATTTTCCAATACATTTTTAAGAAAGTTTATTCTATTATAGTTCTCCATTATTTTTACCTTTAAACAGGTCTGCAATATACATTAATTCCATTTTTTTCAATACCTAATAATAGGTTTTTAAACGTTTTGAGATCTTCTTTTTTAAAGTTTTTTAGAGAATTATTTATTAGGTCTTAAAAAGTACTTAAGAGTTTGATTGCATAGTTAATTGTATTATCTAATACTCTATTGAATTCTATACAAAAGTCATATAAGGATTTTATTATGTATTATAATTGCATCTAAGAGTGATGGATTATTGCTTCTTACTCGTAAATATTAGAAAGTACATATTAAAATGATGATATTATTTAGGCCAACCAATATCTTTTTCTTAATTTTTTTTGTAGACAGAAACTCCTTCTTTTATAGTTTCTAATACTACAATTTTTTTAATTTCTGTTAGTGGTACTTTTAATGGATTTTGATCTAAGATAACCATGTCTGCTAACTTTCCCTGTTCTAAAGTTCCTTTGGTTTTTTCCTCAAAATGTTGAAAAGCAGACCAACTTGTAATGGCTTGAAGAGCCTCATAAGGTGTTAGTTTTTCATGCTCACCAATAACTTGTCCAGAGCGTGATTTACGCTCTACTGAGATACCTACCATTCGCATTAAATTTGGCAATGCTACTGGCGCATCTGTATGTATAGTAATTTTTAAACCTTTATTTAAAGCTGTTCTTGTGGGGCTAATTTTATTACCCAAATGAGTTCCAATAATTTCTTTATGCCAATCTCCCCAATAAAATGTGTGCAAAGGAAATAAAGAGGCAATAACATCTAATTCTTTAAATGAATCTAATTGATCTTCTCTTACATATTGGCCATGAATTAGAACACTTCTTCTGTCTTTATTACCATGTTTTTTTACTGCTATTTTCATTGTTCTAATCATTTGGTCCATGGCAGCATCTCCATTTGCATGAGTTAAAATTTGCCAATTATTTTCAAAGCCTTTTTCATAGATAGAAATAACCATACTATCTTTAGGTATAGCAGGATAACCAAGATAGCCCTTTTTTGCTCCATCAGGAGGAATTAAATAAGGTTGTGTTCTCCACGCAGTTCTTCCCTGAGGAGACCCATCTAGTGTTAATTTCATTCCCCCAATCCGATAATGATTTTCATAGGTTTTACGATTCCATTTAGAGCCCATATACTTATCAATAAACATATAATCTACATAACCAACAACATCAATCTTAAGTTTACCAGCTTCAGCTGCACTCGCAAGCATTTCATGATTTTCCATTGTTCTTCCCTCTTGAGCAGTTGTATAGCCATATGACAATGCCATATTTTGACCAGCTTCAAAAAATGTTTCAGCAGCTTCTTTACTTGTTGGGTTTAAAACTTTAAGCATGTAAGGAATTGCAGCTAATTCTTCTAGGACTCCATTGGGTTCGTTTCCATTTTCCCTCCTAATAAGTCCACCTTCTGGATTTTTAGTTTCTGAGTTTATGTTTAATAATTCCAGAGCCTTCGAATTCACCACTGCAAAATGACCAGAAATATGAATAATCATTATTGGAAAATTTGTAGAGACTAAATCTAAATCGTGTTTGGTTGGAAAACGTTTTTCTTCTAAAACAGAGTCATCAAAACCCATTCCAAATATCCAACCTGTTAATGCTCTGTTTTTTGGAGTATTCCAATTTTTTAAAATAGTAACGAGTGTAGAAATGTTTTTAGCTCCTGCATCTGGTGGTGGTAATATTTTTGCACCAATAGCTTGCGCAGAAAAGGATGCAAAATGAGCATGACCATCAATAAAACCAGGAAGAAGTGTTTTTCCTTTTAGATTCATCATTTGATGTCCCATACCAGCTATTTTCATTGCTTCTTTAGATGTTCCAACAAAATTTATTTTTTTATTTTTTACAACAAGAGCCTCCGCATAGACGGGAGTATTTCCTTGCATTGTAATAATATCTCCATTATAATAAACAACAGACTTTTCTTTTTGTTCAGAATTTTCATTGTTGCAGCCTAATAAGCTTAGGATACAGAAAAGTAGTATACTGTTTTTTTTCATTGTTATTTTTATTTAAGTAATTAATATACAAACAATTAATATTGCTATATTGAATTCTAAATAGATTCCGTATATTTTATTTTGAAATAAAATGAAACTGAAAGTATTTCTTAAATATATTGTAATTTTAGTTACCGAAAGGCCCTTAATTCAATTGAATTTAAAAAGTTGGTATCGAGTAGTTCTATTTTAACTTTATTTGATAATATTAAAGAAAGTTAGAAGATATAGGCTATTTCATTAAGATTTATTATCATATTCACTTCTTGATTATTATCGAAGATTTCAAAATTATTAGGAATTCCTTGAATTATTTTATCACTTATAGAATTGGCTATATATTGGCTAATTTTTAACTTATTTCCATTTTTAAATACTATATTTTTCATAATTTAGGGGATGCAGAGTAACAAATAGATATATAGTTACCATGACTTTTTTAATTAGTTATTAATATATTTTTAGTTTCAACTTTTTTATTTAAGATTAATGAAGAAAACTAATTCAAATATAGTTAATTTTTTAGACGTATGAAATACGTATCAAAACTAAAAATTAGGATAGTTTTTTGTCTTTAATGTTTCATTAAAACTTGCTTACAATTTCTATACTTTATGGGAGGAAATGCTTTCCACTTATTGCACAATCTGCAGAATGCTGTTTTAATTTAAAAATCACCAATAAAATAAGTTTAATTTTCCAATAATGGTAGTTTCCTAAATATTTTTAAATTTCATTCAGTTCATATTATGATCATCGTTAAATTTAAGAAATATAGGACTAGTGATTGGAACTATATTTAGCGATCTTGTAAATAGATATCCAAATTTCGAATTGACATAAATTGTACTCTGGTTTGTATAGTTTTACGAATAGTTATTTCTCCAATAAGTCAAGTTCTTTAATCATTTCATCATTCTTTTTTATTAATCGTCCATATATCAGGTAATTTATTAATCTGTAACTAAAAGAGCTTGTGTTGATCGGTAATTATTGAGATTCTTTTCATTCATTATAGTTTAAATATTTCTTATGGGGAACTACTTTCAGATTTTAATCTTATTTACGAATTTGAAGCAAGGTCTGCGGTTATGAGAATAGTCTTAGTTATAAAAATGATTTTTCAGGAGAAAATTGGGGAGGTTCCTACTTACAACTTAAAACTCCAAAAGACATCAGTGCTTTTACCCATTTTAAATTTTCTTTAAATAAACTAAATACTTTTCTGAATTCTAATATAAAGTTAGAATCAGGCGCTACAAATGCCACAATATTTTTAAAAGATTTTGAAGGTGTTGAAGTTAGGAATGGTTTTGTCGAATATACCATTCCTTTATCTGATTTTTCAGGATTAGATATTACAGGGTTGACAATTCCTTTTTTTTCTATTTGGAACCCTCAGGATGCCAGTGATGCATTTTTTGAAGCGACTGTATTAATAGATAGCATCTACTTCTCGATATAACGAAATTAAACCACGTTGGAGATATAGTCACTGATGTTAATTTAAAGAATTAAGTACAACTTAAATGAAAATAGGGTATCCAATCTTGGATACCCTATTTTTTAATCTTAAAATTGTTTCAAGCTAGTTCGTTGAGAAATTTTCGAAGGAATTTTCCAAGTAGGGTTTTACCCAAGCAATTAATTTTACACGTTGTGCCTGTTGCAAAACTTTGTTGATAAAGAAAAACATCTAAAGTAAAAGGAGCTTGAATTTTTGTTAAGTTTAGTTATGCAAGGCAAAAAAGAGTACCAAGAAAAATTATTTGCCCACTTTTAGCTAAGTGAGCGAATCCCGACGGACAATTTTTATCGCAGATTAAAAGAGGTATTGCATTTCGATTTTTTGTATCCTTTGACTAAGCCATTTTACGGAGCAAGCAGACAAAAAAGTATTGACCCCATGGTTTTCTTTAAACTGTGTCTGGTAGATTATTTAGAATACCTAATAAGCGATCGAAAATTGATACTTCATTGTGGTATTCGCTTAGATATTCTTTATTTTTTAGGTTATGATATTGATGAAGAGTTGCCATGGCATTCTACCATCAGTCGAACTCGACAATTATTTTCTGAAAGTGTTTTTGAAGAATTTTTTACCAAAGTATTGAGTATGTGCATTGAAAAAGGGATGGTAAGTGGACATACTCAGGCGATTGACTTTGCACCAGTAAAAGAGAATGCTTCGATGGGCACTTTAGAGTTAAAAGTACCCGAAGAAGACTTGGATGCTCATTTGAGAAAAATACGTCACATAAGTAGTCGAGACAAGAAACCTGTAATCCGTAAAGCTCAAACCAACAAAGCTTAAAAAAATTACAAACCATTAAAAGTAGAAATAAAAAATGGTCAAAAGAACAAAATGAACTTCCAAGGGCTAGTAATAAAGGAAGTAGATGTACTTCAACCAAAACCCATTAAGTCCCAAAGATCCCGATGCTCGGATAAGCGTTAAACCTGGCAAGGCAAGAAAGTTGAACTATATGAGTCAATCAAGTAAAGACACAGGTCATCATGTAATAACGGATATAAAAGCCTATCATACCGATAAAAAAGACAATCAATATTTGCAACATATCACAAGTCGCTTAAAAAAAAGGTTGCATAAATAAGGTTTGTTTTGGAGGAACTGTGTTGCTGATACAGGTTATAGCAGCGTTGAGAATTATGCCTTTTTAGAGCAGCAAGGTTTAAAGAGTTACATTCCCCCACACGGAACTTACAAAGGAGGTCCAGACGGATTTGTTTACCAAAAAGGACAAGATCATTATCTGTGCCACAAGGAGCGGTAATTCCTTTTAAAAAGGTGTTTTATGAAAAGAAGAACAACACAAAGAAGAAAGAGTATCGAGCCATTAAAATGGTTTGTGAAGATTGGCCTTTAAAATTAAGTTATTTAGGGAAAGCTGCTCAAGAGAAAAAATTAACCGTCATTTATTACAGAGAAGAATATGAACGAAACATCAAACGTATTAATAGCAAGCGAGGGAGATATATGAAAGCCAAACGGCAAAGTACGGTAGAACCAGTCTTTGGTATTCTAACCCAGTTTATGGGACTCAGGAAAATCAATACCATAGGAATTCAACAAGCAAATAAAGTCATGCAGATGTCGGCAATTGCTTATAACCTCAAAAAATATTTAAAATTCATTGTAAAAAATGTGAAAATAGACACTCAAGTAATAGGCTCTCTGTTGTCAATCTTAAAAGGCTTGTTCAGACCCCAAATAAAGTCACTACAACTCATTATGTTTTACACCTAAATACTTACCTCAAAAAACAAAAGCCCCTACAAAAGGAGCTTTTGAGTCATTATTTAAAGTTTTTAGAGGCTTGTGCAACAATTACCAGTGTTACTTACATTTTTTTAAAATATTTTCAACATATGAGTCAGGTCTTAAATATTTAGTTGACCAATTTTTATTATTATTTTTCAATTCTAGATAGGACTTGGATTGAATTAAATCATTTATTATATCAGGTAAGTTTTTAAAATCATTCCTATTTTCTAGACTAATGTAGTTTTTTTTGGGAGAAAATTCTTCAACAATTGTTCTTATGGGAGTTGAAATTATTGCTTTATTTAACATAGTGTATTCTCCTATTTTCCATCCTGGTGTGTCTTTTAAGCCGTCGTCAGCAATACATATGTCAGATTTTTGTAGTTCCGATAGATAAGATTTCTTTTTTGTTTTATTGATATCGATTAGGATATCTTTTGCTACTTCTTTAGCGTAATAATCAGGATATATTCCAACGATTGAATTAGAGAAATTCTTTGAAATAATTCGACATGCATTTATTCTAAAATTATTTTGTAAAATTCTTCTCTCCTTTTCTTTTGGATCTTTATTACTTGCTGGATCCCACAATCGTGTCATAAAAATAATTCGGCCTTTATTGTCATTTATTTCATCACTCCATAAGTTTTTAATGTTCTTTGATTGATGAGAATCATTTTTTAACACCGAATAATAATCTAATGCTCTTATTAATTCAATTTTAGAAACTCTGCTTTTCAAAACCTCAAAAGGTATTTTGGGTATTAATTTTAGAGGTTTATATGAAAAATTCACTTGAAAATTTAAAGGCTTTATATTACTAGAATAATCAGCCATCAGTAAAGAACGTTTGAAATAAAAATCATAATTTTTAGGTTCATCTATTAAATTTGTATCATCTGAATAATCAAAAAAACATTTTTTATTATTAAAAATCAATATCATACCAGTTTTCGGTATCTTTGATGAATAATTAATTTTAAAAGGGGTTTTCTTTAATTCACAGTAGTAAAATAAGCTGTAAGTTAATTGATTATAAGGAGGAGCCAAATTGTTTATAGTAAGAGTCATAAATTTTAAGTAACATTTGGTATATGAAAAGTAGCAGATTGAAATGCAATTATTTTCCTGGTGATTTTTATCTGATTTAGTTTTTCATTTTAAGCCAAAATAATATCTTTATAATATTTGCCAACGTGTTTGTGTTAGAAAAGTGGTTTTTTTAATATATTAAATTATATAAATCTTTACTATTTTCTAAAGGATTTTCCAATATTGGTTTGTCCGTATCTTCATAAAGGTCATGCTTTTTCAGCCATTCTATTGATAGGTTTACAAAATCTTCGTGATGTCTAGACTCGTAGAAAAAATTTTCAACTCAGTCATTTGTATTTACTATTGTTCTTATATTTATGAGCGTTGGCAATATCATAATTAGGATTTTCAGAACACTAATCGTTCAATTTGCGTCACTATTTATTGTTAATCCTTTTTAATTTAATGCCTTTCGACCAATTTATCATATTAAGTATTATTTAATCTTCTTTATTAATTTATTATAGGAATAAACAATAAGGTAACTTGTAAAAAAAGTAGATACTGACAAAGTAAAAAACTTAATTATTACTGGCATTTCAATATTTTTCAAACCCAAGGCTATCATACCCATTATAATAAAATGAATTATGTATATACCATAGGAGTGACTATTAAGCCTATCCCATATTTTACTTTTATTGTTTAAGTAATATTTAAAAATAATAATCATTGAATAAATTATATACGATAATGATATTAAAAAGCTTGCTTTATTTATCACTATAGCTATTGATTTATTTAGTAGGTAATTATCTAGGATTGTTAAATTATATATTTCCCCTCCGATATATATAGTTAAAGCAATCCATCCTATAATATGCCTAATCATCTCAATTTTTTTATTTCTTATTCCTGATTCAAATGTATTTAACTTAAAAGTTTGTGATCCTACTAAAAAAGCTAAAAAAAATATAAATATTCTCTTATTTTGAAAAGTTAATATTGCTGATACTGTCCAAATTTTAATATTAAAATAACGCACTACAAGCAAATATATCAGACCTGAAATAAGAGCAAAGAACAGAAATTTGTTAAGTTTAATTTTTGAAGTGTCTATTTTAGAGTAAATGAGGTATATGATATTGAATAAGAATAAAACAGGTAAAAACCATAACCAAGATTGATTCCATATTGAACTCCAATGAAAATAAGTGGTCCAATCTTCCTGGGGCATGTTACGTGAATATAAATATATAATCTTGTAGAGAGGTATTAATGTCAGAACAGCTATTGACCAAGGAATTATTAACCGTTTAATTTTAATTATTACAAATTTTTTATGTGTTTTATTTTTTAGTGATAATGGCGCTAAAAATCCAGACACAAAGAAAATCGTATACATTACAAAAATATCTAATATAAAGAGCAATATGTCAAGAAAATCATTACTTAATGGATCACAAACTATCCAAAATTTAGAGAAAAAAGACGTTTCTTTATATGTAACACCAGCATGAAATATAACTACTAAAGGGATCATGAAAGACCTAAGGTTATTAAGCCAATATATTTTATTATAATCAATCATATTTTTTAGTTATTTCGTTTTTCAGCTTGTTACTATCATGATTGGTTATGATTTTGTTGCAACTTTACAAAACTAAAATAATAACCAACATTGGGAGTGTCTGAGGGTTTTCCGGTGGGAAAATCAACTAGTAATAAATTATGAGCTGTGTTGTAAAAAGTTTTTATTCAATTTTTATAGTGTAACAGAATTTTTGGTTCTAAATTTGTTAGCTTTTAATAATTCAATCCTAACTTTGCTTTTTCTCGATATACTTTGCTCTTTATGTTTTTAATTAAACATCTGCTAATATAAATATCATTTTTCGCATTCAGACCAAAAGTAATATTTAATTCCTTTTGCGATTTGACTTTAAATTCGTGATTAGTAATCGTTGTTATAATTCCGGGATTTTTTAATTTTAGAATAAAATGAAACTACTAGTGTTTCTTAATTAGAATATAATTTAGTTATAGCAAATACCTAATTCTATTGAATTTAAAAAGTTGGTTAGAAGTGATTCTATTTTAATTTTTTGAATACAAAATTTAAAATTTATTTGATAGTCTTAGAAAAATTAGTAGATATAGGCTATTTCATTAAGATTTATGAACATATTTACTTCTTGATTTTCATCGAAGACTTCAAAATTATTAGGAATTCCTTGAATTATTTTATCACTTATTGAATTGGCTATATATTGGCTAATTTCTAACTTATTTCCATTTTTAAATACGACATTTTTCATAATTTAGGCGGTGCAGAGTAACAATAAATTTATAGTTACGGTGACTTTTTTTTGTAATTAGTTATTAATCTATTTTAAGTTTCAACTATATTTTCCATGATATCAAAGAGGAGAACCTAAACAAATATACTTTATTTTTTAGATGTATGAAATAGGTATCAAAACTTAAAATTTATATAGGTTATTTTTTATATTTTAATTTTCTTACAAATTTCTAAACGAAAGTAATTTAACCAAAGAAGTCGATTTGTAAACTTCAAATTCCAAAATATCATCTTGAAGTTCAAGTATTTTTATTATTTTCGTCTGTTATTCAATTACTTACATCGATTTGTGTAAGAATAGTAAGGGATTAAAAATTACTTACTTTTAGATTTAGCACTTAGTCAAATTTACAATTTTACTGTTATTTTTCTTTAAACCATCAATTTGAAAGTCCCTGTCTGCCGAGAGGAAGGCATAAGGATTTTCAGAACTAGTGGAGAACAGACAATTATCTATAGCCATTGTTACTTAAAGTTTTTTAAAATATTTTCAACATATGAGTCAGGTCTTAAATATTTAGTTGACCAATTTTTATTATTATTTTTCAATTCTAGATAGGACTTGGATTGAATTAAATCATTTATTATATCAGGTAAGTTTT
>Ga0209092_10002460_pt1 | contig 17006 bp, 13 predicted proteins | sample FraStrMetagenome_FD_187446 | JGI IMG/M metagenome (GOLD analysis project Ga0209092, IMG submission 187446) | Marine eukaryotic phytoplankton communities from Arctic Ocean - Fram Strait ARC3M Metagenome (SPAdes) (version 2) | ecosystem: Environmental > Aquatic > Marine > Oceanic | place: Fram...
AATGAATTAAATTTATAATGTGTCACGATTTTGTAATAATATATATAGTAATTTATACATTTCTATGACAAAATATAAATCATAAAAAACATTTTAATTTATTTAACAAAGTTAAATCATTAATTTAACTTTGTTAAATGATTATTAAAAAAAAATAATAATTAAAATATCTATGTACAATATATATAATATGAGTTCGCAATTACCAGAAATTCTTAAAGTCCAAACTTTACCAACTATTTCTAATATGGAAATAAAAACAGAAGTATTAGACCCTATTACATCTTCTACATCTGAAATTGTTTTTCAAATTCCAAAAAATGGTATTCTTGACGGCGGTTCTTTTGTTTCACTTGCTGTTACTACAGCAAGTGGTGTATCTGATGCTTTTTTTCCATTACAAACTGGGATCCATGGGTTAGTTAAATCTGCTTTTTTAATGAGTGGTTCAAAAGTCATTGCTTCTACTGAAGATTATGGACACTATGCTACTATGTTACGACAATTTGAAACACCAGAGCATCGTGCTTACGTGGAACAAGTTAAAAGTGGAAATTCTATGGATAGATTCACATCTATAGATAATGCTACTGGTCGAATTATGCCCAAAGATTTACAATATAATACTTTTGCTAATGATGATTCTGCTCGTGCCGTTGTCCCTTCATTTATTAAACCAACTGATAGTGATGCTACAACACCAGTATTTAGTGTTCCACTATCCCAACTAATCCCATTTATGCGGAGTAGACAATTACCACTTTTTGCAATGAAAGAAAATGTATTTTTAAGATTAATTTTAAATACCCAAGTTGGAAAAACTGATGGAAAAATATGTTGTTTTACTGAAGGTTCTGGTTCTTCTGGAGTTATTACCCCAAGTTTTACAAACATTAAATTTTATTCAGACCATCTATATTATAAAGATGGTTCAATGGAAGCAACACAAAAAGCAATTTTTTCAGATAATGGTTTAAGTTATATCTATGAAGATTCTGTTCTAACTACCCACCAACTACCAGCTGTTACTGACCCAGCAAGTCCAGCAATTACTGAACAAAAAATAGAAAGAGATATTGCCGTATCTGGAAAAGTTGTTAGAAGCATTCTAATTTCAGAAAAACCAACTAATGATTCACATACTCTATTAGGACAATATTATTCTGAAGCAGATACAACAGACAGAGAATATAACTTTAGAATTAATGAGCAAAGATATTATGATAGAGATATTAAAACCCCATCAATGAAATATAATGAACTTTCTAAAGTTATGTCAAAACCACTTCAAGTACCACAACAATTATATAGTCTTGATGCTGATACAAATAAAGCAAATGCTGATAATACATTAAATCAAAATTCTGTTTATATTGGTCAGATTGAAGCATATCAATTACCAAATGCTACTAATACATCAAGATTAAATGATATTCGTGGTCATTCACACTATACTGGTGTAGATTTGACCACAACTGGTTTTAATGTTCTTGGTAATGGTAAACGAATTGGAGTTAAACCAATTGTATATCAATGCACTGAAAAAAGAACAGAAGGCAAACAAGGAGCAAGAGAAATACGATTTTATTCAAATGTAGAAAGAGTTATTACAATTAAAAATGGTGATGTTCAAGTTTCTGCTTAATCTGTCAGCAAAATGTATAAATATATATATAGTATTATACAGAATGCTGACATTTATTTTCTTTGAAAATCATTAATTTAACTTTGTTAAATGATTATTCCAAACTAACTAGTTTTTTAGTTTATTTTATTTTATCATTATATATTAAGATATATAATGGAAAAATACATTTTATTAGAATGTAATCGATTAAGGGGAAAGCAAACCTTTAACAATTTAGAAGATGAAACGGACAAATATAAAAATAATTGGACAAATGTCGTATCTACATCTGGTATTGTTGTTAATGCTGGTGATACAATCAATTTAGAACAAGTAATATTAAATAGTAAAGGTGCTTCAGATGATGTTATTGAATTTTTAGGTGAAGAAAATGAAGAAGGATTTTTGGATAATCAATGTAATTTAGAATATAGTTTTTATATTAATCATTGTGGTCAAAATACTGCTAGAATGCCTTTCATATATCACAAAACATATCGTGGTAATGGAACAATTTTAAATCCAGATAGACTTGGAACTGGAGATTCTGCTAGTTGGGATTTTAAAAATGCTAATCCAAAAACTGGAACTGATTCTAATTTAAAAACAATGTTAAGTCGTAGGTCATTGGGTGAAACATTTTTTCCAGTACCAATAGATTCAACAACTAATCAGAGAGATTGGAACAATAATGGAACATACCCAGAAATGAATAATTATTATATGAGTGCTTCAATGGTCTTACGATTAAAAACAATACAAACTGGTGGTGGTACTGCTGATATATCTAATTCTGGATATAAAGCTGGTGCTTTATATGATACACAATATACTGATGGTGATTCTGGACAAGGTTTTGGATTAATTATTAGGGTTGAATCAGTAACAACTTCTGGTAATGTTGGTGGTATTGTTAATAGTTGGTCAGTATATAATATTGGTAGAAACTTTGATAATGCTGGTACATCAGCACCAAGATTAGCATTATTTCAAACAACTGGTGAAGAAGCAGTAGTAGGGACACAGCATGTTCTTCAGATGTTTCAATATCCTACTGCTGAAACTTATAGTCAATCTGGATTACAAGGATTTGGTGGTAATAGATTTAGTTTTTTAAATGCTGGTTATTCTGGATTAGCTAATGAAAATGAAGGAATTTCATTAAATGACCCAAATACAACTGACACATCAACAATTATTGCTGTTTGTGATAAAAGAAAGAAAAAGATTAATTTAAATGTAGATGAAGGGTTTATGACCCCAGATAATTTAGGTGCTATATTAACGGATCAATTACACGAACCATCGTTAGTTAATTCTACAAATGATGATAAAGCAGATTATTTAGATTATAAAACATTAAACTTTTTTCATAGAACCCCAACTGGGCAATTTTCAGATGTAAGTAAACCAGTTATTGTATCAACACCCACATATCAACCACAATCTGTTAATATGTGTTATGATGGTATTCCTAATACAACCGCAACTTTAATAAGTGCTAGAAGGGGTTTTTATCAACAATTAGCATATAAAAATGCTGACCGATATAGTGGATTAAAAAATTGTTTTTGGAATTTTAACTATTTAACTAATGATTTTTCAGTTGATAATGATATTACTTCTGGTACAATTGATTCTGGAACTATTCCATCTATTGGGGATTTTTCTACTTTACAAACTGGTGACCTTGGGTGTCGTGTTTGTATTTTAAATTCATTTCCAGAAGTTGGAGATACTGACCTTGCTGGATTAAAAAAATATGGTTTAGTTATGACAAATTTAAGATGGACTAAATCAAATATAGATAGATTAAAAACAAATTTCAAAAAAGCAGAATATTATTTGGGTGATTTAACTAAAAATATAGATACAAGTAGTGATAATTATAAACAAAGTTTAGCTGTCAATCTTGATTTGGGAATGTATGATGATGAACTTTCAGCACAATTTCCATTAACTAAAGACCCTAATAAGGGTGATGGTTCTACATTTGTTGGTCAAAGAAGACAATTTGCTAATTATACATTAGGGACAAACACAAATAAAACAGAATATCCAGTTGATTATAATTGGTATGCTGGAGCAAATCAGACTTGTCAAAGTAGTACAATAAGAAACTTTCCAAGTAGTATAGATAATGATGGTCAAGAATTACCCAGTATTTGGGTTAAGAGTAGATGGCAAGATGGTTTTACTTATGATAATGCTAAAGATGCTTCATATACAGCTAATAAAATAAATCTAGAATTTTTATCACACAATATTAATCAACCATTTGATACTAATACAAGTGTATTTCCAGAAAAAGACTTTTTTAAAAAGTCATGGATTGATAATAATGGTGTTATTAAAAGTACATTAGATGCTATTCAAGATGCAATTGATGCTGATTTAGCAATAGTACCAATATTTCCACAAAATTTCGCTAGTGGTAAATTTAATGTTGACCCCGATGAATTACCACAAGACCAGCAACCCCCATATATATGTTTTGTTAATGCAATGGAAGTTGGACAACAAAGTGGTACATTTGATTATAGTAATTTAGGTAATGATAATAATAAATGGGAGATAGATTTTTGGAATGTATCATTCGGAACACAAATTGGATTTGACCATTCATTTACAAGAAACGAAGCAGTTCTTTTTGTGTCACCTATGGTTGGAAACGAACCGCCATTTCTACCAGAAAATTATATGAATGTTGCTTATATGGGTGCTGTTAATCCTTCTATTGGATTTAATCCACAATTATCAAGATTTGAGTTAACTGGTTTGAATACCCCACAAAATATTGGTAATGGTTTATTATCGGATATACCAGAATTAATTGAAGCAAACCCAAACCCAGAACAAACTTGTTTTAAGGTAATGCGAACTGGTCAAATTTGTCAATCTTGGGAAAAGATGGTTGGTGCTAATATTCCGCAAGGTGGAAACGAACAACCATATTCACAAATAGACGGAACATTAATATCACAATTTGATGATAGTCAACAAGAAGAAGGAACACTAATGGATAGTCAAAGTGGAATTGCTATTGAAGGAATATATTTATTTGATATGAATGGAAATGAAACACAAATACAAAATACTGACATAGGAAAATATAAAAATACATTATTTGATAAAATGGGATTTGATATAAATCAATTATTACCATTTTTTGGTGATTCAAATGCTTTTTTTACAAATCAATTCACATTCCAAGCAACTAAACCAACATACGGAACTGGTATATTAAATATTACAAAACCAGCAACAACTGGTTCATATATTTCATCAGCAGAGATTCAGACATTAAGTTTAAATGAATTGAACATGCCTTTGTATGATTTGGGTGTAAATTGTACAAGACAAGCAACACCAGATGCTAGTAATGGTAGTATAACAGCTTTTAAATTAGCAGATAAATTAAGTTTTCCTTATTTTTGTATTTATTCATCTATACCAAATTCTGGAACTGATACACAATGGGTTGGTGGCGATGACGGACATTCAACATTACCTTGTATGGGATATTTAACAAGAGAAAATAACATTGGTGATTTTTACTATAATGCTGAACAAACTTTTCAATATACAGCAACAAAAGATTTTACATTAACTGAAGTAGAAACTGATATACGATTACCAGATGGTACTAGACCAAGATTTGAAGGACATTCAGCAGTAATATATAAAATTACAAAACCATTAACATCATTACCAGCACCACCATTAGTTAAAGGGAAGGGTCAGAAACCAAAAAAATAAAATCTTATTATAATTTAATATGGACGAAGAAAAAATGATTGAAATTAAATTATATAGAAAAAACTATTACCAAAAAAATAAAAAAAAGATTGCTGAATATCAAAGAATATATTATTTAAAAAAAAAAGGATTATCACCAGTTGCTATTTCAAATTGGAAGGGCAAAAGACAAGATACAATAGAAAGAATAAATGGGTCTTTTACAATTACATTTGATTAATTATCATTTAACAAAGTTAAATTAATGATTTTCAAAGAAAATAAATGTCATCGTTCTGTATAATTATATATATATATTTATACATTTTACTGACAAAAAAATATCAATTAAATTATATAATGAAAAAAGTTTTAACAAAATTACAATTAGATAAATTAGCAGAACATAAAAAAAAGGGTTCACATACAACTAAACATATTAATGATATGAAAAAAGCAATGTTAGATGGTAAAACATTTTCACAAGCACACAAATTAGCAATGTTACCAAAAACATATATTCCAAAAACATTATCAAAAGAAGATAAAAAGAAACAAGAAAAAAGTATTCTAGAAAAAAAAGAAAGACCCAAATTGGAAAGTTTCAAATCAAATAAATCTGGTTGGGTAGAAAAGTTTGAAAAAAAGTATAATAAAAAGATTACAGATAAATCTTGGATTAATAAAAATATAATTAAATCAAAAGGTCAAGATGAAATAATGTCAAAAGGCAAGGGAGCATTTTATAGTTCTGGTTCTAGACCAAATCAAACATCTTTTAGTTGGGCATACGGAAGATTAGCATCTGTTATAATGAACGGCAAAGCAAGAAATATTGATAAAAAAATATGGGAAAAATATAAAGTTATTAAAAAGAATTAAAATTAATATCTATTTAATATATATATATAATGTCAACTTATGGAGCATACCAAGATTCATTGTTAGGTCATACTAGTACACAAACAACTCATCATACCACGACACACAGTAAATTAGATACTGTAATTTCTAATTCAAGTCAAACTAATACTACATTAGCTGCTATTTTAGTTGATACTGATGCAGCAGATTCAAGTTTAAATACCATTGAAGCACAAAGTGTTTTTACAGCATCAAGATTAAATAATATTCAAAATAAATTATCAGCAAGCACCGACGGAACTGGTGACACATTAGGACAAATTAATAGTAATATCTTAACAAAAAATGGTGAAATTGAAACAAGTATGAATAGTTTAATATCTGCTAATCATACAGATTTAGGTTCAGTTGCTGGTAAATTAGATACTGTAATTTCTAATTCAAGTCAAACTAATACCACATTAGCATCTATTTTAGTTGATACTGATGCAGCAGATTCAAGTCTAAATACTATTGAAGCACAAAGTGTTCTCACAGCATCAAGATTAAATAATATTCAAAATAAAATTTCAGCAAACACTGATGGTTCTGGTGACACACTGGGACAAATTAATAGTAATATTCTAACTAAAAATGGTGAAATTGAAACAAGTATGAATAGTTTAATATCTGCTAATCACGCAGATTTAGTTTCAGTTGCTGGTAAATTAGATACTGTAATTTCTAATACTGCTTCTATTGATGTTGATACTTCTTCACTTGAAGGGTTACAAACAGCAACTAATACTAAAGTTGATTCATTAATTGGTGCTAATCATACTGATTTAGTACATCTTTCAACTGATTTAGATACAGCAAATGGTCACTTAACTACCATTAAGGGAGATACAACTTCATTAGATGGTAAGGTAACTGCTTGTAATACTGGTGCGGTTGTAATTAGTTCTTCTGCTTTACCAAGTGGAGCATCAATAGCATCACATCAAACAACAAATCATGATAAATTAGACCATCTTTCAACTGATTTAGATACAGCAAATGGTCACTTAACTACCATTAAGGGAGATACAACTTCATTAGATGGAAAAGTTACTGCTTGTAATACTGGTGCGGTTGTTATTTCAAGTGGTGCTGTTACTGCTACATTATCGGCAACTGATAATGCGGTTCTTGATACTATTGATGCTGTACTTGATACTATTAAAGTTGATACAGAAGCAATTGAAACCGCAGTTGAAAGTTTGGATGGAAAAGTTACTGCTTGTAATACTGGTGCGGTTGTTATTAGTTCTGGTGCTGTTACTGCTACATTAAGTGCTACGGATAATGCTGTTCTTGATACTATTGATGCTGTGCTTGATGAAATAAAAGTTGATACAGAAGCAATTGAAACCGCAGTTGAAAGTTTGGATGGAAAAGTTACTGCGTGTAATACTGGTGCTGTTGTTATTTCAAGTGGTGCTGTTACTGCTACATTGTCTGCTACTGATAATGCCGTGCTTGATACTATTGATGCTGTACTTGATACTATTAAAGTTGATACAGAAGCAATTGAAACCGCAGTTGAAAGTTTGGATGGTAAAGTTACTGCTTGTAATACTGGTGCTGTTGTTATTAGTTCTGGTTCTGTAACTGCTACATTATCAGCAACTGATAATGCTGTGCTTGATACTATTGATACGGTTCTTGATAATATAAAAGCGGATGCTATGGATGAAACTGTTATATTCAACGCTGTTATAAATGCTACTGCTTCTGGTGTTTCAAGTGCTTTTGCTAGACCACGAAACGCTACTAATTGGGCGATATTAATTGAAAATACTTCAACCAATAATGGTAATCACGAAATTCATTTAGGGCGGTCAGTTAATAATTCAATTTATTTTACATCATCAACCGATTATAATACAGTGGGAGAGCGAAATAATGTTATTGAATTTAACCCAACTGAAACATTAGGGAGTCAAAAATATTATAAAATTACTATTAATAATCAAGATAGTTCTAATCATACTTATAAAGTAACCGTGTGTGCTTAATAACCATACTTCAGTGCTAATACCGATACAATTATATGAGCTATATTACATTTATGATACTTTTAAAGGCAATATATAAGAAAAGCACTTAAAAGAAACATAAATATTAATATTTATGTTTCTTTTAAGTGCTAATTACCCTTTAAGTATATAAAACAAGCATAAAAGTAATATAAACCAGCTATAATACCCATACAATATATATAATAATATAATAAATTATCTAATTTAATAATATATATATGTGGAAAGGATTAAAAAAAGTAATGTGTAAAATGACTATATGTTGTAAATCAAAATGTAGTATAAATGATACTGACGGCGATGGTATACCAGATGAAATAACTATAAAAAATACTGAATTTCTTGAAGAAATCAAACAAGATTTTATTGATGAAATAATAGAAATAATAAAATAATACTATAAAATAAAAATCTATTATAGTATTATATAAATGAGTACTTGGATAGATCATGTTAAAAAGGTTGCGAAAGCAAAAAAGATTTCTTACAAAGAAGCAATGTCAGTTGCAAAAGCAACATATAAACCAAAAGCTAAAAAAACCGATGAAAAAAAGAAAGATAAAAAAGTTGTAAAAGATAAAAAGGAAAAAAAGATGACTAAAAAAGAAATGAAAGATATGAAGGATATGGAAAAGAAAGATAAAAAATAAATTATTGATATATAGAAATTAATTGTGAAGATAATTCATTTATTAATTTAGCAATTTCAAATGGTGAAAATTCTAAATTATCAATCATTTCATTTATTGTTTGTAATTTCTTTTCAGAAGGCATAACATTTTGGTCACATATTATTGAATTAAATGGTATATATGATTTTTCTAATTTATAATCTTTAAGGTATTCAGATAATCCGTGTTTATTTTCATCATCAACATTAATTTGTAATGTATCCAAATAGACTTGGGGGCATACTTTTAATTTACATAGACCCATTAAAAAAACTTTATCAGTATTTTTAAAATAAGTTCTAGAAACTTCTAAGAAAGCATTAAGACCCCTTTTTTCACTATTTTTAATTCTTGGATAATAAGAACCTTTTTTTATTATTATATCATCTGATATTAATTTTTTCCACAATTCAGTATCAATTAAAATATTTTTCCACCATTCATTATCTTTATCTTCAACACTTCTAAAGTAAATAGATTTTGTCATTATATATTATATTGTTATATAATATATAATCTTTTAAACTTTATTTAGATGTGTTCAAGGATTGAATGATGTACAAATGATTTTTCGATATAGTGTTTGAATTTAATACTGGTTGATGAATTTTTTAATATTCTGTATATTGTTTGTCTTGAAATATTGTATTTATCAGTAATCTCTTTTGTTGTATAATAAAATGTTTTTTCACCTAATGTATTATCTTCTTCATTCAATTCTTGAACAAAGTAATGATAGAAAGATTTATTTTTAGAATTACAAGGTCTCATTATACTATATAATGTATATATTCTTTTAAATGTATTATTTTATAATTTAATTATTTGTCATCGTTTTGTACAAATCACTATATATATTATTACATAATGCTGACAGATTAAGAACCAGTATATTTAACAACTAAATTTTGGTCAGTCATTTGCGATTGTGTCATTAAACTCGCCATTTTATTAACCATTTCATTATTTGCCTTTTCTTGTAATTTTAATGGATTTTCTCTAATTTTAATTGTTGCCCTTGTAGTTGGTTGTAATGATGTTGCTAATGTCATATCTGGTTTCCTAATTTGAATAGTTAATTCATTTAAATCTAATTGTTCTCCATTATTAATATCAATCCAATCTTCGTATGGTGAATTATATGATAATGCTCCATTATCATTATTAACATTAAATACTGATTTTGGTACAACTTTTATAGTTTTACCAATATTACTTGTTTCACCTTCTTGTGATTTAACATTAGTTAATTCTGGAATACTAATATGAAGTGTATCATCACCAGCAATTTTTATTGGTGTTATATCTGATGAAAATGAAAATGTAGCATCATTATTAGCAAGTATATTTTCACCAAATCCAATTGTTGAACCAAGTGAAGCACCAGCAGTATTATTATCTAATTTTGGCGGATTAGTATCATTATTATCTATATCATCTTGTGTAAGTCTTCCTAATAACAATTGACTCGCCATTGATAAATCCGCACCAAGATTAACACCAGATTCACCACCAAATGATAAATCTGTATGATGTTTTTCATTATGGTTTGAATGTCCGTGTTTAAATGGTGTGACCGATTCACCACTAAATAATGTTGGTACATTTCCTTGTGTATTAAATATTCCATCACATTTTACAACTAAGGGTGAAGTTTTTAGTGTTGGAAGACCATCTACATCACCTTTAAAATGTAATGGATCAATTGGTAAAGAACTAATTGCTAATGTAGATGCTCCAATAGCGGTAGTAAATGGGTCAAATGTCCAATCACCAATTTTTGTAGCACTAGCAATAGCTGTATTATTATCAGCATATACATCAAAAACATATGGATTTGTGGTTGATTGTTTAAAAGCATAATCTTCAACAACCGCCGAACCAATACCAGCATATATTGCTGTTTCTGAATCTGTTATTGCCCAAGTATAATCATACCCATTTGTTGTATTAGTTGAGAAGGTCATGACATACACATTATTGACAACTACATTACCATCAGTACCAGTATTACCACTATTTTCAGCAAATGTTGCTAAAGTAGCTTCTTCGTCATTTAATTCAATACCGCTTATATTTTTTTGACCACCATCAATTGAAATAAATGGTTTGTATGGAGCATACCGCACAACAGCACGATTATTAGTACCAGATGACTTACCATTAGTTGGATTTGTTACGATACCACCGCTACCGTCTGGAATTCCCCTTGTTGAATAAATTAAAGAAGTATAAACTACAGTATTAATTGTTTGTGTATAAATAATCGGTCTGCCATCAGAAGCATTTCCCCCAGTTCCATCTGTAATTGCTACATAATTAGCACCACCATCAATTGATTTTAACATTCTAATTACAAAATCGTGTCCATTTTGAGTAGTAGCAGATGTTCTATATATTTCAAAAGAAAATTTATCAGTTTCATTAAATATACCAGATAAATCATCATCTGTTATTGTTCTTCTTTCAATTTGTACTTTACCATTTGGTACATCAATGCTTGTAGTTCCTTGTCGTTGTTGTAAATTACTAAAAATTAAATCATAATTTTCACTTTGAATTAATATATCACCAATTTCATTATCAAATGAATTATTAACATTTACATTATTTTCAGCAGAAAAAGCATTTCTAATTAATCCAGTATTAAATTGATGAATTTTTAGGTCTTGATCAAATTCATTACCAGTACCTTGAAATCCAAGGTCTTTAATTCTAAACACCCCTTCGTGCAATAGAATACCTTTATCTAATATAGCAGAACCATATAGTGTATTATTATCTGTTTCTGTATTAGAATTGTTTTGAATAGTTGATACTTGATTATTAGCATCATTATTAACAATAACAAGTGAACCCGTATTATTACTATTTTTATTAGATGTCCAGATTCCACCCTTTTTATTTGCTGGTGTAGTTATATTAGTAAAACTAATAACAAATTTATCTACTTCTGGTGGGTTTGCTAGTGGATTACCATTTGTAAAAGCACATGACCACACATAATTCTCTTGTAGTATAACAGAATTCATAGCACGACCAATTTCAACAGCTAATTCTTCGCCAGTATATCTGCTTGTTTTTAATGTAGCATATCTATAACCAGAATTATTTCTGAAATTTGCTATCATATAAGCAATAACATTATTTTGTGATGTAATCCGATAATATCCATCATCACGGAAATGGTAAAAATGGGTTAAACAAACTTGAGAATTTGCTTTAATTATTAGGGGTTGTGGAAAATGATTTTTAAAATTAAATGGTTGTTGGTCGATTATATCATTATTTGTCTTTGATGCTAAGTTTATAAGTGACATTATTGTATATACTATTAAAATATATTATTTTTTTTATATTTTAATATAATAAATATGTTCAAATCACTACAAAATAAAGATGAAATTGAAGATAGTACAAAACTTGAAAATAATTCACTAAATAAAGTAGATAAAAAAGCAGAGAAAGAATTAAAACAAAAAGAAAAACCAATTAATCCTAAAATGATATTTGAAAATTTGAAAACGAAAAAATCAATTTCAAATAGTAAATTTAGAAAACCAACACCAGAAGGTGAAGGCAAAAAAAGTAAAATAATAAGTATAGAAGATTATTAAATCATTTAACTTTGTTAAATATATGTCATTGTTCTGTATAATTATATATATATATTTATACATTTTGCTGACATTTATTTTAACCTTCTAAATTTTAAATAATATTCTGTATATTCTTTTGTGGTTGGGTCTATCTTTTTAATTGGTCTACAACTTTGATTTATTTTTTTAAGATTTCTTAATTTAGGCATATTAAAACTATATTCAACAATTCTATTTTTACCTTCTCTTTTTTGTTTATTACTAATCCAACCTTCACCAAGTAATGATTTAGTCATTTTGAAAATTATTTTCTTTTTTTCTTGTTCATCATTCATATTAATATCAGTTAATTTACCCCTACAAAATTTTTTATATTTTTTAATCATATCATCTTTTGATATTTTAACTTTTTCATCAATTTTTTCAAATGTTGGTGTATAACCCATTGTTTGATATACTTGTTGTAAAAATACGATATCGGCATATTTACCATCAAGTTTTTTAAATTCAATATCATCTTCATTATGTAACATTTTAGAAGCATAATTATCTGATTTAATGTAAAATGCTTTCGCTTTAATAAATTTTTCAGCTTTCCCAGATTCACAAAATAATGCTTTATTTTTTTTTAATAATTCAGTATTTTGAATTCTCAATACATCTTGATTTAATTGTGAATTCAATGCTGAACCAACATCAAAATTATTACTATTAAATTTGTTAACTCTCATTTTTTTGATTAGTATTTGTTTACTATCTTGTTGTATAGTTTTTTTTTTAATAATACTTGTATCATGAAATCCCCTTTTTGGTAATAATAATTTAAAATGAACATATTTATTTGTATTATATGAATCTTTTTTAATCATCAAATCAGTATATAAATCAAGAAATATTTCTTCAATCCATTCAGAATAAAAACCACGACCAATTAAATTATATGCTTCTTCTTGTTTTTTTACATAATTATTATGAACTTCACCAGTATTTTTATATATACATTTGCTAAACTCTTTGTTTTCAAAGCAGTAGTATAAATGTTTTATTTTTCTTTCTCTGTTAATTTGTTGAAACATCGCAGAAGGGGAAATTGTTTGTCCAGTATAATAACAATAAACTGGTCTTTTAAATTCACCTTTGAAACCATTACTATCATTACCATAAACTATTTTTGGTGAATAAATCACTCTAGGTTCATTTTTCAAATCAATATGTTCTTCTGAATTTTTTCTAATATCATCACGAGCAACTACAAGTTTAATTGGTTTATTTGGATTCTTTTTTATTAGATGTTCATAAATATCTATTGCTTCTCTTTTTGAATCTGTAGCAAGAAAAAATGTTTCTTCTTTTGCTATTTTATTAACAAGATGTGCTTTTTCATATAATTCTGTTGCTGGTGTAGATTTATTATGAATATGTGTATTTTGAATATAAATAAACCCATTTCTTTTTGTTTTGATATAATTAATAAATTTAATTGATATATCTGATATATCGGCATCAGCACACACAATTTTTTTTGCTTTCATAAATATTTCTTCTACTAAAAATGTAAATACTTCCATTCGTTTGTTGTCCATTGTTGTTGTGTCTAAACAATATTCAACTAAACTATTAAATTCATCAAGAAATACAACACGATTTTCAATTTCATAATCTGTCCAACTATTTAATTTCATAATACTATCAATACAGATTATAGCACCTTGATGCATTGATTCCAAACCATATTGATAAAAGTCAACACTTTTAAAAGAATCAATGTTTTTTTCACTATTATAATCTTCATATTGGTCACGAGCGAGTGAAATTCGTGAAACTATATTAATGAATTTTTCACCACTACTTTTTACATATTCTAAAAATGATGATGATTTTGCTGTACCAGTATCAGATTGAATAATTATATGATCATGTTTGGTATAATCAAAACCATTTTCATATAAATCATTCAACTTTGTTGAATTATTGGTATTATAATTAAAATCATTGACTTTATCGCCAGTTAAATAAGGCATATCAATAATTTGTTCTGGTTTATATTTTCTTTCTGGTAATGATTTAAATTTTGATAGATTGATAAAATCTAAACAATTTGACATTTTTAATAAATGTTCAAAATAATGACATTCTTCATTTTTATTTTTAGTTTTTGCCCAATAATAATCATTTTGTTTCGTATTATATTGAGTTGAACCATATTTTTTATTGTATAAATTCCACAAATCTTTTCTGTTAATTTGTTTCATACCAGAAGTAAAAACCAACCATTTATTGAAATCTGTAAAATAGTTTCTTGGTATTTTTTCTATAATAAGATGTAATTCATCATCGGTTAAATTATAATTATATGTTTGGTCAATATGAGCTGATGCACCACTTTTTTTTACTTTTTTTGATTGTTTTGATTTAGATGGTTTTACTGAAATTTGTGTATCATTATCATTAAATACAATATCACAAAGAAATGCTTTTAAATCATCTGGTATTGGTTTAATATCTCTATTCAATTTTACACTATATTCTTTACCATTTATTTTTGAACCAAAACCAACAATATATCCATTACTATCACCACCACGAGTATCAATTTTATATTTATCATTTTGTGTTTGTAGTAATCCTTCTTCGTGTTTAAATAACAAATGTACACCACCATTTGGTGTTGTTTGTGTGAATGTATCAAAATGTTCAATATAGTTTGTACCAAATTTATCAATAAATAATTTATGATTTGGATTATTTATTGGATCATATGCTTCTTTTCCTTCTTTTGAATAAAAATCTAAATCTACAGCAAACACACCACTGGTTTCGTTACATACAATACCAACATTATTTTGACAAGTAGGTTTAAATGTTTTACTTTGGTTTCTTTTATCTACCCAACTATTAATTGGTAATTTTCCATTCCCCAATTTTATTTTCAAAATGTCTTCAATCTTCATTCTATTATTATTATCTGTTATTTTTTTAATCATTTTTATTCTATCTTCAAATGTTGTTTCTTTGATATTAAGTGTATCTGATTTAATTTCAGTTTCTATCAGATTTTGAATTAAAATATTTTTTGTCATTCTATTATATAATGTAACAAGATATTTCTTTAAGTATATTAAATAAAATGTTATTTAATCCGAAGGATTCATTAATAATCTTTGATTATGATTTTATTTACCATTTTTATCAATTATTTCTAATGATGATTTATTAAAATTAACTCCATTTCTCTTTTCAAAATTTCTTTCATAGTTTGTATGTTTTTTAGAATGAAAATGGTTGGAATATCTACAAGTTAAAATTATACTACCACAAGGGCACTTGATATATGTTCTATCGAAAAAAAGTTTATCATATGTAGAATACATATATAGTATTTAACATATCATATACTTTTTAAATTAAAATAAATGTTATATTTATATAAGGATTCATTAATAAATATGTTATATTTATGAATTTATATATAAAAATAATATGTTATATTTATATATACAATGGAAAAAATTAAAAAAGCAATTGATGAAGCACGAAACATTAAAGCTAATTCTTTACGAGCATATACAATAAGTATTCAAAAATTACATAATGCTCTATTTGATAAAGATATTGTCGATAAAGCAAATCCACTTGATTTCTTAAAAGATGAAGACGGAGTTTTAAAAGCAATCAAGGATTTAAAAATTAATACACAAAAAAACTATTTATCAGCAGTTATCGTAGCATTAGATTCAATGAATGCAAAAAGATATGCTACTGAATTAAAAGAATATAGAGAATATTTAGATGAACTTTCTAAAGAATATATTAAAGAATTAGAAAAAAATGAAAAAACAGATAATCAGAAAGAAAATTGGGTTAGTTTATCTGCTTTGAAAAAGGTCATGAATTCATACAAAAGGGATTTACAAGATAGGGAAGTATTTAAAAAAGAAAAATTAACTAAAAAACAAAGGGATATTTTACAAATGTGGGTTGTCAGTAATCTGTATTTACACGATGACAATCCACCAATTAGATTAGATTATGGTGATATGAAGGTAATTAGTATTTCAGAATATAATGATTTATCAAAAGATGATGAAGAAAACAATAATTATTTAGTAGCACAAAGTAGAACTAAAAAATTTTTTCATTTTGGTGAATTTAAAACAAAAAAATCACAAGGTATTAAAAAAATACCAGTTGGAAAAGTTTTAAATAGTGTGTTGAATATATGGTTGAGATTTAATGATAGTGGATTTTTATTAATCGATTCAAGAGATAAACCAATGAATTCAAATCAATTATCAAAATATATTAGTAAAGTATTTTCACCTACTGGTAAAAAGATAACCGCTAATTCATTAAGACATATTTATATATCTGAAAAACACCCAGTTGAAGTTAATGATAGTAAACAAAAAACTGCTGACAAAATGTTACATAGTGTTAGTACTCA
>Ga0209092_10002465_pt1 | contig 16989 bp, 9 predicted proteins | sample FraStrMetagenome_FD_187446 | JGI IMG/M metagenome (GOLD analysis project Ga0209092, IMG submission 187446) | Marine eukaryotic phytoplankton communities from Arctic Ocean - Fram Strait ARC3M Metagenome (SPAdes) (version 2) | ecosystem: Environmental > Aquatic > Marine > Oceanic | place: Fram...
TTTCTGCTGCTGTGTTTCTTTTTTAGAATTCGAATGTTTGAGGAATAATAATAATAATAACTGACGATGGTGTGGCATTTCACAGCAGTTGACATACTAATATTGACACCTTCCTCGAAAGAATTCATACAACGGTAAATTGGCTCTCGTACGAAACTTTTGTATAGGAATAGGGAGTTACATCTATTTTTATATAGATCAGATTATGTATAGGCACCAAAAAAGTCATTTTGTTCAATGTTTACGTAAGGTTTTTTGAAGTACTTACCAATATTCGTAGAAAACTGGAAAATTCCTATTGGAAACTACGTGCTATAGTTCTTTCTTAAGACTCTACGGTATAGTAGTTTGGATTTTGATTCTTAGTCTCATTTTGGTTGCTACAATCAAAATCTTCCAGCAGGTATTCTGCAGCCAAATCACAATGTCTACCATGATGGAAAAACGCCTTATTGTAGCCACTCTTGTAGCAGCTTGCTTGACCATTTAGTATGCCATAGAAAATAGAAATTTTGATCGTTATTTCAGCCAAACGCAAAGATTTGAGTGTTGTTGAAACACTAGAGGGGAATATTTCAGAGCTAGAATTCGAGGAGGTACAATCTTTGCAAGAGCTTCTGAAAAAAAAAAAACTCAGGAAACATCCAAGGCAGTCTTTGTCAAAGAAATGACTATTGATCAACCCCCAAAGAACATTATATACCAATTCATATGATAGAGCAGACAGGAGGTGCATTTGTGAGTCTCGTCTCTCTAGCTGTTTGGATCCCTCTGAAAAAATTGAAGAAATGGCTGAATCTACTTTATCGCTGCTTGGCATTGACGAAATTATCTGCTGTCTCTCGATAGTCACGCAAATCTAATAGATCGTGAAAGTGCAGGGCCTGTCACTGCACGTAAATCTTTTCTTATAACGATTCACCATATTTATTTTTGCATCTTGTTGTCTACCATTTTGATTTATATGAAAAACTGATTCACTTTCGACATATACAAAATAATCCCTTGGTTATGAATGAATATTTCCATTCTCTTTTCTAGATATACCAAGAATACATTTTGTATTCATATTTTGGCTTTCTATAAAATATATTCGATAATTTGATAGTGATAATATCCCATCATAAAGTATTTTTTGTAAATCTGGGGGGTCCTTTTTGTTTGTTGATAATGAGTTGACATGACAATATCTTTTAACTTGATAGATTATTATTACACATATTACGAGCAACAATTAATATTTATCGACGATCAATCTTTACAGAATTTCTCAATTGATCCAGCGTCATTGTCTTCCAATCAAATCCCACAATTTTATTCAAATAATTAGACGCCAGCGTTTGCTTTATTTCTCGACGTTTTTGTCCGTTGAAATCTCGTGTTTGATCATAATCCATCCCATCTATTGTAAGGCGTACTATTTCATTTTCATTAGATGTGCTTGGTACATATGACCAATCAATTGGTCCCTGGATACATTTTGCATCTACCAAGCATTGCAACGCATTCAGTGCTGTCTGTGGTAGATTGGATGTACCAATAGATTCACCATTATCAGCTTTGTCTTCACGGATATACTGCATCTTTTTTGAACTTGACCCACCGCTTTTCTTCTTTTTATTTTTCTTTTTTTTCGCATCTTCTGTAGCTTTTGCTGCTTTATATGCTACTTTGTATTCCATGTCTCTGAATAAGCTTGTTAATTTATCTGATTTTTCATTATGTTGATCCTTTTTTTTTTTTTTTGAATTTGTCATCCATTTCGGCTCTGATGTCGCCCATAAGCGAGTAACTTTGATTTGTTTACTTGAACGTAAATAAGAAAGTCTATCAGAAAATGGTTCAGGTGGGGAAAATGGGTACTCCATATCCTTGAATGTATGAGAAATAACTGTCCAATATCTAGAACTAGTTCTTATTTTTCGACCACGCTTCATTTTGGATGCCTGCTGATCACTGCGGTAACTCTTTGTGCGATTTCCTTTTCTTCTAACACTTTCTTTCCGATCTGGATCCTTCAAAATCTCCATTAGATCAGTACTATTATGTTCCTCATTCATTTCGTCAAGCTCTTTCTCGATTAGCTTAGTACACCTTTCTTTGAATAATTTTATATCAAAAACATTATTCTCTGAATCCATGCAATGGCCATAGATATCTTCTACTGTATCATTTATAGTGAGCAAATTATACGGTTCAGGGACTAGATGTTTAGCTTGCGCTGGCAAGGCTGCGAGACACGACAATCCTGCGTCAAGTGGTTCTGTAAAATTGTTTCCCCATAAATGTTCTCGACCAACGCTGTCAATTGTATTATTTTCATTTGTAACATTAGTAAAGTATTCAACTATTTGAGCTGCAGTTGGGGACATCCGCCGACCATAATTGTATGCATAATCTGCACATACACCATCCTGATATGTTTGGAGATTCCATAAGATTCCTGTAAGATATTGTTGTACATTGCAGCTTACTGGGCCATGAACCTATATGGATGTATAGGTGAGTTGTATCATTTTATTCAAGCATGACAATTCAACGAACAATTATAGTTCTAAAAGCTTACCTCCCAGGCATATCCGGAAGATGAGATCATTCCTCTCTCGCTTTCGAAATCTAAACCATCATCATTTATATCATCATTTACATCATCATTTACATCTTCGTCCCCATCTTCATCTGTTTCATCAGTGTCTTCGTCATCAATATCTTCATCAAAGTAATAATCATTTAATTCCTTCCAATCACTACCTAAAATTTCGGCCATTGCTAAACTTGCCACCCGATGCTTTGTTGTTTTTAAGGATGTTCGCTGCTCGTGTTTCATTTCAAATGTGTAGTGAGGGGAAGTTTCTGAATTTGTATCACCCAAAGTTACTTGAACGTATTCCTCACGTTCATTTTTTCTTCTTTTTCTGGAAGCTTTACCTTTCGACGAAGGTTTTTGATTGATGCCAATTTTGGGATTTCTTTCAATTACACTCCAGACTGCTGGTTTTGGAAACAAGCCTTGTTCCATCATGTTATTGAATACACCCAAAGGAGTTACATAGTTAGCTTTTCCTGAATAAGAAAGAAGATCAGCGTTCGATGATTCAATAAACTTCGGTGCTTTTCGTGCCAATTGTCGAAAGAATGCCAAACAAAAAGGTATGTTGAAGGACAAAGTTTCTCGATTGATCAAAAATGGACGATTGGTGGCCAATAAATTTTCTCCCCTGGAAGATAAAGGTGTTGTTCCATTGTTAGATTGAGAATCTCTCTTTTTTTCTTCAAGATCTAGCCATTGTCGTAATAATTTCAGGTATGTATGAAAGAGTTTATTGAATCCGGAGCTTCCTCTTAATTTTGGTAAATAATCGTTCCCATTCAGGATTAATAACAAGACTAGATCTGTTCGAACATTCATAATCAAATCTTCCTCGGACCATGGATACGTGATATTATTGGTTGGTGCAATGTTTTTGGATTCTGAATTTTCCGTGGAAGTAACAGAGTTGGGTGTCAAACCCTGTGGTAAATACTTTAATAATTCTAAAGTAGTTTGCCACAAAGAAACAGAGTAACTTTTTTTGTTGCCATCGGGTAAAATAACGAATACATTATGAGTAATAGAGGGCGGCAAGATCAATCCTTCCAATACCAAATCTGAATCACCACCCATTATTGCAATCGAATCTCCCGGCTTTATCACTTGTCTCTTATTTCGAGTTGAGATGGAAATTCCGTTGGGATGTTGCTCACGTTTATTTATAGATTGTCGTCCTCCTTGAGAACCTAATTGAAACACCCAATCCAATAATTTGACTTCTCCTTCTCCCGGCGAATCACTCGTTGAGAGATAAACCTTTACATTTCTTTGGTGTCTTCTTAGAAGAGACGTAGGGTTGGTCAATCGCTGCCACGTCCAATACAAGATAGCGTCAGCTGCTCTATCCATAAAAGCCGTACCAGGAGTTATGCATAACGTTTGTTCTTCGTTTATACGATATCGTTGTTTACGTTTCCTATTCGGTAATAATAAATTAAGCATATTCGCGGAAGATGAAGATGTAGACGTAACGCATTTGTTGTTTTCGTGCCCTTCTTGAGGACTAGCATCATTTACTTTTTGAATCCGATTTTCCAATAATTTTCGTCGTTCTCGTTTCAGTGCTGCTCTTGCAACTAAACCATATCGTCTCCGTCGTTGAGTTGCTAACTTTGCTGCACTTGGAGGTCCATCCAAGGCCAATACTACACTTTTGGTAGGTTTTGCCAAATGCAAACATTTGTCTAATTCTTTTATCACCATAGTCAATGCGTGCCCTTCATTTCGTGCTCTCCGTAACGATACGTGTAGCAGTTGATTTACATCAATCAAAACATGATCAAAAGTTTCTGAATCTAAAACTGGTTGATTTTTCTTTTTATTTTGTTCCTGTTTGACCTTTAAATGATTGCTTGGACTTGTGTTGATAGGCGTCATGGAATCGGGAAATGTTGATTCAAACCATCCCCGGAATCCTTTAATTCCCATCAATGATGTCGTCGTGATTGGATGGGCAGTTGATTTCTTTAGATTCTGTATTGAAGATAATAGGTCGTTGTTATGCGCATATGGTCTTGTTAAAAGGAGAGAATGGTACACAGGAGAGAAAATGAAGAAAAGTATAACAATGAAGATGCCATTTTTTTCAACCATTTTAATGCTCGATTGAAATTAGATGAGAATGGAATATATTTTGTAGTTAAACTTGATTTGATAGATGCTATGATTGCTTTTTTGTAGGCTTAGTTTCCCTTGTAAGTTTATTGTTTCGACATGGTTTGTTGAAATAGAGAACAGCCAAACATGAGGAATTTGCAAAAATATACCTGCGTGAACTTATTGTAGAACTGACTTGATTGGATGACACTCCAAAAGCTACAAGCAGAAAGATGATGCTGCGTGTATTTCAATCACTATAGAGCACACGTACGTAAGATGGATCCAAAAAATGAGGGCTATAATATTAATATAGTACGGAAAAAAGACTCTCACGGTTTGAGCCATACATTTTTATCTGCTATGCACGATGTCATTTTGTTTTGTGTGATGGTGTCATGTGAGTAAAAGGTAGTAAAATTTTGCATCAAATCGATGATGGTCATCATTGGAAGATGACGTAATATTAATTAATTAGAGTATGTAAAACTATAAAATATGATATTTCATCTCTCAATTTTATGGTGGGATTTTATTTATTTAGAAAAAAAAATTCACCAATGTATCAAAAACTCTGCTTTATGATAACAGATGCATTTGCTGAGCTGCTGAATGTTTTCGCCCATGGAATTTCACCTGGTGAACCTGCCCAAACTGGAATTTCCGTTCGAAATTCCATTTCAGACACTATTCTTTGACTTGAGTTACCTTTAATATCTTTATTGCTTTCGATTTTTCGTTTTCCAGATTTCTTCTCAAAAGTTATAGCATATCGCCAAGCATGCAATGCTATAGAATGTCCATGTTGCAAAAGTTGCGCTGGAGTAAACGATTTTAATATCCCCTCTTTACCTTGATAACAAAGACAAATATCACGAGCATTTTTCTCTTCTTTTTGGGTTATGATACTATTGTCGCATTCACTTTTTATTTTACAAGAGTCCATGATAGAGTTCAAAACCCTATCTTCCCAACACATATCCTTCTTCCCACGATCAATGAGATTGTGGTCTAAACTACCACCGTACTGAACATCATTATGAATGGGATAACCGATCCATTGCAAATGTACTCGAAGTTGATGACTCCTGGAATTAAGAAAAGAGAAGGAGAAAATCCATGAATGTGATAATTTAAACCCAGTAATTAAATGTTGAATCAAACTACCAATGCGTACCGTCCGGTAATGGGATAACATGCAATAAGGGATGTATCAGAATCGCCATCATATGATATGTATTTGAATCTACTAGAAGCTTGTTTGCCTTTCGGAGAAACTGCTCTAATACCATTGCCAGGATCAACAGTATCAATAGCAGCATTTACCTCTACGAATTCTGTTGAAATTGCATCGCTAGTAAAAGTGGCAGTGTCCTTTTCGTCATTTTCCAATACTTTACTCCATTTCCATGTTTGTGATGATGTGGTGGTAGATGTTTCATAAATAGTGTTTGAAAGAATGTTTACATTCTCACATTCCGAAATGGAGCTTGGGAACTTTCCCTGTTCATTAAAATTGAGATTTTCGACGCGTAAAGATTGAGAAAAAGAATCCAAACTAAATCGATTTCTCGAAAGATTTTTTGATTATGTTGGAGGGAATTCAGCTTACCTTCACTTTTGCAAGGTACATCTTAGAGACATTACCAACACTCATTTGAGTTTGTAATAGTCTAGCGACCTTTGGTGAAGTACAGCAGAGGGTCAATCCAGATGTTACACGATCTAAACGATGGCACGGAATTAAGGATCGTGGTTGTAGAGATTCCTGTGCTTCAACCATTAGAGTTAAAGTATTTGAAAGGTAAGGTCCTGCCGGATGAGTCGGCACAGTAGATGGCTTGTTACAACAATAAATTAGAAATTCCTCTTCATCAATGCTTTCTTCATCATTGAGAAAATGGGAGCGAACGTATTCAGGAATAGGTATTTTTTCTACAGCTATAATTGAGGGCACTAAAACTGGAGGTTCGACCCAATGTAAAATTCGACCTATAACATCCATGTTTTTCAAGTACGGATCCTTTGTATTGCTACTTTCGTCCTTTTTAGATTCATATACATCACCAGTTACAAAAGGTAGGGGAAGATTTGATGCTTGTATGGGTTTACCATTAATTCGAATCAATCCTTGTTCAAAAAGTTTTTTAAAGCCATCTTCGTCTTTTGCAATATGTGCAAATTCTGTTTTTAACACTTGAGATAACCTTTTGCCGCACCACTTTCCCTTCACATGAGTCTGCAAAATACGAGTGCAGGGTTTTGGGCAACGTAGCGATGTTACAGGGTCGCGATAATGGGATGGCGGGAGAGATAATTTTAATCGTTTGATCTCTTCTATATCGACCTGTTTCTTCTTTTGTTTCGATTGTCGTTGAGTGGCAGATGGGCGATTTCGTTGTCTTTTTGTGGTAGGCGGTATCAAAAGAACGTTTGCTTTGGAATTAATACAAATGCCGGTCTCTTCTATTTTACGTTTTCTCGCTAAGCCATGGAAACCCCAGCATGATCCGTTACAATTCAGCTCACCGCAACTTCGACATGCAGATTTTTCCCTTGTAATACCATCAATGCTATCTTTATCGCCATTTTTTTTAATCCAAAAAAGACGACTTTGTACCTTATCTAGCTGCTTTTGTAAAGTTTTACGTTTCTGTTTGAACTTTTTGCCTATGGCAATCTCATCTTTGAAATTTTGTAATTCTTTTTGTTGTTTCTTCAACTCATGAGAAGAAAAGATGGTTAAATCACTGAAGTAACAAGATTGTAGATAAGAATGATCCTCGCAATGATATTCGCCCTTCGGCTTCATTTCTTTTCGACATATATCACAAACCAAAGTGGGTTCACGACAGACAGTACAAATACTATCTGGGGTAAAAGTATCCCATGGTATATTGCAATAGCGGCATTTTCCAACAATAATACTTTTAGGGCTGACAGGGGAAATGTGTCCTTCCTCTTTTGATTGTTCATTATTTGAAATATCAGTCTTTATCAAATTATTACTTGTAGCAGGATCATCGGCAACACGTCTATCAAATACAAAATTCTTTCCTTGAAACATACCACTGGAACCATATTTTTCCAGATATTTGTGTATTCCACCTTTTAAATGAAACACTGGATTGTCTTCTGTTGCATTATCCTCACGTAAGGCATTTCGAACATGAGCACTTGCTTTCTCACATCGAATACCACCAGTGCAATACATATAAATAGTCCGGTTCTTCAAATATTCCGTATTTTGATGTACCCATGTTGGAAATTGTTCAAAAGTTTTGGTTTTGGGATTAATGGATGATTCAAAATGTCCAATAGCATATTCTTTTTGATTTCGACAATCGATCAGTATTGGCTGTTTCTTTTTAGCATTGGAGCTTATAGCTGACACATGGGTATCGGAAGATGGAAACAATGTTTTCATGGAGTTATGCCATTCTTCGGGTGTTAAATATCCTTTACTAGTATCCTTGACAGAAATACTGGATAACTTTCCACCAGTGCTTATGATTTCGCTCACAAGTTTTATGTTCAAGTCGGGGAATAAGGAATCTTTGACATTATCTAATATAGTTGGAAAGCTCCATTTAAAATCCTCCGGAGAATCAATGATGAATAAAGGAATATTTGCGATTTTTGAAAGATCATGACTGGCACTCCAAAATTCCTTTATACTTTCCATTACTTTAGATGGTATAATTTGGATTTCTTCCAAATATTGAGAATGATACCAATCTTTTCCATGTAAAGCATAGGTAAAAGCTAAAACTTCTAGATAGTTCCCCGCAAGTGTCCCATTGATGCCTTCTGAATCGTTAGACAATCCAATTAAAATTCGACCTTTTAAATTCAATTTGGAACATAAGCGAATATATGCTTGACGATATGGTTCCATAATGCTGGTGTTGCTTGATAAATTACCATATTTGTAGAATAAAATAACGCTTGGTGCTTTGGGATCTTGAGTATTGTGAATTGGCTTTATATTGATATTATTCGAAGTTCGTTGAAGAATAGGTTGAGACATATTTGGTGAGTTCAACTGTAACTCTGAATCTATTGATTGGGATTTTGTAAAGTTCCGATTATATCCGTTTTTTTTGTAAAAATGATGACGTTTCACCTTTTTTTTGCCACGCGGAGCATTCACATTTTGTTCAAATCTCTTCGATTTTGATTGGTTTTGTGAAATTTTTGGAATCTTATACCGTAAATGACAGATTTAATGACCTGGAATTTAACCTCTCAACGTATTCTCCATTTAGCGGGTTTGAATTTCCTGGCTATGTAATATCTGTTGTAGTATATGTCGTATGTAGGACATGAGATAGTGTAATAGCCTATCTCACTCTTAATGATTAATATAGTTTATTACCCTATATCAGGTTATAGAGCCACACTAAACGCACAGAAGACAGAGCGATTCTGTTCTTCTCACAACTTGGAAACGTTAGAGCGATTCTAACTTATCCCCCAGTCGAAGGCGATCTGAGACTGGTTACAACGACATCAAGTGTCACCTGAGTCGATTCCAACAAATCACTCGAACCTTCAAACCGTGATATCCAATCATAACTGGAATCACGATTAAACAGAAACTTCTATAAATATAACAGAAGTTTGAGTAAGCATCACGCTTAAATAATTCATCACAAATAGGTGTAAGGTCCACGCACGACGAGTAAATATTCGGCTAAATATTTGGAACTATCTACGGCAACTCAACAATTTGATACTAGATTAAGGTTCTAAATAACGATTTCCTCTTAAAGTGAAAGCGATATATTCATATCTGAAAAGTACAATAACGAATATAAGATCCGTAAATAAAATTTACCTCATTTCTCTTCGTTTCAGATTTTGGAACTTAGTGGTTGAAAAATATACTACCCGAAACAACAATGAAGAGAAGCAAAATGACCACAAGAGGCAAACCGATCGAACCTACATGGACCTATCTCAACTCTTCTGTGGATTTAAGAAGAGATGTGATGATACGGCTACAGGCGTTCTTCTCATATGAAAAGAACTGCAGGACGTACCCCACACATTACACATCATTTGAAACTGGACTAATGCACAAACACGGTGTCATGAAACTGTGTCAAATTGTGGTAGAGGAACTAGGCTTGAAATCTGTGAAGGTTAACAAACAAAAGGCATCACAGACGACAACCAAGAAAACAATGGTGCTAGTTCCCTTTACGAATGCTATGGAGGCGCCAGACATGGAAGTTGATGAATCTAGCAATGAGTTCTCTCATGTAGAAAATCTTGCAATTACAAGGAATGTGGAAACACCTTCAACGCTAGGATCTCAGGAGCTCCTTCAGCAAACGCAAGTGGAAGGATCGCAAGATCATGCATCTAGTAACATTCCAGAAGAATGGTACACCCAGATGGAGGAAATCATGGAATTAAAAATCAGAAAGATGAAAGAGGACCTCGAACTAAACTTCGATGTACTATGGAGTAAAAGAAGAGAAGGGGTAATTCAAGAGACCCAAACATTGATTGCCGACCGGATGAAAAACGTTAGTGAAACTCAGGTAGACGAGAAATTGGAACAATATCTCGTGACAACCGGTGAATCTATGATGGACAAACTAATGACATCCAAGAAAGATGAGATGGTGGAAAATGTCACAGCAGTAACCACAGAAGTGGCCAACAAGGTGACTCAAAAATTTCAGACATCCGCAACACTGAGAAGAGAACAACTTTTACGCGAACTTGAAAGTAAGGAAAGCAAGGCAATCAAACAGATAGCGCAAAAACGTGATGTAATGTTGGATATCATGGAAAAAGCAGTTAATGATGCTGGTGAGAAAAATGAAGACCACATCAAACTTGTTTCCTTGGAAGGAGATAAAGCAATTGCAAAAATAGTTCAACAAAGAGACACAGCATTGGGGGATATCAACGAAGAAGTTGCGCAAGCAATAATTGAAATCCAATATGCAACGGAGCAGGATAGGGTAGAAGAAAGAGTCAAAGATGAGCACGAATCGGAACATACCACAAAGCACGTCACTCCATCAAAACCAATGGGTGAGAGGCATCCAAAATTCATGGAGGTAGACGAAGATAATCTTCATGCTGACCCGCCTCCTATTCAAAATAGGCGACATAATAATCAGTATGGTTCATCCAATAAGGATGATAAAGCATGGAACACCCTATGGAGTGTGAGCTCATTCCACAAGCAATTCAAAGCGAAGTTGAAGAGCGAAAGTAACATTTTAAGCTTTTACCAACAATTATATGTCCAAGGGCCAGACTATGGCATCCATGTAAAAAGACTGGAGGATATACAACCAAATGAAGATTTATGTCCAACATCATTTAATAGGGACACCAGAAACAACATGGCACGCACCATATATCAAAAGTTGCAGGATGATGACTGTGTGAGTGTTTCTTATGAGAAAGCACAACAACTGATTGAGCAATACTCGAGTTCATCCGATGGATACAAGGTACTAGCCCAGTTGCTTAGGTTTGTACATCCTAACCTTCAACAGATGACTTCGAAAACTTATGAGGTACCGACACTCTCCAGAAGCAGGAGCAATCTGTACAGATATGGTGACAAGATGACCAACTATATTTTAAATCAGAGGATTTGCAACAGATGGTATAGTGAAGTGGAAAAATCAATTATGTTTCTAAATAACTTAGATACAAATAAATATACTGAATCTAAGCAGAGAGCCCTAGCAGAGATTAGACAGATTGAGACAAGCATGGCGAATGGAGGAAAAATGGACCCAAATCTCATGATCGAATCGCTACCTACGACGATTGAACAATACCACATGCAACTTTATGGTAACAAGAGTGATGAAACTTATAAAAATTCGAAATTTAATACTTCCTTCATCCGTAATCTCATGAGCGATGAGTCACAATATAAATGTGATTTAGCAGATGACATGGAGAAATCTGACGACGAGCAAAGGCCAACAATCAGAGCATTTGGTAGGAAACATGAGAAAACATCGGCCTACAATCAGAGAGGGCATAATAGAGATCAGCGACCCATGTCCCAATGTAGAGCCTGTGGAAGATGGGGATGTAATGAGCGTAAGTGTTACTTCACAGCAAAAGTACATCTAGCATTAAAATATATGAAGGAAAATGGATCATCAGCTGTCAAACTAGCGGAAGAATACCTACGAATTAACTCCAAACGCACCAAAATGTCAACAATTCGAACATTGGCATCAATGGATCCAGAACTTCATGAACAGTTTCTTCTAAACGGCGACAAAGTTCTTCAAGACTACGATGTTGCAATACCAATGGAAACCATTGATTTTGAGGAAGAATGAAATTCAACTCAAAATGAGGCGCAAATTCACTCACTTCATGTAAGAACAAATAATATGAAAATTGGTCATAGTTCGAAAATGAAAGCAGAAGAGCGTAAGAATCCAGCAGTACTCGCAGAAGAGCGTAGTGAAACAAACGTAATAGCAGAAGAGCGTAATCTGAAGGAAGAAGAAGTTGCAGAGGAGCGTAGTTTATTTGTACAGGACGTGATTGAATCCATTGGAAATGACATTAATGGTGGTACTGGCATAAATCTGGTACGATCATTGATTGAGAATGATGGAAATTACTGCCTGTTTGAAGATATACTTGAAAAGGATAGGCTAAATGAGGATATAGATTTGCATGATATAAGAATCAATAATGTGATAGACCATATGTTACAAATGGACTCACAAAAGTATACGAAATTGATCGATAAAAATTTTCTTCGAGCGATACGAGACTCAACGATGCATATAAAAATGCACATGGACGGAGGGGCCAACAGGTCTGTCACGGACGACATCCGACTCCTCAACAATGTTAAAAATATACAACCGTATGTGATGTCGGGAGCACAAAAGGATGATGCATCGATTGTATGTACGAAAGTAGGGTATATCAAGCTGATGTGTCAGGGGCATGGTTCGATAAAAGTTAAAACTTTCTACTCACCGGATATTGCTGAAACAATCATATCTCCAGGCGATATTACATCGTCGAATGATAATAATTATACGGTCTGGGATCAACGATGCGATCATGAGAGCAATGTGGGCTATATTCGTTTTAGTACAAAATCAGGAATACAAAGCGCCACAGTGAATACTTATCTTAAGAATGGTATATGGTATGCTCATCAGTCACTACTGGACTGCATATGCTCTACTTATGACGATATGGCAGAGACTCCTGAGTTGATCTCACCTCTTCTTAGAAAATTAAACGCAGCTGCAACGCATGAACTTTGGCATCAAAGGTTGTGCCATCCGGGCAAGACAACAATGGAAACAGTGCATAAAACAGCTGACGGAGTTCCTATCTTGACACATGGGAGAAATGGATTTTACAAATGCCAAACCTGTATGAGAGCAAAAGCGGAACGGTCAGCAAAGCATGTTGATCAAGAACCTAGCTTCAAAGTGGAGAGACCCGGTCAGTTATTTCACATGGATTTTGGCTTTGTAAGGGGGTCCGATTTTAAAGAGAAAAATGAAGAAGGTAAAATAGTTACAAGTAGAGACGGATATAACTGTTATTTAATAATTGTTGATCGTTTCTCTGGTTACATGTGGATCATGTTGTCTAAGAATAAAAACCCTCCTTTGGAATTTGTTAGCTCATTCCTGGATAAGCATGCAGACAGACAATCACCAATACGACAAGTACGCACCGATCAAGGGGGTGAACTATGGTCAAGTGCAGATTTCCAAAGAATTGTAACTGAATCAGGATTCATTTTAGAACCGACAGGGGCCGGAAACCCAAAGCAAAATGGAGTCGCTGAATCACCCAATAAATCTTTGGGTAGATTGATGCGGGGAATGCTTTACAATGCGGGACTAGGGTCACAATATTGGTCATACGCATTGGTACATGCTGTCTACATCAAAAATCGATTACCACATACAAGATTCAACATGAAAATGTCACCGTACGAATCATTGACTGGGATCAAACCGAATCTCAGTAATTTAAAAGTATGGGGTTGTAGGGTAGTAGTGAAGAAACCGATTCTTAGAGGAGCAAAATTGGATGACATATCATCACAAGGAATCTTTCTACGTTATACTGCAACTACGAAAAATATAGTATATTTGGACTTAGAGACAAACATGGAAAAGATCTCGACAGATGTAGTCTTTGACGAAGCAAATTTCATTACTGGAAGCACGAACCCAGGTGGAAAAGCATTGATGCTGGCTGGAAAGATGAAAGACAAAGCAATAATAAATAAAAATGATAATTGTGCTTATATTAATGTTCAACAATTAAATGCTAATGCTATCCTACCAACAAGAGCAACACCAGAGTCAGCAGGCTTGGATATACATGCAATAGAAGATGTTGAAATAGCACCAGGAAGTACCAGATCAGTTAACACTGGACTGTCTATAGCGGTACCCAAAGGAACATATGGAAGGCTGGCACCAAGAAGCGGCAATACGGTGAAGAAAGACATTGATGTTAAAGCCGGTGTGGTGGATGCAGATTTTCGTGGAGAAGTAAGCGTAGTATTATATAATCGAGGAAAACAACTGCAAACATTTCAAAAAGGAGATAAAATCGCGCAACTCATTCTAGAAAAATGTGAAATGCATACACCAGTGAATTGGACAATGAAACTGGAAGATACGGAAAGAGGAAATAAAGGATTTGGAAGCTCCGATAATATACGATCAGTCAATGGACAAACAAAAATATGTGAGAACTTGATTTTGTCCGAAAATCCATATGACAATACAGTAACTGTAGAATGCAAAGTGAAAGGAAGCGACCTCATGTTGGGTCTCGAATTAGATGAAACTACTTACCTCAACAAAGTAGTTCTAATAGAATGCAAGAAGGGCACATCTTCTGCGAGAATTCCCCGATGGAGAAGTCAATTGCGTGGAGCCACTATTTTAGAAATTAATGGAACCCAAATCCGAAGAAAGAAGGACGTAGAAATGATGATCGAACAATCTAAAAAGGAAAATATGAAAACTATACACATCACATTTGCAACTTCCAAACGAGTTAATATACACTCACAACGTGGCATACCTCAACTGTTTCATGACCAACTCAATATATTGTCTACTTATCAACAAGAATTGAGGAAAAAGGAAAGAATAGTGGCACATCACTGTCGTAATGATGAATGGGAATCTATTGTAAGACAGATGAATGATGAAAATAAGGAATGTAAAGGCAATAAGATCGTACCGAATAAACTGACTAGGAAATGGTTAATGCAACAATCAGATTGGGACGATTGGCAAAAATCAGAGTGGAAACAATTAGATCAGTATCAACAACAAAATATGTTCGGCGATCCAGAACCGAGACCGACGAAAGCCAATATCTTAATGTTGCTGTGGACTTACCTGGTAAAATCTACAGGAGTTAAAAAGGCACGCTGTTGTTGTAATGGAAACCCTGGTAGGCAGGGTTCTATCACTCTTTCTCACACATACGCAGCATGCGTGGAACAACCTGCACAACGTGTGTATTGGGGAATTGTGGCACTGGAAGGACTTATTGCAGTTGGTGCAGATGCATCCAATGCATTCGCGGAAGCTCCTCCTCCTATTGCCCCATTGTATGTTCTCATTGATAAACCATACAGAGATTGGTACAGGAGTAAAGGCAAGGGTGAGATACCAAAAGGGCATGTGTTGCGAGTCAAACATGCAATTCAGGGACATCCAGAAGCACCGAGGCTCTGGAGTACCTTCATCCATGACATAATACAAAACAAAATTGGACTTACCCCCACTACCCATGAGCAGTGTTTATATCATGGATCATTCAAAGGCGAAAAGGTATACTTTCTGAGACAAGTCGATGATTTTGCGGTGGCAGCAAAGTCAAAGGAAACCTGTGACGAACTTATCGAAGAGATAAGCAAATATCTCAAAGCACCTCTCAAAAACCTAGGTATCGTTGATCGATTTAATGGAGTCCAAATAGAACAATATAATAATTATGTGAAAATACACAACAAGGAATATGTGGAGAAAATATTAGAGAAACATGGATGGCTAAATGATCAATTCAAAACGAAAGTCAGACCAATTCCCATGCGAACCGAAAGTGCTTACCTTAGGGAGTTAGAATTGACTAAAGGACCTGAGGACGAAAAGGAGAAGAAGAAACTAGAATTAAAAATGAAATTCGGTTTTAGACAGGCTCTAGGAGAGGTCTTATATGCCATGGTTACCTGTAGGCCAGATATTTCAATGGCTGTAACAAAACTGTCGCAATATGCGAACAATCCTGCAGAAGTCCACTATAGTGCACTGAAAAATATTTTTAGATACCTGAGAGTAACGAAAAATGATGGATTATATTTCTGGAGAAAAGAAAAACAAAACTTCACAGAACTTACCGATGGTACGTTGCCAAAAGTATACAGTGATCAGAAAGAATTGAAAGGGGTGGAAGACCACAAACAATGCTATACGGGAGCGGTTGACGAAGATCTTATCGCTTTTACAGATTCAGATTGGGCAGGAGATGTTGGCCATCGTCGAAGTGTGACAGGAATGGCAATATTCTTAGGAGGATCGGTCGTCGCTTATAAAAGTAAGTTTCAACCAACTGTAGCGCTGAGCTCAACGGAGGCGGAGTTCTCAGCAGCATGTGAAACGGGAAAAGTTGTATTATACCTAAGATCTATATTGGAAGAAATAGGTGTGAGTCAAGACAATGCCACAGTAGTTTACGAAGACAATCAGGGAGCAATTATGATGGCAAATGCACGTCAACCGACGCGACGCACACGCCACATTGAAACTGCTCAATTTGCACTTATAGATTGGGTCGAAAAGGACTTACTGTGTCTTAAATTCGTGGAATCGAGTCTTAACTGTGCAGACGCAATGAATAAGCCTTTGTCAAGGATACAGTTCTACAAACATTTCGATAGAATAATGGGACGGATGGTACCAAATCATATCAAAACGAGAACGGCGACAAAGACTAAAGAAAATACGACAAATCATACAGATTAGAGATCATGCCAAGCACTTACTTATCAGTAAGTATTTAGCATGGGGGGGGTGTTGTAGTATATGTCGTATGTAGGACATGAGATAGTGTAATAGCCTATCTCACTCTTAATGATTAATATAGTTTATTACCCTATATCAATATCTTGGTCAGATACAAAATTATTCTAAAAGATTTTGACAATGACGAACGAGACGGTTATTTTTTATATTAGTTTTAGTATAAAAAGATTCGGAAAACACGACGTAAATAATAGGGCGATAATT
>Ga0209092_10002467_pt1 | contig 16986 bp, 10 predicted proteins | sample FraStrMetagenome_FD_187446 | JGI IMG/M metagenome (GOLD analysis project Ga0209092, IMG submission 187446) | Marine eukaryotic phytoplankton communities from Arctic Ocean - Fram Strait ARC3M Metagenome (SPAdes) (version 2) | ecosystem: Environmental > Aquatic > Marine > Oceanic | place: Fram...
TGCCTGATTAATTTAAAAATATATGTTTGCAACTCTGGTTGCAAGTCGTACCGTGTCACTACTGATAGGGCGACCGAAAGCTTTCGGGCGGGTAATAACTACTTAATCTTTGTGTTTTAATTTAATTTAATTTAATTATGCAATGCTTACCTTAATGGGTATACCATGGAGAAATTATATACCCAAATCGATTATGGAAAACTAAAAGGGAAATGGCTGATGATATCCAAAGCCCTATATGGCCTTAAAACATCAGCAGCTCGATGGGCAGATGCAATAGCCGAAATTTTGAGAGAGATCGGATTCTCTCCTTCCTATGCAGATACCGAAATTTGGATGAGGGATAAAGGCGATCACTATGAGTATATCGCCATTTATGTAGACGATTTAATCATCGCGGCGAAGAAACTGATGGAAATAATCAAAGAGTTAGAAAAAGTTGGAAAATATAAATTCAAGGGAGTTGGCATACCAGAATACTATCTGGGAGGCGATATCAAGCGAGAAAAGTTGAAGGACTCACCATTATATTGTACTGTTCTATCAGCTAAGACCTATATCAAGAATATAGTAGATAAAATTGAGCGATTATTTGATACAAACCTAAAAAGCTACCACCCACCATTGGAAGGAGGATACCATCCGGAAATCGATACCAGTGAGCTACTGGATAGTGATAAAGTATCACAATATCGAATGCTAACCGGAAGCCTCAACTGGGCCGTGACGATTGGAAGGATCGACGTGATGTTTGCAGCAGTGACGATGTCGAGGTATAATCATGCTCCACGAGAAGGGCATTTTAAAACCATGTTTCGCATTTTTGGATATTTGAAATATCACATGAAAGCATCATTAAAAATGAATACTTCATATCCGGAGGAACCAGTAGAAGGTGTTATTCGAGCAAATTGGAAGCACCTATATCCGGGAGCACATGAGAAGCTTCCGCATAATGCACCCGAGCCAAAAGGTAAACCATTACGAGTCTGGGGTGAATTTGACGCCGACCACGCGCATGATCTTGAAAATAGAAGGTCTGTATCAGGGATTCTTATATACATGAATGAGTCTGTAGTTAAAAGGTATTCAAAAAGGCAAAATACAATTGAAACCAGTACTTACGGTTCAGAGTTGGTATCATGCAGGACAGCTGTAGAACTATTGATTGAAATGAGATATTGTGTGGGGATGTTAGGAGTACCCCTGTTATATGAATCTTGGCTATACGGCGATAATCAAGCCGTGATTCTTAATTGTTCAAGGCCAGCAAGTATCATTAAAAAGAAACATCATAGTTGTGCTTACCATTTCATTCGTGAGACTAGCTCGATTGGATGGTTGTTCTTGGTAAAGCAAAGCACTTTAAAGTCAAAATCTGATATCCTTACAAAAGCTTTGAATCCATCAAAACTATATGAGAAATTGAAAGGTTGGATGGTAAGTAATTGAAACATGACATATCCACTTAGGAGGAATGTCAAAATTATATCGAAAATATAATGAAGAGATGACGTATGGATGATATCACATATATGTGTGATAAGTGAATTGTCATGTCCCGTATGGAAGTTGAAGTTAGGGATGATGGAGGGAAGGAGCAGCTGGCTCGTTCCCCTTTTTTAATATAAGTATTTAATATAAGTATTTAATATAAGTATTTAATATGTGTATTAGTTTATTTAGACATGTTAATGAGTCAGGAAATATTGACGCATATTTCATGTGATAAAAGGATAAAATAAACACACAATTTACAAACAAATAGTGCACGATTTGAACAACTGTATTTTGTCATCTACAAGTATAACAGTCGTTAATATATTTAACTTTAAGTTCTAATATTATGCGACTCACAAGGACAAGAGAGGGCACACAAGAGGTGTAATATCAATGGGTAGTGGAGTAGTGAACACTAGAACAGGAAAACAAAAGCTGAATATAAGAGCTAATTGGAGGTCATGGGAGCGAGCAATTTTCTGCCCTGGACGGTGTGGACGAAACGTTTCCTAGAGGCTCAAAGACATAAGGTTGTAACAAACATATATTTTCAAGATAACGAAAGTGCTATGAAAATGGAGATGCATGGTAGAAAGTTTTGTGGTTATAAATCAAGACATATTTGCATAAGGTATTTCTTCATTAAAGACGTCGTCATAGAACGAGAAGATATGAACATTGAACATTGTAAGACTTGTGAAATGTTGGCAGACTCCTATAGTACTAAGCCATTACAAGAAGTGTTATTTCGGAAGATGAGAAATAGGTTAATGGGTCTGACCGAATCACTAGATGAGGAGCATGTTGAACATAGTGAATTAGAGGGAACATCTAAAGATCTGTCAGTCCCGTTAACTCAAACGTATGCTGAAATAGTGCGTGGAAAAAAAATATGTCAGAGAATGTTTTATTGCCATGATTCATAGCGTAATTTAAAAATAATCCTAACAGTTTAAGAAACCAACTGCTGTTTTCACTGATAAACTCTTCCGTTAGTGAAGTTGACGATTAATTGTCCGAGACGACGGAATAGTGTCATAAAACCAACATGAATATGATGGATAGAGGGAGTTGACCGTTGCTAGTTTTTAGTACAGTAGAAGACAGAACTTTTGATAGCAGTGTTGACAAATTTCTAATTTGGATGGATCCACGTGTAAAAATATATGTTTGTTTGTCTGGATATAGAACTTGTAGGTGCGTATTTCTACGCATGTATGACATGTATTGACAAAATAAATGCATACTTTTCGATTCACTCATCGACAAATAGGACGGATATCTTGTTGAGCTGAAGTTTGAGGTAACTTTTATCTTCAATCATCCACTTTAGTCCGCATCACACATTCGATATTGTTTGACAAACAACCTGTAGCACGACAGAGAATCTCAAACAAGAAAGCGATAGAAACACTGTGGAAATAAAAAATGATGGTTTTAAGAATTTTTTCGACACATGCACTTCTTTCTTTTTTTCTTACTCTTAGTCGAAGCTCTCCACCATTTGCTGAAGCTGCAACGGCAGCAAAAGAGAGTGAAAATACAGGTGTGAAAGGTCAAGAGCCTCCATTTCGTCACCGGAATCTAGATTACTGGGATGCTGATACTCTAGCTGCCTATCTTTCTGTATCGCCAACCTATCCACATAAATTGATGACTTCCACTGACAATGCTCCTATGTATGCCGGCAATGATGCAGCAATTTTATTCTATGCACAGTGGTGCAATAATTGCCATTCGCTAGCTCCCATGTGGGATCAGATTGCTGGTATAGTAGAAGCAGGAACTACGAACTCTAATGTAATTATGGCTCTGTTTGATTGCGAGCAACAAGAAAGCCATAAATCCCTCTGTTCAGCCGCGGGTATCACGCATTATCCTACTATGCTTTATGTTGGAAAGGGTGCGTATCATGATACTGACCCTGTGACGTCAACTCTGATGGGAAAAGATCGAAGTGCTGGGCCCATGGGACGATCTTTATTACCTCACACTGTTAAATTTCAGGGAGATTGGAGATATGGTGATCAGATTTTAGACTGGATGTCGGTAATGAAAGGATTAAGTTCCTACAGCAAATGGAAAGATTCTAATGGCAATAATAGTCTCTTTGGTAAAGTTAGCAAATGGATTCTTCGTCCTTTTTCCTCCTCCCAAGCTACTTCCTCTGATAAAATTAATAACCCTAATAGTAATCAGATGCATGTTGGCATTCCACCCGAAATTCAAATGAAGCAAGCCTATCAAAGCCTAAATACGCCCTCCAGTTCTGACTCTTTTGAAAAGAAGCCTTCTTCAACTGAATCAAATACAAAAATTACGTCCTTAGAGAAGCAAATTAGCACACTCGAAAATGAAAAGCAACAATATGAACAAGGCTACACCCACAATAGTTTGTTAATCGATTTACTGCTATTTCCCACTGCCACTGATGATGGAAATGATGGTATGTCCAAAATGGAAGTAGGAGAGGATATTTTCCAAACTTTATCTGAAAATTGGGACGAATATCCCAAAATCGGAGAAAAGCTATTGGATGCGAAAGAAACGGAAAAAACTATTCCACTCTTACAATCTTGTGCTGTGGAAATGACAATTGATTACTGCACACGCTTTTTAACCAAAAATACATTGGATGCCTATGATATGCTAAGTGCCGACAAGGCAAACCTAGAAAATAGAGAAGAGCTGCTTCAAGAAATTCAAAGCCGGGATGAACCTTTTTGCAACATTGTTGAAAACTGTATCGCGAATGATTTTTCTACGGAGGAATGTCGTCCACAAACATGTCCCCTACAAAATCCAATGGGATGCCGATATGTAAGCAGTTGTTTTTCTTCCAAAATGAAGGAAGAATATTCCAAAGCGTATGAAACTTTATTTCAAGATTTGAATGGGGAGAGTGATAATGGGGTTTCAAAATCGGAGAAAGCTTCTTCACAGGGATGGGGAGTGACTAACTAATCGTTTCATCAAATGCAAAAATATATTTCAAATAATAGTTTTGGATATGACTGTGATAATTTCTGTGATATCGCATTTTTGCTCATGCTTATATTTGTTACAAACAAAATGATTCTGTGTATGCCTTCGTGTACCATTTGGGGACTTTGCTTACAATGCAGTTGCAAAAATCTGCTCATAATATAGATCATGTGTGTTCATTGACGAGAAGAATAAACGAAAATCACAAGGATTTAGTAAATCCTTCTTTGAAAAACCTACTTTCACATAAGAATGCAGAGTTAATGAATGATTATTAACTCGACAAAAGGTACAACGTAGGATAATATAAATCTGAAAACAAAATTAGTCATACTTGTAATAAAAAAATGCTCAACCTCATTTGAAAACGGAATTACTTTTAAATCGAGAACCAAGTCAAGCAAGAACATAAAACATAGAGTCTGCTGTGGGTGAAACAAAGGTGTGGACTGCTATTTGATATTTATGGGATGAGACCACTCGCGAATAGAATCACAATCACAATAATAAGAACAATCAGAATAATCCAGCTGTAGTCATACAATGATAAATGGTAGAGAAGAGCAATGTGAGCAAGTTGTTAGCAAGGATAACCACATGTATCAACTTCAATATTTTATTTATTCTCACCATTGTTTTTTCCGAATTTTCTTTTGATACTGGATAGACTCATATACTTGTACGTTTCCATCTTCAATATAGTCAGCTGCGTTCTTAACCTGGAATTCAATTTGATCCAATAGTTCCCCCTGTTGCTCAGTTAGAACGGCAAAGTCAAGGAACATCTGATGCAATTCCGATACACTCTGTTCTAGGGTCAAAACATCTTGATACTTCCCCGCAACGTTCTGATAAGTGTTTCTGTTAAATTCCAATAATTAAAAAGTAAATATTTAAAAATAAATGCAACAATTTTGCAAGTGCAAAGCTAGAATGTAAAAAACACTTACGAAATGGCTTCGTTTACTCCACCAGCCAAAATAGTCTCTCTAAATAGTTTATCTCTTCCGCCTTCATCTCGCATGACTTGTTCAATTTCAGCATCAGTAGCATCAGGTTTGACAATTTGGACTTGTCTCTTCATTTTCTTTTTTATGTCAGATTTATACTTTTGCTGTGCTTCTTGATATAATTTCATTTCATCAATGAATTTTCTTGTTAGCGTATTACATAAATTTTCCCGAATACTATCCATTATTTATATGAAAAGAGTAAGTAAGAAAAACAATTTCAACATATTGCCATGGAAGCTATGCTAATTTTTTCTTACCGCAAATCACTAGCTTTGACACCTTCTTGATCTTCTAATTTTTCATTCTCTTCCTTTAAAAGCGCTAAAAGGTTTTTGACGCGTTTGGCTTTTTTATTGGTCAAATCGACAAGTGGTTTTAACTGAGCACTCAATTCATTCTCTCTATCGGTTGTAGTTGCCAAAACGGCTTCTTGATTGATTTCTCCCACAGACTTTGTGGCTTCCTTTATCCCATCAATGTCTCCTTTTATCGTGTCAACGTCATTGAAAAACGTTGTCATATACTTTGGTTGGGTTGCGGGTTTTTCACCCCATGGATCTTCTTCATCATTAAAATCAGATTGTTCGTTGGAATCGCCGTAGGAATTTGCTCCATTTCCGGATTCTAATCTGTCTACATCATCGTCTTCCAGTGCCCAAGATGGTATATCTTCACCTAGATCCCCAAGACGATCGTTCATTTTGATACAACAAATTTAAACGAACTAAGGTCAATAAAGCCAATTAAAGTTAGATGATGGGAGAAACCCTGTGCCAACTGATTTTGAAATAGGTGCTAATTGTTATCATGACGGTTATTCGAACTGATTTTACTTAGATTGACTGGTGATATATTCTTATTTATGGAAATGCATGAGATAAAATTAACTAACAAAATTAGACTCGTGTGAATATTAAGTGAAATTAGAAAACAAAAGACAAACACCAAGCGAGGCGGGCAGGGATTCACCAGAATCAACTATCAGCATGTACATTATTTTCTCCTGCTGCCAGCATTGTTGAAAGTTGATGTGAGATTCCATTCCTTTTTAATTTTTTTCATGTCATTTGTGTGTTTTTTAAATTTTTCTTTCTTGACAGATTAGAACATAGTATCATATATTTTCTCAAGTTTCCATGCAAGCAAAGCAAACAAGACAAGGAATGTTTCAATGGAGAAATTTGATTCCGAGGTTGCAAGATAGAAGATCTGCCTCTCCTTATACAGTTCTGCCTTTAAAATTTCTAAATTCTTTTTGAAATACTATTTTATGCTATGAAGATGGCTTTATAAATTTAGCTTTATTTGTTTTGCCGATTATTTGATAAGTTTTGAAACTCTTAAAGTCTCATCTGTATAAAAATCTAAGATACAAATACATCTGATCTTAATATCATGGTTACTTACATTGATTGGAAAGAATATTTAAATGCATACGTCGATTAATTCCTTCTAAGTAAATGATGCTGAAACCTTTCGATAATAACTGCCAATTTCTGTTTACGGTTTTTGATTTGATGCATCCTTCGTTCTATCTGCCTTCCTCACGTTTTTGTGGTCTAAGAAACAACAAAGTATTCTGACACCGTGAAAATTATAGGGCAAGTCTACGGCTTGACAAGGATACAAGCAAACAAAGGGATTTTGGAAAAAGACACGAAAATATGCGCTGGAACTCACGTTCTAGTGCAAGTAAAAGCACTCCATCAAAGAGGAGTGCTATGGAAAGTGGTGATAGCCAAAGTGAAGCAAATGTAGAAAGCATGAGTGAATCGTTGTCGTCACAAAAACCGATAGATGACGAAGGAAACGATTTGAACATGTCATCCTCAGATACTGGTGTACGTACGGCCGGTACTGGTTCACCTCGTTTGAGTGTCCATGATCAAGCCAGATTCTTGGATGATGGCGATGATGATGAGCCAGATAACAGCAGCTCGAACCATCCTTATGCGAGCCAATTTGAAGATGCTGACGTCGCAACTAATCACTCTTTAAATGAGGCGCAACAGAACCACTCAAATTCCGGCACATCCAAGCTAGATACAGGACCTCCAAGCAGGAATTCTTTTTCTTCTTCCAACTTTTCAAATAAAAGCAAACAACAAATGGAAATCTATTCTTCTGAAAATTCAGATGCAGGTCTAGATAGTTCTTCAACCCCTCCCCACCCAGCACTATTATCATCAGACTCTAAATTTGATTCACATCAGCAACTATCTAAATCTTCGTCTGACCCAGGTATGAATAATTCCTCCGAAGCTGATATCTCTTCCACATCAAATTCTATAACTAATTCAAATTCAAATTCAAATTCCACTTCAGATACATCATCTTCTAGTACACCTCCACCTGCATCAGCTGCGGTTATTGACGAAGATGATCCTGGCTTGGATCATGCACTGCCTCCAGATGAATGTGCGGGCTCGTTGACTCCGACCAATGTATGGAGGCCTCAAAGCCAACAAAGTACTTGTGAATTTACACATACAATTCAACATTATTCACAGAAACGTGAAAGTGGATGCAAAAAGGCTGAATATAGCGCTACTACAGTAGACGTTCACGGTAATAGGTGGAGGTTGATTGTATATGTAAATGGGAATGGCAGAGCTAGTAATCACCATTTGAGTTTATTTTTGCAGGTACGTAATAAATTCGGAGAAAAGCAAATGGATTCTATTTTAAATTTTTTTTTAACAAATTTTATTTTTGAAATTAATTCCAATAGGTTGCAGATGCAGATGAATTGCCTTTTGGTTGGAAAAAGGCTGTAAGTTATGTTCTCACATTGGAACATCCTTCTGGCACTAATCTTGGGTATGCAAAGCGCAATCCTGATAAAACATTTAAGTTATGCCCCAAAGCAATTGATTGGGGATGGTCTCAGTTTATCACATCCGATCGGATTCAACAAGAAGGCTATGTGCACAATGATTCTTTGATTGTACGAGCATCTGTCACAGTAAAGTCCTCTTCTGTTTCGATTGATGTGGATGATGCAGAGCTGTATCTAAAATGTGCAGTTGAGGAAGGAAATGCGGATGCTGTCAAAGCTTGTTTAGCACAGGGTGCTGGTGTAAATTGCCAGTTTAAAGATGATTTATACACGCCTCTGCATACAGCATGTTCCAGTAGTACTAGCACAGGTAGCCTTGAAGTTTTAAAATTATTATTAGAACGTGGAGCCGATGGGAATGCATGTAATAAATGGAGAGAAACTCCTCTTTTGATCGCAGCTAATAATGGTCATAAGGCTGCAGTTGAAGCTCTTTTAGAACATGGTGCAGACCCTAGTCTTTGCAGCGAAGCAGGTTGGAGTGCTCTCACTTTTGCTGCTCATAAGGTAATGATTGTCATTGTGTGTTGGCAATTATTTTAATATTTTTGAAATTTTAATTCTCATTTTAAAAATGCCATGTGATTTCAAGGGTTACGACGAAATTGTCTCTCTTCTTCTTGCAGCTGGAGCTCCTGTTAACTGCAAAGTAACAGAAGACTTAAGTACTCCTCTACATAAAGCATGTGCAGGTGGAAAACCAGGACACCTTTCAGCAGTCCGTCAACTTCTTCAGGGTGGAGCTGATGTACATGCTCTTAACAAATGGCGGGAGACTCCCCTACTCACAGCTGCCAATCATGGTCAAGCTGCAGCAGTAGAAGCCCTTCTACGGAGTGGAGGTGATCCTTGTAAATGTACAGATACAGGATGGTCACCTCTAAGCATAGCAGCTTACAAGGGCCATGATGATGTAGTGAGACTCCTTCTTGAGGAAGGAGCGCCAACAGAGGAAGCAGACCCTACACTAAGCGCCTTGCTGCAAGCTGCAACTAAAGGTTTGCCTGATACCGTGGAGCTTCTCCTTCGTCATGGAGCTGATCATACAGTAACTACAAAAAAAGGTGACACCGCTCTCTCCATTCTTGTGGAACAAAATTTGATTGACGCAGCGGTTGAAATGGTAACAGAATACAAAGCTAGTGTTCCACGTTGCTCGAGGGATAGGAAAAAAGTCCAAAGAGCGCGTTTACTAATTAATTTAAGAGTTAAACAACAGCAAAAAGAAGGTCTTCTCAACGGTTCCTACAACAGCGAAGGTGAAACAGAAAGTGACGATTCTGAACAGGACGAATCTGATAATGATTCTAATTTAGCCCTACATCAGTCACTTGATGCTCCTATCACAAATACCTTTGTTTCTTCGAAAAAGAAAAAGAAAAAGAAGAATAAAGGAAAAACATTAGAAAGTGCCGAAGCAGAAGCCAAAGCAGCAGAAGAAGCCCTTCTCCTGGAACTTGAAAAAGAAGATGAACAAGCACAGAAAGAAGAAGCTGCCGCAACGTCAAAACGAGCCAAGAAAAAGAAGAAACGTGAAAGGGAAAGACAACAGAAACTCAAAGAAGAACGTATGAAGGAAGAGAAGCAGCAGAAAGCAAGAATTCTGAAAGAAGCCGAGGAAAAAAGAAAGCAACAACTCCAGCGAGCTAAAGAAAAAGAAGAACAGGAAAAACAAAGAGAAGCTTTAGAACGAAAACTTCTGCAAAAATTAGAAGCAGAAGAAAAGCAACATAGGCTTTTACAAGAACAGCAGGAGAGAGAGAAAAAAGAACGAGCCAAGAAGAAAGAAAAAGAACTAATTGAAAAGAAAATTCAGCAGGAAGAGAAAAGTAAGAGAGAAGTACAGAAATCGGAAGGGCTGAAAAAAATTCCCAAATTATATTCTCCTCAGACTCCTCATTCATCAGCTCCTAAAACCATTGCTGGTAGAAAGAAAGAAGTTAGTAATCAAAAAGAAACCAGAAAGGAAAATATTGGATTCGGATCAAATGAAGCACAATCAAATTTGATTCAAACAAATAAACTTCCAGCGCAGAACGTTACTACTAAATCTTCCCCAGCAAATAAGAGAGGATGGGAAATTAAACCACAACAAATGGCCCATGAGCAAAAAGAATTATCTGCAAAGCAATCGTATGATAATGACGTTACCAGCAATGCTTTGGATAATGGGAAACTGGCTGATGTCATGCCTTCTTCCGCAGCATTCTCAGTTGAAGATGAACTTGAAAATATGGCCAACGGTGTTGTTGATTTTCTTGGTTTTGATTCTCCCCCGCACAATCCAAATATCACAAACAATCCTCATAATAATTCCATGTATGACGAAGGTAGAGATCAATTTCATCACACTTCGAAAGCAATTATCGAGTTGCCATCAGTATCTGTCTTCCAAGAGGAAAAAGTAGCTGAACTTTTACAAAGATCCCTTCAAATGGGAGTAATCGCGGACAGAATTCTTAGAGCCGTCATTTACCGCTATATGATTCGTGCTGCCCATTCTTCATCTCCATATTTAGATCCTGTCATCCCAAGTTGGATTGATAAATCATTCCTTGTGGCCTTTTTGCAAAGACAGTTGATATCTGAAAATCGCAAAGTTGGGGCTTCAGGTGGTGGTATTATCAGAATGGAACTACTGAAAGAAGTCGGCACTACGCTTGCTGATCTTTGTTTGTCGTTGGCAAAAGACGTGTCACAATTTCGTTCAAAGTGTATTGGACAAGTTCCGTCTGACTGGACAGATGATATGATTGGTTTGAGAGCTGAGCACATCATTCCTAATGGTCATGAATCTGGTATGATAATGCTTGCTTGGTCAAACCGTCAAGTTCAACTATCAGCGGAAGCTTATCACAATCTTAGACAACGTTACTGTGGACCACAGAATCAATTTCTAACAGCAGTTTTCACAGCAGCGAAACGATATGAAACAAGAAGACTAGTCGCAGGTTCATATGCAGATTTGCATTTGACTCAAAAAACAATGGCAACGCTCCAAAATGAGGCCAAAGTGTCGATTGAAGTTTGGGCTAACCCACTCTCAGTCTTTGGTAATAACGATTTTCTTGGGGCTTTCCCTGATGTAGATGGGCCGTTTCAAGGTTTTCAACCATTTGGAAAGGAAGGAGGAGGTGGTGAGCTTTACCTTTCAAAGCACGGTGGTTCCGTATCCATGCTCCCCCCTCCGGAAAGTGCGACCGCTGAAGCTTATGTCCGGACTGTAGTAGATTTGCTCAAGCAGACTGAAATTGCGAATTTATCTCTTTCTTTTGCTCTTATCCTTCCACATGAGTGCTTTCGCGAACTTGCAACGCAACCTACAATGGACGATTTAAGGCTTCTGGACCCTCGCCTTAGCCGAGAAAGCAGCAAATTCATAGTTGACGTTAAGCCACTCCGCGAAGGTCAGCATGTATTCTTATCAGGTGATCGCACGGAAGTTAGTAAGAATGGAAGCTTGTTCGTGCTCCTTCAAAATCAAGGGGGTAAATTGAGCTTTCCTGTATCAAAGAGAGGCGTTTCTAATATAATTCAATCGCTTAGTTTGAACTATGCTCAAATGCCTACGTCCACAGTAGGAGCATCTGACTTTTCAAACATTTCGAGAAACACCTTGGGTAGTAATCAGCAAGGTATTGGAGGGACCGACTTCTTTTCAAATCCGTACAATGTCGATCCACCTAGGATGCGACGGGGTAGGATTTTCGAATTAGAAGAAAATGGAGAAGATGAAACAGGACAAGATGTCGAAGCTATGACTGGAATGTATGCGAATTTGAATATGAGTATGTTTCAAAATAACTCTCAAGATGTTGATATCGAAAATCTTGCATTGATGGGAATCGGTGAAGGCCCGACTGATAGAGTACGCAAAGGAAGTGGGCGTTTTGGATAAACATTGGTTGTTGTTGGACGTGTGAAAATTGAATACTTATTTATCACGTACGAAAACGTTTTCAAATAAGACAAGGGAGTTTTTATGTCTGCGGTAAAATTTCTTTTAAATTTAAGTTTTTGGTATTTGACTATGTTCAACTTTATTATATGTACGGTACCGGTCAAAAGAACGGATGGGCCACTCATAAATAAACTATTAGATTAAAAAACGATATCTGGGGAATAAGATCTTATAGGAAAAATTGAAATTTCTATTTTCTTTTATGAATAAGGTCTGATCAGGTTGTACTAAGATGCAGAGTTTATGAATGTAGCCAGAGATGGGTTAATCCTGGCATTCTCTATTATCAAATGATTTTAGGAAGGCATTTTTCTCATTTCATTGAGCTTCAACTTTTGGGGCATCATCCTTTGGTGCATCGGTTACAGCCTCAATCTTCTTTTCAGGCGCAGCATCATCTTTTGGTTCCTCTTTCGTCTCGCTAGTCTTTTCTTCTACCTTTGCGTCATCGTCAGTTTCTCCCTTTTGTTTCTTTGAACTGGGCTCAGATTCCTTTGCGTCATCCTCACCTGAAGCCTTTTCTCGTTTCGCTCCAGAATCTTCAGTTGTCAATTCTTCTTCTAACTTCGTCTCAGGTTTTGAATCAACCTCTTCATTCTTTTCCTCGGTGACAGGGGTCTGAGGTGGTAAATAGGCAAAAAATTCGATATCAGGACCAATTAAAAAAGCTAGTTGCTCTAGTAAGAGCACCAATTATCTCAATAGTATATAATTATATGACGCTAGAAGTCTTTCAGTCATGCAAAGTATAATATATTGCATGAGACCATTTTATGTCCTCATGACCGTTCAAAATGAAAACAACAATAGAAGACAGAAAGTGACACTCGTTCGTATGTACATTCATTTAAAATGCATACGTAGGTATAGTACAAGAAAGAAAAGGTTTTTCATTTTGACGATAGGATAAGATACGTGATCGTACGCTACTTAATATACTGCACGCCTCAAGTCGAAAACAATCCCCAATGGAAGGTGCAAAAATATCGGCGCGTAAAAATGATTTGCAGGGAGACAAACCAATGTTGTTGCCGATCCGATCTCCAGAGGCTCCATACGCTTCCTGAAGCCCTCGACTATGACCTACATGTCAAATGTAATAATAATCACTTACTTCTTCTTTGTTGGTGTTGGTGGCTTCTGTTTCAGTCATGGTTAAGGAAGTCGATTAATCAAAATAGTTTAGAAAACAATCAAAGTTGTAAATTATGACATGAAATGAAAGATCAGTCGATTGATTTGACATTCTTGAATTTACGTATGTATAGTATATTTCCTTAATTAAGTCAATGTAGAAGACTTTTTTGTATAAGTGCACTCATTGATCCGATATTTTCTATCTAATTAAATTATCAACCAAAACCTTTAGCTCAAGAAAAAAGGACTCCTATAATTAAATTACTACTACTACTAACTATATATGTATTTGAATACTTCAAATTTGGAATCGTGAGTTAAAAAACTCACCTATTTGAATTTGTGTGGAATAATTAAACCAAAGCAAAAAATATGTTATCTCGTTTGTGAATGTGTAACATTTCTCTTTTTCCTCTTGAGTGAATAACATCATGGAATTATTTCAGCGCTCCAGAGAAATAGGAGTTTTCCCAATGAAAAAGAGCAGCAGATATTGATTAATTTTCAAACTTTTTTATTTTAAACCTTGGGTGGAAGCTCTATGGCAGTCATAAATGCAAGATAAAAAATATATGCAGCCGGGTACATGGCCGCAATTTCGGGGTATAGATTCCACACTACTGGATAGATAAGATATATGCGAAAATCATGCTGTCAAGCTTTCATTGATTTGTCCTCTTTTATTGAAAGCAAGGATTCGATATTCATTATATGTCTTCATGAAGTTGAATTGATTTTATAAAATTGTTTTAGTTTATCGATCATAGTTTGACTGGTAATGATAAGGCAATTTCAAAAGTCTTCTTTTCAATCTGGTAACCACCATGTATTATAAATTGGTTAATCCTTGGACTTATAAATGGTCATTGTGTTATTGTGCAAAATAATTAGTCATATATCCTTGATTTTGATCAACCCTAAATCTAACCCTAGCTCTATTTTTCTTGCCAGCAGAATGGCTCACTCTAGTAACTCCTAGCATTAGACAGAGACGACTTAGGTTGAAGAAATATTCATTACAGCACCAGCAGTTTGTACGGTATCGTGTTTTTCAAGATGAAGAAAGAATTCTATGCACATTCGAAGGTGAAATAACATCTATTTTATCTGCTGTACCGAAAGTCATGATAATCCTTGCGTATGTGGAGTTATTGTAAATGTATAAAATGAACATATGGCATTTACTTGTTAATTACACACTCTATTCAATGACGAGGTATGTGGAACATTCTTAGATAGGGTAAATTTGCGATTGAGTTGTGTGACGTTTTCTTTAATCTTAGTCATGATCATATGTGGTATTTAAATCTTTTAGGTGATTCTCTTTGCGGGAAATCTATACCTTGTGACAAATGTACAAAATGTACTCAATTTTAAATTTGAAATGAAGAAGTTTACGTTAAAGTTACTCTTCAATTAAATTTCCATTCTTGGAAATAAAAGATGTAATAAGCATTGGTACGCATCCAATGCTTGTGCTCAACGGAGTTGTTTTGTCACGTAGTTGTTCATCTCCCATTGATTTGCACCAGCTGTTTTTTGAGGGAACTGTTAAACAATATCATGGGTATTTCTTTTTACGCATTCATCTAGGAACAATTCATGTAAATAAATCCATGAGGTTAATGAGTTTTTTGATAATTCTACGTCTAAACAAAAAGCTAAATAGGAGGAAAGTTCTAGTTCAAATTTATTTACTTTTCTTACTATTAGATATTTTCCATTCTTTCTGGTTTGTATCACTTGTGTATGTACAATTCTTTCTTAATATTTGTGCCTAAATTACATCAATATAAGGCATTTCTTACTTCCCAAGAACAAAAACATCTGTTCTTTTTAAAGACTAACACCGTGTTGTCAATTCATGACTTCTCAAACACAAATAATAAGCATCACATCTCAAGCATCCATAAATATGGATCGGCAGGAAAAACTGAAACAAAGCAACTCTAAGCCTTTGGCAGAGGAAGATGAGAGCAATTTTCCATTCATATTGGTAGCACCAGGGCAACCTCTGAATAAGAAAACAATTTCTAAGCATCATTCATATCAGATGCAAGAACGTAAAGAATCCTCGTGTCGATTCTTTTCAATAGAAGCGCGAGGAAATTTTCCTTCTCAAAAGCAACATATACTTTCAAGGGATTCTAATTTCAAGGTTCACGTGAAAGCACCAAAACCTATACGTGTCACATCTAATGATGAGAAGTTCTACAGACAAGGTGGGCCGGTGTGTCCTTCTCCACGCAAAGTAAACAAGTTCAGTGGTTTCTCAACAAATAGCTCTCAGTTTAGAAACGTTTCAAAGTATAGAACACACAAACCGTTCCTCAAGATGAGACGACAGATTCCCAAGTTTGAAAGCATTTGAAGGCATTAAGGTCATCAAACCTGAACACTAAATCAGATGTGATCAGCAACACCCTCTATTTTTTATTGGAAATCTGGAAGAGACCAATCATGACCTTTGTTGCAAAGTTTTTTATATTTGGACCCTAGAAGCGTGCTTGGATTGAAGATTATTCTCTTGAAGATTATTTATTTTGACTCATAATTTTATATATAAAATACATAAAAATACATAAAAATTCTAATTAAATTGTCCCAAAAGTTGCTAATTTATTTTCACGATTGGAAATTTTTTTCTATTTAAGTTAAATGTAATGAACGCTTCATCTACAACAAAAGAGCAAGTTTTGATGTTTGTAAAAAATGTTTTACTTTTCTGTTACTTCAAGCGACGTTAAAAGTCGCTATGCACGGCGTTTCGGACTGCTGCTATACGCATTGTCATTGTAATATTCTTTCACGGGTCGTAAAACTTTGTCTGTCGCAGCGCGTTGTTAACTTAAAAACATAAACTTCTGCTACTTCAAGCGACGTTGTTTTTGAAGAATTTGCCAATCTGGAGAAAAAAACAGCTACATAATTTCAATTATGACGCTGCATGTAATGATCGTATCTTACTTCAAAAGACAAAATTTGTATGCTATTATTTATGATGCATATATTTAAACTGATGCGATTGGCTATGCACTAAGACAGATTCCCCTCCTGCACTTTCTCCGCGTGGAATATTACATTGACATTTCCATACGAGCGGGGTATCTTCCGACTCTTGTACTTCCAGGGTACACATTTCATTGGCTCCTAGAGGTACACAATTTGTATTTAGAAAAATCTACTCTGGTGCTTACCTAATTTCTGGAATGTCAATCTCTTTTTGGATCCTCCGCAAAGTTATCTTAAGCTTCGACAGTAGCAGAAGCAGGCGAATACAACTTACTTCCTTAGATTTATAAATCCACTTGGAGAGCTTCTACAAGTTCAACTTGGATAGAAAGAATTTTCATTTGGTTCCAGTTGTAACATTGTGCAATGCACGAAGTGGTAAAATGAAAAAATATTAAGCATTTTTTAAGCTTTTTTGAATAAGTACCGTACGCATGAGAAACGCAGACCATTTTTTGTTTCCCAAGACATACTACGAACGGGGGCGGTTCAACCAGCAATTTGGAAGGTTCCCCTTTGAAAAATAAAATCTAAATTAA
>Ga0209092_10002468_pt1 | contig 16986 bp, 11 predicted proteins | sample FraStrMetagenome_FD_187446 | JGI IMG/M metagenome (GOLD analysis project Ga0209092, IMG submission 187446) | Marine eukaryotic phytoplankton communities from Arctic Ocean - Fram Strait ARC3M Metagenome (SPAdes) (version 2) | ecosystem: Environmental > Aquatic > Marine > Oceanic | place: Fram...
TTCTATTTGTTCTACGCCTTTGCAATGTGAACTGACGCTCTTTCTTCAATAATCTTAGCCGCCGAGCCAGAGTTTTTACATGTGCCACCTTAAGTCCCCGGGTCACAATCAAATGCAACAGTTTTTCCTGAAATGACAAATCCGACCTTTTTATCCGAAAAAAATGTCTTATCGAAAATAACAATTCTTGATGGTTCAGATTTTCCTCGTTTTCCTTCGACGATGCATATGTCTGCTTACACCGGAGTCCCCACATTTCGTAAGAATATACCCATATGGATTTGATAAATTTCCTAATCCACCCTACATTTTTGTGTTCTTTGTCTTGTTTATGATCGCACAGGTTTTGAACCACCATCCAATTCCTTGAAACGAAGCCTCTCGCTAACGCCTCCGCCCCCAAACATTGTTGTTGACGATACACTTGCTCCACTGCCCTGATTTTAGTAGCATCTCCTAATGGTGGTCGTGCATATGGACTTTTACGGCCCATGTGAAACCCGGTGAGAAGCATATCGATCGCATTCACTATCAAAGGGTGAGTGAGAGCTCTGCGGAGATTTTGACGTAATTTTGCAATACATTGTCTATGATTCGCTTTATTTTGCTGACATTTGCATTGAAAAATGTGGATAAACGTTTCATGTTGTTTTTCACACCGAACACAAATGGGAGACGGTGAGCCATCCCTCGAGGAGAGAACTGACCGTGTTGGGAGACATTTGTGCATGATTTTCATGCGAGATATTTTTTCACTCCCTGAGAGCTTCCTATATGCAATTTCTAGACCCTCCCACTCAATATGTTCAAGTTGGATTGACAATATTTTCAACGACTTTTGGATCCTGTCCTCCAAGGTGTGACCATACTTGTGAAGAGAAATTTGGCGTGGAATGTCTCCTGTAATCAATGTTCCCTGAAGAAAAAGTGCTATTTTTTGAGCATGAAACATAGTAGGGCGTCTGTTTGGAGTGAAGTGAGCAGGTGAGTTTACAAGGAATGATTTTGCATGTTTGTCCATATCTATATTTCTCCTTACTTCCTGAGGTGCATCTTCATGTACAAAACTTTCGGAATCATCTGCATGTCCTTGTACTGTCTCAAACCGAATTTGAAGAGGTGAGTTTTTAAAAAAATGTGAAACCTCCAATTTTATATCGATATCTCTCATCACCAGCTTGGAATATGTGGATTTTGTGTAATCCCTATATCTTAGCGCCTCATCATTATCACAATAGACAGTAATGCTGGGTGAGTTCAGTTCATAATATGTAGATAAAGCCGTAGCCATCGTTATGATAGCCAACACTGAGCACCCTTCAGCCCTGTTACTGGACACATCGTCCACATCATTATCCACAGGTGCTGCTCCCCTGATTGAGACTGTTTCATCACGACTCTCCAATACATATGCATGAGAAGCCATCTTTTTGTCAACAGATGCATCCCCTACTCCAATCACCATTCCTTCTTCTAGGTAAGATGCCAATCTTCTAGACCTCCATATATAATATATGTGTCCTAAATTTCTCCTATATGTGGAAGGAAGAGAATTTAAGTATTCGAAAAACGTCCCTTTGTGAAGTTGAGGGAAGATTGTGTTCAGGTGTTCTGTACGGTGGATACGCTTGTGATGTATTTGCTTTTGATCGATCACCGCTATATTATCTCGATTTTGTTTTACTTTCACTATGAAATTGATTCGAATAGGGACCCTGAGAGATGTTGGCATGGTAGTAAAGGCATGTGAACCAACTTTTGCATATAGAACTGCATTTTTACCATATACTTGCCGTATTAAAAAGCTTTTCGATGAATCCATTCCCCATTCCTTTGATAGGGACGACACATGACGTCCTGAGGGACTTCCTATATTGTGTTGACGGATGATTTGTCGTATAGCAAACTGCCAAACTTCAACCTGCTCATATTTTTTACAGGATTTGTATTCATTGTATTTCAATCAATTTTGGATATATAAAATAAATTACAACTCCACAAAATCGTCCATGGATTGCATATAACTTTCATAGCTTATTGTAGAGTCTGGGTCATGAGAAACTAAGTTAATATTGAGGTTCTCACCTGTTGTAGAACTGTAACATCTATTCAAACAATAAAGATAAAAGCTAAAGTAGTATAAAACTAATTAGTGAGCTCATCCAAACTAACATGTAAATAAACATATTCAGAACTTTAGAAAAAGATATGCGATGAATATAAATCGAACATACATAATACTGCATGATGTCACTTCATTCTGCAATAGATCAGACAGAAAGCTCTATTATTTTTCACACATAATTAATTTCTTCATCTCAATGAGTGTCATATGAAATAAAAAGTACGAATTAGAAATAAAAGCATCATGAAAATGTATGTTCAAGTTGCAAAGGTAAAGTAAATGTATCTATTGGTTGGATTCGATCCCGAAAAAAAGTCTTATACAAATTCAGTTTTCAAAGGATGCAACTCATTTATGTTTCTCGCATTAGAGCTATCTTCAGGCTTTTCGAATTCATCATTATCATCATCACTGTCGCCTTTATCGTCTTCATCATAATCATTGACTTGTATCAAGAAGCCACATTTTTCTAGTCGTTGCAAATATATTGTCACTAGCATAATAAAAAGTAGAATAAGGAATAAGGGTAAAATTAAGTGGACTCCGTCATGAAATTTTCTGTGGGCCGTTAACCTATTCTCATCATTGCGTATAATTACCGAATCTTCTTTTCCAAGTTCGTGTTCCCGGTTGTGCATAATATCAATGAAAATATCATCCTTACAGACGTTAGATGAAGCTAAAACATTTCTCATTTCATTGCTGGCCTTTGCAAATCCAACTTTTTGATTAGCTACATCATAAGCGCTGTAATATTTATTGAGGAAGGGATCACCTAAGGTCCAGCCCAATGCCTGAGGATCATGGGAGGGCACAATCCGCAGCATGCATAATTCTTGTTTGATGTGATCTGAAAACTTTTTTTCGTCCATATAACTCTCATTTTGAAATTTTTGTCTAGACTCATCATCTTCAAATGCGATAATATTGTTTTGGTGCGATCGTTTCCTTTTATGATTAAGTTTGCGCACCATTTCATGACCAAATAATTCATTTTCAATCTGCAATAATAAATCTTCTTTCTTCAATTCGTAAAGAATTTCTTGTCTATTTTTCATATCTTTTGCTTTAAACTGTAGAGGGGGGAAATTTATTGAACAATTTACAACAACAATATCAAAGAAACTTTCAATACTTTCGGTGGAACCAAATTGTTTCGTGGTCTCTCTTTCGCAAGAAACAATATTTTTTTCACTGAATGATCCATCTTCTTCCAAGACTATGCATGTTCCTCCAATCGCGTTCGCAATAAATGATATTGCGAAATTTGGGGCAATAATATTTACTGATCCTGAATCAATGCGAGCCCTTATTGCTTGATGATTTTTGACTTGATATTTGGAAACATTTGTATGCAATCCCTTGGTTTTAAAAATGACTTCGCTTATGGCAAAATCCCAATATTCGGGCTTATTGCTAGATCTATTTCTTTCTTTCTGGCGTGGTTGTGATTCTCCACCTAAAAGACTGTGCCATGCTAAGCATCCTTCATAAAGTTTATGATCTATCCCCCCTAATATAAGTTGAGATTGCAGTGATGCTGGGTGTTCATATACTATAGCAGCTTTTTCTGATTGGTTATCAAATGCTCTATGCAAATACATTGAAAAAATCGGTTTTTCCAAGACATATTGCAAATTTTGGACTAGCGCGTTTGGCTTATGTGCTCCTTCTGAAAATGCTAAACCCATTGTTCCTTCTACACCACGGCAAGATGATGATTCTTGATGTTTGAGAGCCTGTGCAAAACTTTGATTGTTAATTTTTAGTGTTGGCGTCAAATACACAATATCTGTTGAGAATTCCCTATTATTCTATAGAATTCAAATGCTTTCTTTATGAGATTCAAAGAAACACAATACGATTAGAGGTACGTCACATATCATCTCACCATTTTTTCATTCAGTTGCAGCTCAAAGTTGTTCTCGTGTCTACTTCTTTCCTCTTTCAAAACATTTTTTTTGTATGATTTGGTAAGGTGTGTTGATTCGTTTATGTCCCTTCCCCTTAAATGATGACTACTATTTGAAGAGAAAACAACAAGGTCACTGGATCCTGTATCGAACCTAACTTCGAAATTTTGCGTAGGTATTCCAATTGCTATATCGCCTATCCAAGACAAGACGTCACAGCTTGAAAGTGTGAAAGATGATTTAGCCCCTTCCCTAACACTGGATGTATTACTCAATGTCTCATTTGAGTTGATTATTAATTCTCGCCAGTTCCCTACCTTGTCGAAATGATGGTATGGTTTTGAATCAATATATTGATTTTTTGCTGATGTGTAAGATTTCGAGTGGAGACGCCGCTTCCTATGATGAAGACTTTGAGTCTTAATAATACGAGATGATTGCGAAATGTCCAAGCTTAATTTTATAATGTTGTTGGTGATTATTTCAACCTGCTGGAATTCTTGCTTAGAATTTATGAGGAATGGGAGATCTTCATTTCTTGGTGCGCCTTTATCCAGCATGTTTTGAAGTGGAAACAGATCAGTGAAAGGTATGAGCCATCCTTGATGATAAAGATGACCTTTTTGTTTCCCGATGAAAGAGTTCGTTCACCCTACACAATAACAAAATATTATGAGTACTGTACATAGATATATATTGAAAAGGTATTTGTAATTGATAATAGGTACTTAGCTATCTATTTTACAACATTTATGGAAACAATTGTATATGTTAATCGGTCATTTATGTCTTCTCTGTATGTAAACGGTACTCTAAGATAATTTTGCTAATTAAAATTTATCGTCAAACCAAAAAGAAGAACGACAGCAGCGAACCTGCTGTCAGCAGGCAGTTTTGAGTCCTCATTTGATGAACAGCAGCAGACTTAGTCTCAAACGTGACTCAAATTATCCGAAATTATTTATTGCCAAAAGTGTAAATATCTAATCATATACACTTTATTCAGGAAAGCATCCGATATTCGATTGTGAATTTGTCCGGAGATTTTTATGTAGTGGTTTACAATGTTATCGTGCGCCAAATTTCTCCTTTCTAGTATTGCTCTCCGCTTTCTGTTTTTGTGAAGTAACCTGGGTTTATTCTTATGTGATATTCATAGTTTTGAAATCGACAACATACTGCAATGAAGCACCGTAAAACTAATTTTGATGAAATCTCGCGTATGAAAAAAAAACCAAAGGTTGCAATCTTATGCATTCTTATGGACGCCATCCAAATTTTCCCAAAAGTTGGATTTCAATCATAAAATATCACTTACTACTTCTTTATTATCCTTCGCCACATCCTATTCCGTTCACAAAATAATTACCCAACGAATGAGCAACAATCTACTACAAAGAAAGATAATCTTAATGTACGTATTGCATTCATTACTGATCATAAAAGGAACATCAATAATGAATGCACAAGTGTTGATTTGTCGCAATGGTAGGCTACTCAGGGTTATATTATATTTAAAAACCAACAATAAAGTGCATTTTCGCCTCATCAGTGAATTGTTGTCTCGTGCGAAAGGAAGGAGACAAACATTGAAACAACCTCACATTTAAAATCCTTACTTCGGACTCCACATGCCTAGTCTAGTTTCAAACTTCAATCTCCTAAATGCAGCATCCCTTTTTTCATGCTTATGATCGTATACTTTAATCCATTCCCCGAAACCGATACATATGAAAGGTGTTACGGTAAAGGATAAATAAAAATTCCAAGGCAAAGCCCCCAACACACCATCATCTAACGTGATCAATAAAAACAAAAAAATGAAAAAAACATTTAGCAGCATTCCAAATGCCCATACCTGAGAATTCCGCATTAGAAACTCCTTGACTATGGATTGAGTCCTATGTACAAATCCAACAGAAGCAAAAACAACGCAAACTGTCATCTGAGCTAGTAATAATATGCCCGCGGATTTGCTTGCAACTCCCCTATAATTAGTCAAAGATTCACAAAAATACAAAGATTTAGATTCTGAGCAGTCTTCATCTATCACTGTAGGATCAAAAAAATTGATTAATTCTCTGAAGGCAATGTAATGTGTCAGATGTGACAGAATCGCAGGTGAAAGAGAACGGAGTAAAGCGTATTTATATAATCTTTTGAATTCATCACGGCCAGCAAAGATTTGAGTTTCGTCATTTTTCGTGGGTACACGTGCAATTGATTCACTGTCTGTATCACACAGTGCTATAGATATTCCCGATATAGGAAGAATGATCAAAAGGTAAAGAACGGATCCAATTGGTGGTATGATTGGAACATAAGATGATATGAAAAATGGACAAAATAGAATCAGTAAAGACAACGAAAGACCTCCATTAATCATGAACAAACCTGCAGCTGTGGTTGACTCAAGAGCTGAACGCCCGATTGAAAATATTTCTGGAAGAAAAGTCATTGTTGAACATCCTCGGAGATTAAAAACACATGAATGTGAAACTATAGAGGACACGAAATCGATTTCATCTGGAAGTACCGAAGCTGTAGAAAAAGTTGCCTCGAATTTCTGAGCTCCTTTGTCGTGGCTTAGGTCCTGGTTAATTTCCTGACTTATTACATCAACTCCTATTGAAAGGTCTGACACCGAAAATGTTCTTTCGTTACGCGATCTGTGAGAAAGTCCAAGCGTTATAACCGTATCGTGATACTTTCGAAAAATGTTGACCTAAAGTTCACGAAAATTTCAGTCAGAACGAATTTTGTATTGAAGTGAGATATTCATATGTACTAAAACAATTTAAAAATATGTATAACAAGTATCAGACTTTACCATGTCTATTGTAGAATCCTCAGTGACATCTGTGTACAAACTAACTAACAAAGGTACATTATCAACTTCTTCAAGATGCTTTCTGACGTTTTCGATTCCTTCAGCAATGCGAAGTACAAATAAAAAAAATGAAATGTAAAATCCTGCAAAAACAGTTGACAGCACGAATGTAAAAAATGAACTAACCATGCGGTAGCCTTGCATTGACATCCCAATCTGCATAAGTTGATTTCATTCTATGAGGATCTTCCTCGCCTTCGTCTAATGCCCTAAGCGAAATTGCGCAATTCCATGCAACATCTATGCCCATTTGGCTAGCTAGTTCTTTAGTTCTTCTCATATTGCGTGGAGAGAAGTAAACGAATCTAACCCCAGCCGACGTACATTGCTCTATCATTGGGGCTATTTCTTTTCTTGGACTTACAGCAGATCCTAACATACCTAAAAATATCTGATTTGATATGAGTGACCAATCTGATGACGTTACACCTTTTCCTACATGACTGACATTATCTGAGTTTGATAAATGATCTACAAGATACGCCTAATGAAGATAATTGTGAGCATCAGTCGTGTTCAATATAATAGTTGATAACGACTTACAGTGGTTTTTAACTCGAAACCCTTTGCGGGTGCACCTCCTATTCGTTGCTCTAAAGTGTAAGGAACAGGGGCATAACTAAAGGCTGCTACGTCTAAGTCCGCTAAACTCCAATTACAACAAGTGTCTAGAATCATCTTCCGGTCTACTACACTTAGCGGAGAAATTGTTGAATTTTCACCTTGCCATGCATCAGCACATAAAGCTATGACAGTCTTTGCATCGCCCACAGTCAAAAGTTGGTATGCTTTTGATCTTCTATCTTGTATGATTACGGATGTCGAATCTGGCCGAAGTACATCCCATAAGCGCGATTCTTCTAATCCTAAAGCATGAGTATCAAGAGACATTCGATTTTGAACAGACTTAGTCGAAACAATGTGCAATCGACGGCGTTCCTTGAAAAGTGCCAGATCTCCAGTCTTTTGGTCATCGGAAAATCCGATACATTGAGCAAGAGCGAGGAATTGCGATCGGCTCTGGTCAGTGCAGATATGTTTAACTAGTGATTTTTCAGCATATTTAAGAAATGATTGCCCAATCTTCGTTAGGTTGAATCCTTTCTGTATTTGGGCAGTAGATTGACTTGATGAAAAGTGCTTGTTGTTTTCGTCTGAAATTAGAGACTTGTTTGATTTGGATTGTTTTTCGTGCAAAGATTGCAATTGATATAAGTTCTTTTTTCTTCTAGGATTGTAATCAACTAACATGCATCCAAGGCCAATGCACTTGAGGGACGGCAAAAATTTCCACCTAAAATATTAAAGTAAAGTTTTCGGTTGGTATTATAGAACATGTGCAATTAAATAGTCGAATATCTACACAAGCTTTCCTTACCAAGAGGGATCTTCAAACTGGACAAGCAGAGTATGCTCCAAATCTTCACTTGTTAGTCCATTTGACGTGAGCAATCTCTTACGATTTCTTTTGCGCTTGAAACCAAGAAGCTTCTTTCTTGCGTTGGAAACAGTAGAGGAAGGAACCGCCTCTAAATCCAGATCAGTGTCGTCAGAATCCGCGTCCTGCTCTACAGAGTTGATGGACAGACCACGTTTTCGTCTTGACGAATGATTTCTTGTTCCGTCAGAATCAGAATCATCTTCACCGTGAGAGGGATAAAGATCCAATAATTTTAAGCCGTTTTCAGATGGAATAAGCAATTGCTGAGGCGTCGAATGGGGTTCACAAGCTAATTCATCGTCAATAAGAGCTAGAGCAGTGACGACCCCAAGTTTCTCGAGGAAATATGTATTTGCAGGTGGGATCGGTAGAAGAGAAGATTCATTGTCTGAGTTGCAAGGATTCCTGAATAAGAAAGAGAAAAAATTATTACTGGAAAGGAATCGTGAACTAATAGTGCTGAAATAATACTTAATAAACAAGTGTTTCCGATGTTTTGAAGATTGCGGATTATAATTTTGAAGAGAATGCTGGGATGTGAAAGGATGTATAAAAGTAAGTATTCTTGCTGTCCCAATACTCTCAAGGATAAATATCACAAAGAAATTCACAGGAAGAATACCAAGAGCTGCATAAAACGGCAGATGCAGAAGCATTGACAGCTCATAATTTGGCATGATCAAAATCCTCACAATTATTATTGTTGTGCTCAAGAAGAACATAATAGAAGATCCGGTGATCAAACATTTTCTGATTGCCTGGATTTGGCGATATATTTGAGGCGTTTTGTGATTGATATCTATATTAAATGCAGAGTAATCAAGGCCGTTAGAACCGCAAAAATGCATACATAAAAGAGGAACAAGTGGCAACAATGATTTAACCTGGGTAGTACTTACTTCTAATTCGCTCTAAAAATAGTTGCAAAGGTGTTTCTTTCAAAATAAACAATTTCATACCATTATTAAAGGCTAATAATTGAGTTGATTCTTCGTCCAAGACGACTCTCGCATTCTTTTTGGCTGTTTGATTTTTTTGAGCAAAATTTGATCTCTTTGAACTATCTTCATTTTGAGTTATATGATTCATTACGTCCAAAGTGATTCGTTCACCACCTTTTATGGTTAGAGATGGAGAGTTTGATAATTGATTGTGCAAAATTTTTGCCTCATTTTTGTTGCAAATTAGTTCTGATGCTGCTGGTGTAGTATCACCAACTTGGAGCGCTATGTAATCTCCTCTTACGAGAAGAAGTTTTGGTACGCGGTGCCATGTCCCTTCATTCTTGTTTTGAATAGGATCGGCATCATTATTTCTTCGATAAACTGGATAAATGTCTGTTAAAGATGTACCTCCTGAAAGTTTGGTGGTTTTAGGAGGAATATTCTTAGTCTTATATCTTGAATCTTTTTTTCCGGAATCGTTCGATGTGGAGTATATTTTTGTTAGATACGATGCAAATGAGTTGACAGATTCTTTTAGACCTGCATCTCGATTGACGTTTGATATTACATTTCTTTGCCACAGCATGTAATTCGAAAGAAAGCAACTAGATAATGCAATGAATCCTGCAACAAGAAGTTCCACATAAAAATTGATAAAAGGGTCTGAATCTGAAATGAATGGATCATATCGTAAAGAAGTTGATGATCGAAGTTTCAAGTTATGAGTCTGTGCACTGGTTAGATTATTCGATGACCTTTTGGCAGTGAAAAACGAAATAAGACCCAAAGTAAACAGGACAATAGAGAAAAACACTGCCATCCACTTATCTCCGTCCGCTTTTAGACGGTTTAAAACCCTTCTGCAGAATTCCTCTTCGGAATTTTCTGGATTCAAATCTTTTTTTGTTCTAGTGCTGTCTTCATAGGAGCTAACATAATTCATCAAATCTATCCTTACTGATTCCCATGTTAAGGGAAGAGGAATTCCCGGGTCTTCAGATGTAAATGAAGGCAGTTTTTTTTCGTAGTGGTGATCTGACTTTATGTTCTCGTTTTTTCTTTTCGGAGACATGCTGATTTTCTCCGAATCTGATACTTTTAATTCTTGATTCATTCAATAAATGATCTATTTTCTTTACGTTTTTTGTATTTCTTTAAGCAAATGTTTGATGAAATAAATGAAGTAGGTCTTGCATTCTTTAATTCATGCTGATTTCTCTTGTGATTCATCCCTCTTTATTGAGAGTGTTGAGAATAGCACGTGAGCGAACTCATTTCTCTTAATTATATTTACGTATAGTAAACGTACATACAACCCAAATGACAAAGATGCAATAATTGAATAGCAATAACTTAAGTCCATTTTCAACAATAGCTCAACAAATCAACATAGTATGAAAACATGAACAAAGCAAAGAACGAGGAATCTAGCTCTTCAGTTATAGAAGAATTGTTCTCTGATTGCTGTGGAAATATTCAAAGCATACTAGACAATACTTGTCTAGATTACAGTGAAAAATTCACGCAAAATACTGTCTATAAAAAAAATAATGAAACAGCCATCATTGACAGAGAGGATGATGAGCTGGTGCCTACATTGTTGAAGCTGTTTCGAAATGATTTGATTTATGACTTGTCGATAGAATCCCTTCCATATATTCACCCAGTAGAAGAGACAGAAATTATTGATGCAGCGAAAATCGCGGAAAAGAAACAAATATATTATTCATGTTATCTTCCATCTGGAATCGAGAAAGAAAAGGTTCGAATGTTTTTAAATAATATGAAAGAAAAAAAGGATTTGAAAGTGGAAATAATTGGAAATATAAGTGATCGAAAGCAGTGGGTATGTGGGTTTGTGGAACTGTTGCTTGAGAATTAAAAACATTTCTTATTTTTCTTTTTTTATACACTATGGGAATCGATCATATAGCGAAAGCAAAGTTTATCATTGCTTGTTAGTGAGTTGAAATCAGAGCAGCCGGGTTCAGTTTTTATCAAGAAAGATTCTGTCATGATTCAAACGAAATTGACTACTTCAAAAGGAGTCCGATCATCGAAGCAAATAGATTTGATCCTATTCAATCGTTTCATTTTACTGCCTCTTTCTTCATACGACATGGTTATATCAAAGTGGACATATGTTGAACAGAGTGGGAAGAAGAAAAAGAAGAAGACGGGGAAAGAGTCAAGAAAACAAAGTTTCGATCAAGTACGTGCGGTATATGCTACCATGATCATGTATGATAATACTGCTTTTATTTTGTTGTTACTCAGAGGCTTTGACTTTGAATCACCATCAGGGCAATGTCCACCAAATTATTCCAATAGAGTCTATAAGAAAAATCGTAGATTTAGGAATTTTCCCACCAAACTCTCCGAAATCGAGCTCCGGCAAAAAGTGGACACTAGGAAGGAGAAATAAGGTGATTATATTCATGTATGCTTTCAGTTACTTTTTTGTCACGTATTCGAGTAATAATGTTGATGAGGATACTTTCATTGTGCAAGGGATTACAGGAAGGCTCTATCAATAATGATGCTAGTGAAGATTTTGATCTTAGCACTGATGCCGTCAACAATGGATCGTTTGAAATCCATGTAGAGGGTACTACATGTTTGGTATTCACTTGCTTGTCCCCTTTGCACAAAACTTTATGGCTCCAAGCACTCAAAAATGCAGTTGTAGGAACATGGCACAGAACAAATAAAATAAGAAATATAAATAGCATCGATAATGCAGGATGGCAGCACTCAATTATCCGTACAAGCATTTACTCAGTAATTTGTGCAGGTGACGTCGATATATTACGGCAAATTCTTGAAAGATTTTCTAAGAACCACGAAATCCTTCAGTTGCGGGACGATTATGGTCTAACTGCCATACACTATAGTGTAATCAAGAATCAAATGCCTTGCTTGTCGTTATTACTACAACATCATTTTGATCCTCACGCAAAGGACAATAACATGTATGCATCGGCTGACTATGGTAGGGGGGTTTCCAAATTTTATAATGCTTGCTATCGGATAGATTTCCTCATCCTTTCACTCTTTTTAACTTGTCATTGGAAGCCGCATCGATGAGAAACGACGTCGCACTAGGCATCTTATCTAAATACGGATGCATTCCTTCACCACCAACACATGGAGATAAAAAAAAATCCCAGACTTCAAAGTTAGACTTAGGAAATAAACTCTCCTATCTAGAGGACAGAGGATTTATAGTGAATGATATTAACGCAAAGTCATTGCAATTTCAGAACGATTGCACAGAATACAATCATTTGGTGCAGCAATTGACTTCGAAAGGCAAAAGAAGAACTATATAGCGTATTCAAATGGTTAAGCTCATCATGAAAAGAAGAGATAGCAAGGTATTTATTGAGTAATAACTTATGGTTTTTTCATCTGCTCATCCACGACTGAGCTGAATCTTGTGACAAGAAAAGTTTTTGAACAAAATCCCGTTAGAAATGAAGAACTAATGTTAATCACATACAATATCAGTTAAAATTCACGTTAACCGTTTCATATTGTTGAGAATATATCGTATGTACATTTCTTTCATGATTGAATTGCCTAAGTATTTATTTCGAATGTTTGGCTAATTTCGTTGGACTGTTTTTTACAACCAAATCACAGTGACTATTGCATCATTTTCTTGCCACAATTTTATTAATGTGACCATGACTTCGAGAAACAAATTGAGAAACTATGGATGTTACAGCCTAACCTCAAGCAAAGCATTTTACAGAGTATTCCTATGCTTGATTCTCATCGTCTTAGTTGAAAGCGAAATGATGGTAAGAAATTATATTTAACATTGTATCTAAATATCTGAACCAATACAGTTTCTAATATGAGCTCGCTTTTGAAACTTTGTTATTTTGGTAATAAGCTTCGACATCATGATAGCAAAAAGAAGAAGCAAAAGCGTGATTTCATTCCAAATTATGGTATGAGAAGTAATGGAGTGCCTTTGAAGTCTCTCAATTACTTTGATTTGATTTTCAAGAAAGAAAGCAATCAAGACTATGATACATTTTTTAAGTCTAAAAACATCTTTTGGAAGGTACTAAAAAGGATTAGAGGCTGCAAGGCAAAGGTTATTCCCGGAGGATACTGTAGTGACAATAATGAATGCTCATCAGGGATCTGTAAGAATGGGATATGTTTTGCAAGTGAAGAGTGTAAAATACTAAAACATGATGGTGATAGGTTTGATATTGATAAAGTGAACCTCGTTTTTATTGGGTCTGCTTTTGAATCAATAGATGCATGGGAAGAACAAGTGCAAAATACATATTCTTTATTTTCAGCATATAATATGTTTTCAGATGTCAACAAACAATTCAATGCATTTTTTGTGTCATCAATCCATCCTACCTTTTGTGATTTCGGTTGTTCCGGAATTGATAGACTTCTCTGCTGCAATGTTGCACAAGCCAAAGATATTGCAAATCAATGTTTTCCATCTGGTACACACCAGCAAGCTGTTGTAATTCATAACAGTGAAAAATATGGTGGTGCAGGATACAAGAACTCAAATGTAGCAACAACATCAACCCACAGAGATGGTTCCTACGTGGCAATACACGAGCTTGGGCATTCATTGTTTGAACTTGTTGACGAATATGAGTACGGAGGAGGAGATTCGCTTGGGCCCAATTGTGACACAAAGGAATGCAATAAATGGGATGATTTAATGAATCAGCCAGATTTGATGAGTAAATATGAATCCGTGTCTTGTGTACCAGGTTGCCAAGGCAATAATTATTTTGTGGGTCAAAATTCGTTTATGGATAAGATAAAACTACCGGTTGGTGCAATCAATGAAAGATACACTTGCTGTACTTACTTGAATCTGACTGGAAAGTATCCTTCGTATTGCGAGGTGTTCAATTTTTGGCCTGGTGCACTAGATTCTTTTTGTGGACTAGACTTTCAGCATTACTTGACACCACCACCTGCTACTGGTCCGGATGATCTCATAAGTGCTCCCCATCAAAACGGATTTATTTCAGTCCAGGAACCTCTTCAGGTAACGATTCTTCTTGAAGATGATGAGCCTACTATCAGCAAAATCAAACATATGCCAACAGGCCTTTTTAGCACGAGGGAAGTCAATGGAGATTATCACGAAAAGTCTCACGCTGTTATGTTAGGAATAGAAATGGTGGTGCAGGTGACAATTACATATTCATCAGGTTCAGTAAACACGCTATTCTTTAATAGCCAAATGACAGTCTACATACCACCAGAGGAAACGTTATCAATCCCTCCAGTTGAAGCTATTGTTGAACACACTAAGAGAGACATCGTCGATGTATTCACACCATATCGAATCTCAGTGGAAGGAAATATTTTGTTTGTTGTTTGTGAACATGGAACATCAGTTACTGATGTAACTGCAAGTTATGTTCAAACATTTTGAGCAAAGGAAAGAAAAGCATTTATGCTCAACAGATACACTTTTATAATACATAATTCATATATTAGTTACCGAACAAAGAAACGGCTTGGAATTTTAACCTTCATGAACAATTGATAAGCTTGATGTCGTAACATGCTAAAATTATTTTTTGTATTTGCCTGGCTTTTGTTTGTTTGCCCACTTACAAAACTTATAAATGTTCCTATCGGTTAAAAGTTTATCGACAGTATTGTAATGATCTGCTAAAGCTGTGTTATCATGTGATGAGTGTATTTTGGAATGACAAGGTCGGCATACTTGACATGTGTATTGTGAAAGAAAGCTATGAAGCGATTGGCGGGACCACGCATAATCTAAATCATTATCGTTTGAAGGAACTTTGTTTTCTTTCAGAGAGGAAATAAATAAGATTGTTTCTTGTCGTATTTTCGGGTTTTTCTTTGATTCAAATATTCTCTTTTTCAGCTTTGGCCAAACAGATTTAGGCACAAGATGATGAGAAGTTAGCTTCATGTACCTCTCACATAATTCACAATCGCCATCATTCAAATAATTGCTTTCGTCCCCTGATTCCTCTGATTCGTTAATTTTATTTTCCTTCTCTTCTTCTTCAGTCGCATACGAATGTGCTGAAGTAGAATCATCTTTTAAATTTAATCCGTTCTTCTGGTCAAAAGGGAAAATAGCTCTTACAATATTTTCTGCGTCTTCGACGGTTAGATCAAAATAGTCCATTAGCCCTTCCATGATAGTGGTGGCAGAATCAGAACTCTGAATGCATGGGAAAGATTCGTCTATACTCACATTATAGAGTATCTCGTCTGCAGTGATTTCGGCTTCTTCAACAGAGAAGCAAAGTCCATTATGTAAGAGCGCACGTTTAATTGTTTCTGATAATTCTTCATGATAATTTATGTTCGACATGTGATCAATGAAATAATATTTTGATCAAGATTCTTTGTTTTTGCCTTATGACAATCTCAACGTCTTTGATCTCAAACTACTTATCTGTGAAGTGATATAATGTAGTTGAGCTATAAAACGTAAGGTTTAAAAATAAAAATAAGTTTATCGTGTCCATTACAATTCTTTGATTTGCATACGTCATATATAAAACATTTTGATCCACCTATCATGATTTTCATTTTTCTGCGAACATATCCAACAAAATTTTCTACGTAATATGAAAGGAAAAAGTTTTTGATCGTGCGAAATGCGGAGAGAATGAGATAGTAAGATTTATTTCATAGACTGAATAAATATAGATAGCTGCAAATGGTATAGAGCTATAAATTCTGTTAATTATTGCGTACATTTAGGAAAAAAGGAAATGAAAACTAAAATCTCAAAGCATTCTGCTGTGCAGAAGATTTTTTTTGTTGAATCCTTGTATCTGGATGTGAGAATAAATAAACATTCTCCTACATAAGAACCATTGTAATAACCTTGTTGTCATCTTTCAACTTGATGCTTCATTAATTTTTCGAACTGATACATATTAAATTTCGCAGGAGAAACTCGTTAGTATTAAACTAAAAATTACAACTTGTTGCATTTCGGATGGTTCGTTTTGCTCTTCAAATGAACCTTCTGGTGCAAAGATGAGACATAAAATTCAAACATTTGCAAGAATAACTGTGTACGTAAATTTTGGTCTAACAACTACAAAACTATTCTGATGGGAAAGTTACTAGGACTATGATCCTTCAAAAATGTGGCATCTGCTCGAAAGTTCCATGAACACTCGAGATTGTCAGAGTATTTCTACCAATGCGTGTTTGAGAAAACTAGAATATATTGAGCTCAGTTTTATTGTACAGTTTAGTACTTAGGTGCCATAAAATATATGATAAGCCCATTCTCAATCACGAGATTATCTTTTAAGTGACGCGAGTTGCTCTTGAATCTTCATAGTACATCATATGTCTTATAATTCATTAACAGCTGGTTTTAAACTTATAAGTTATTTTATTCATTCTATCTAGATATGTGATCATTTAAAATATCGAATTCTAAATTCGATGCAATCGTGCATATATATATTATGACACTCCCTCTTCCTCTCTAAACGGAATATTTTAAAAATCGAAATAAAATTTATGAAATGTCGAAATTATTTCATTAAAATTTAAAGATATAATTTAAGATTAATGAAATCACATCAAAATAAATGTTGATATGACAAAATAATTTTACTATGACAAAATATTATTTGGCATTTTACAAAATTATTTCC
>Ga0209092_10002469_pt1 | contig 16978 bp, 29 predicted proteins | sample FraStrMetagenome_FD_187446 | JGI IMG/M metagenome (GOLD analysis project Ga0209092, IMG submission 187446) | Marine eukaryotic phytoplankton communities from Arctic Ocean - Fram Strait ARC3M Metagenome (SPAdes) (version 2) | ecosystem: Environmental > Aquatic > Marine > Oceanic | place: Fram...
ACTTTAGCACTAATGCGTTTTCGACAAGGCGGATTTATTTCGTTAGACGGAGAAGACGATGGGGATGACTTCGTCCCTCGTAAACGGGAGTATTACTAATGGCCTTGCCACCACGCCCAATGGGCCCAGTTGATTCTGGAATTAGAATGGAAGATATGTTGCCTACACAAGCATCTGTTGATGTAGATGTAATGCAGCCAGAAGAATTTGAAGGCGGGGCCGAAGTTCTCGATGACGGTCAGGGTGGAGCTATTATCCAATCCTTGATGGAATCGATGGAAGGTGTTGAAGTTGACATCCCCTTAGAACATGACGCGAATTTAGCAGAAGAACTTGACGAAGGTTATCTAGGAGAACTATCGTCGGATCTTCGCGCCTCATACGAGGATGACTTGGAGTCTAGGTCTGAGTGGGAAGAAGCTTACACTAAAGGGTTGGATCAGCTTGGTATTAAGCAGATCGAGCGCACACAGCCGTTTCAAGGGGCCTCTGGAGTCACTCACCCGCTTATAGCGGAGAGTGTGACCCAATTCCAAGCACAAGCCTACAAGGAGCTCCTACCGTCTGTGGCCCAGTTAAAACTCAAGTCTTAGGTCTACAAGATCAGGCTCGAGAAGATCAGGCTACTCGAGTTAAGAATTATATGAACTACCAGATCATGGAAGTCATGGAAGAATTTGACCCTGATATGGATCAACTTCTGTTTTATTTACCGCTTTCGGGTTCATGTTTCAAAAAAGTTTACTACGATGAGGCCAAACAACGGGCTGTTTCTCAGTTTATTCCCGCACAAGATCTAGTTGTTCCCTATGCAGCATCGGACTTAGCTACCGCTTCTAGGGTTACCCACGTTCTTAAAATGGACGCCAACGCAATTCGCAAGATGCAGATCGCAGGAATGTACCGTGACGTAGAGTTAAGTACATTTGAGGGTGATGATGATGAGGTCCGTCAAAAAGTTGACGAGATCCAAGGCACGTCCAAGACATATATGGACGATGTCTACACTATTTTAGAAATGCATGTCGATTTAGACATTGAAGGTTTCGAGGACATGGCTCCAGACGGAGAGCCTACTGGAATTGCTCTTCCGTATATTGTTTCTGTCGATGAAGGTTCGGGACATATCCTGTCTATTCGCAGAAACTTCCAAGAGGATACTCCTCTAGCGAAGAAGCAACAGTATTTTGTTCACTATAAGTTTATGCCTGGATTAGGGTTCTACGGCTTTGGTTTGATCCACATGATTGGTGGTTTAGGTCGCGCAGCTACAAGCATTCTTCGCCAGTTGATCGACGCCGGAACCTTGGCAAACCTCCCTGCTGGGTTCAAGGCTCGGGGTGTAAGGGTTCGCAATGACGATGAGCCCTTACAACCCGGAGAATGGCGAGATATTGACGCTCCCGGTGGCAACATCAGAGACGCTATTATCCCGCTTCCGTACAAGGAACCTTCCGGAACCTTGCAAAACCTACTTGGGATGCTCATAGAAGGCGGTAGACGCTTTGTTCAGCTTGCTGACCAGCAAACAGGTGATACCAACGCTAACGCCCCTGTAGGGACCACTGTGGCTCTCCTAGAGCGCGGCATGAAAGTTATGTCTGCAATTCACAAGCGGTTGCATTACGCTCAGAAGCAAGAGTTCCGAGTGTTAGCTAGAATCTTTAGGGACAACCTGCCTCAAGAATATCCATACGATGTTCAAGGCGGTGATCGTATGATCATGGCTGCAGACTTTGATAATCGAATTGACGTGGTTCCTGTAAGTGATCCCAATATCTTCTCTATGGCACAACGTGTGACTTTAGCTCAAACGCAACTACAGTTGGCGCAATCAAACCCAGAGATGCACAACTTAAATGCGGCATACAAACGTATGTATCAGGCGCTAGAAGTACAAAACATAGATGAAATTCTTCCTCCTCCCCCTCAACCAGAGCCGTTAGACCCTGCGATTGAGAACGCTAGGGCGTTAATGGGTGAAATACTTACAACTTTCCCAGATCAGGATCATGATGCCCACATCCGCATTCACTTAATGTTTATGCAGACTCCTTTGGTTTCTACTTCGCCACAGGTCATGGGTACGTTTTATGCTCATTTGATGGAACACATCTCTCAAAAGGCTCGTCAGATGGTTCAGTTTGAGATTGCTGGTATAATCCAACAGGCGCAAGCTTCGGCAAATACTGGTAAGATCGATCCTCAAGCTGCTCAAGCTCAGATCGCAAAAGTCCAACAGGATATGCAGAATCCTGCTGAGATGGAAAAACTAATCTCCATGCAGACAGAGCAGTTGATAACTGAGGTTATGCCTCAGATGATGCCACAAGGTAATAGTCCAATGGACGATCCTCTTGTCCAGATTCGTATGCAGGAACTTGATCTGAAACAAAAAGACCTTCAGCGCAAGACTGAAGAGGATCAAGGCCAGATGCTTGTAGAGCTACAGAAAATGGAACAACGCGCTACTACAGATTCTGCAAGAATAGAAAGCCAAGAAGAAATCGCGGACAAACGAAACGAAGTTAACCGCGAAAGAATCGATGTACAGCGAGATAAAATGAACAGGGGGTAAAATGAGCAAACTTAATAAAATTCGCTTATTTACAGCAATGTTCTTTTTTATTGCTGTGGGAAACGCTGTCTTTGCTGAAGATGATGTAATAAAAACGGACACTAACAGCACTGTTACGTCTACTGGTTCGATGGATACTACCGTCAAAAGTCCTCCGCCTTCTGCAATTTCTCCTCAGATTAGCAACAGTAACTCAGATTTATGCACGGTAGGTGTAGCTGGTGCTGTGCAAACACAGATACTTGGTATCTCTGCAGGTAGAACTGTGCGGGATATGAATTGCGAAAAATTAAAGAACGCCAAAACCATGTACGATATGGGTATGAAAGTGGCAGCGGTATCTGTAATGTGCCAAGATTCTCGCGTGTTTGAAGCCATGCTCAACGCGGGGACGCCCTGTCCCAAGGATGGGTTGGTGGGGGATAAAGCTAGGCTGGCATGGGAAATGCAAGCTGTTGATGATCAAATTAAATACGAACAGAGAAACCCAATGAGAAAGATTTTCAATGAAGATGTTGAAACTAAATTGGGCTTGGGCGTTATTATTAGCACTCTGGCCTTCTTACTCGCAATGTGACCCCTATAGTTATGGGTCAACAGGGAACGCAGCGTCCACAGCACTAAGCTGGGGGATGAATTCTGTTCTGCCTGATGTTCCAGGGATTGATATAAACGGTCTTATATACAGATACACCACTGTGAAAAACCCAGAGGATGATATGAAAGTTCATGTTAGCAATAAGAAGGCTGGCGCAGGTGGCTATATCTTTCGAGAAACAGATGATTGGTCAGGAGTTCCGGGCAACACCATTGTTAAATCTTTTCCCCTTTCAAACATACCATCCGCCCAATGGGGCGCAGGTTCGATTGACATTGAAGGGCAAGGCACAGTCAAAGATGCTGTGGTTATATATAGCTTTCGAGTAGACGAGTGTTTTGATCCGCAGTCAAACTCTAACTGTCCGGGGTATGTAAAGCCCATGCCTGTTCTTCCTGTGATAGAGGTGTATAATGCACTTGAAGATGATGCTGTTGTTGAAACGTTAGAAACTGAGGAGTTTCAGTACGATGAAGACGGTAATTTAATTCTTTCTGAAGAGGAAGAAGAAGAAGAAACTAGAATTGAAATGGGTCTAACAGCGTCTGCCAACGCATTGACCCTATTTAAGACACAAGGACAAGATGATATTATCATGGCTATTAATCAACAGACTAATTTAACCATGTACTACAATGCATCTATCAATGGAGGCGTGTATGCTGACGCCCCCGGTCTTGCTGACTCAGAGATACCTGACAACAAGAAAGCCTTGCGTAATAACTTAGCACAACAAATACTGCACGAACAGATGGTCGATATGCAGTACAATAGATGAGGTTTAATATGAAATATTCAATAGCAATACTTTCGTTAGTTGCATTTCCTGCAATAGCTAACGTCGAGATCACAGGTAGTGTAGAAGCTAAATGCATTATACAAACAACTAAAGCAGGTTCATACGGCAACCCGATTGCCAGTAAGTTGAGCACTACTCCTGCAGATGGAGGTGTACTGCCTATAATCCGGTATGACGTTTCAATCGCAGATTCTTACATAGCTAGTATAACACACCCGACAGCTTTTAGCTCGTCTCCTTCGCTTTCAGATACGATTGCATGGACGGGTAGTACAAGTGTTACACAGACATCTGTTTCTGGCATGTCAGCCTACGAAGCAGCTAAGACAGTGGTGGGTAACACTACAAACTTTAACTTAACATTGGCAGGGTCAACATGGTTTAGCACTGCATCCAGTGCTACTTATGGGTCAGCCAAACCGTTCCCAGGAGGAACATACACTGCTGTTGTGCAGGCAAGTTGCATTGCTAAGTAAGTTAATCATATTCTTTTTGGTTTGGGGGTCCTGTGTAACAGCACATGAGATGATCCCCGCCTACCCAGAAGTAAAGCCAAGCCATGTTAAAAACGTGGTCAAGGTAGAGATGACTCTATTTAATTCCAGAGAAGAAATAAAATACTATCAGATTGATTTGTTTGATTTGAACTGGATGAACATACCTTTTTCTACAACGTATAGAATCATAAAGGTTGACTACAAAGAGCATAAAGATTTTGATGTTTACATAAGGAAGCAAGATACTCCCGAAGCGGTATATCTGTGTACTACATCAAAAGTAAAAAAGACTGACACGTCCCAAACTTTAATATCGTCTAGAATATGTTCCAGATTAGATGGGCCCCCCACATGAGATTAGCGTTAGTTCTTTGTGTTATATCGAGTTCTGCTGTAGCCGACAGTAATTCTCTTTCCCTTGCGTTGCCGAGCCCTCCGATGAACTATCAATCGGATTCGTTTTCAACAGGTACTACACGGTGCAGTAATGCTGTCGGTGGAGGTATAAACTTAGAGTATGGTGTAACCGGAGTTATTTCGGGCTTAGATACTAACAGCCGTGGCAAAAACATAGGCGTGTATGCGCGTGTCGTTATACCTTTAGATAAACCTAAATCCCGTATAAACTGTGATGATCTTTATCAAATCGAGTTGACGCAACGCAGGTTGGAGATACAAAAACTACGAGATGAAATAGAACAACTAAGGAACTTACAAAACGCTGATGGCGAAATGGAGTTTGAAAACTAATGGATACAACCAAGATAGCAGATAACATTGATGGGCTTGCAGATCGTGAGTTTAAGACAGGGGGCATGAAGATGTCGTTTGGGTCTATCATGGCTATACTTGCGTTCTTATCTACAGTGGTAGGTGGTTTGTACGGTGGGTTTGTTATGTACCAAAAGATCGAGGAGGTTGCGGGGTTAGACCTAGGTGCGTACCAACAAGCGATGGATGTCATGGATGCAAAAGTCACGGGTATCGCCGATAAGGTAGAAGAATCTGTGGAGTACAGTCGAGACATTAAGAACGGTTTGAAAGATGATATATTACGCATCGAGCAGCAGACAGACCGCATAGAAGACATGGTTCGAGAGTCTGAGGACAAAGTTCGCAAGATGATAGACAATGCAGAAGTACGATTTGAAAATCAACGAGAACGTGTTAGAGTATCACAAAGCGGCGATATGAAAGAGCTAGAAGATAAATTAATGGGTAAGCTACAACGGGCATTAGACAACCCATTGGCAGATTAGGAGACTGAACGTGCCATCAAAGAGTAAAATGAAATTAGTTTTATTAGCAGGACTGCCCAGAACTGGGTCAACTTTGTTGCAAAATATTTTAATACAAAACCCTGAAATTCAAACTGAAGGAAATTCGGCGTTATGCCAAGTTATGTCGGATGCTAAAATTTCTTGTGAACAAAATGCGTTACACCAATTAATCGGGGTAGGTAAAGACATTTCTTTTAAAGAATCTCTTTTACGAAACATTCCTAATATTTATTACCCAGAGTTTAAAAATAAAGTTGTTATTGATAAAATGAGAATATGGGTAAGTGAACCTAATATTTCCCTAGCGCGTGAATATATATCAAAGGATGTAAAAGCTATTGTTCTGTATAGACCGATAGAAGAAATTGTTGCTTCTTATGCAAAATTGTATCCCAAGAATAGGCGTGAATTTGTATATGCATCCCTATTAAACAATTCTAGTGATTTTTTAAAAGAAATATATTCTATATATGAGGCTAAAAACTCGAATGATCCTAATTTTCTTTTTGTTTCTTACGATGATATAACTTTAAATACTGAAAAGACATTAAGCGATATTTATAAACATATAGGTCTAGATAGGTTTATTCATAACACTAGAGTAATTAACCAAACGGTTTTTGAAGACGATGAGAGAAATAATGTTGCGCCGGAGATGCATATAATACGCCCTAAAATTGAAAAGCAAATTAACCCAGTTATACTTCCAGATTGGGTAAAAGCAATTTGCAGAAATATAACAAACGGTTTTTCCGAATGTGGATTATTGGAGAAAATAAAATGACAGAATTTGAAAAAGCCGATTTAGATGGTAGCGGCACAATAGACCAAACTGAGTGGGATAAGTTAGCATTAGAAGACAAACGTTTGCGAATGGCTGACGAGGATGCTCAAAGAGACGCTCAACGGCAAATGGCATGGTTTGCATTATTCGGCATGTTGTTGTACCCTTTCGCAATAATTATTTGTAACTTGGCTAATCTTGATGAAGCCATGAAATCACTGGCGTCTATAGCTGGTGTGTATTTTGTTTCTGTAGCTGCTATCGTTGCCGCGTTCTACGGCAAGGAGGCCTACACAAAAGGAAAGGCGAATAACTAATGATGAGTTTAGTAAGTAATTTGATAGGGCCTGTTAGTGGGCTACTAGACAAAGTTATTGAGGACAAAGATCAAAAGGCCAAGCTGGCCCATGAGATCGCCACAATGTCCGACAATCATGCCCAGCAGGCGCTAATGGGGCAGTTAGAAATAAACAAAGCCGAAGCTGCATCGGGTTCTTTATTCAAAGGTGGATGGAGACCGTTCATAGGTTGGGTATGTGGCGTTGCTTTTGCATATCACTTTGTCTTACAGCCATTGATCGTGTTCGGAGCAACTGCTGCTGGCGTTGATATGCCAGAGTTACCAGAGTTTGATATGGGCAGTTTGATGACTGTGATGATGGGGATGCTCGGTTTAGGCGGTTTGAGGTCAATAGAAAAAGTTAAAAAGATAGAGAAGTAATATTTTGAAAATTCCCTTTTTGACTTTACGCCGACACATAGAACTAAACGTGTATACGTTTCACGCTGGTCTAGACTTTCGTTTTTTAGATAGGTGTGAGCGTAGTTCTTATATGAAAAATCCAGATAATTCAGCAAAATCTAAAAAAATATTTAACCGAAAAGACATTTCAATTTCCACTTGTTACGGGCTTATAGAACTACAAAAAAGAAGTCTTGCTCTCAAGGCTTGGCAAGATTTTGAGTTTACCATGAAAGATGGTATTATGCATTCGGAATGCATGGACCCAGACCTTTTGTGGTGGACGGATGGGCATACTCCTCAGACTAATGGATTTTCTGAGAGACATGGCATAACAGTAGTTAAACTAGACTCTCCTTATCATGTAGAATGTACGGAGGATATAGACTTTGTGATGACTCCTAGTCCATTTGGGCATCAATGTGTTAGTTTTGTTGGCGGGATAACAAACTATAAATATCAACATGCTACCAGTATGTTTGCGTATTTTAAAAGGTCTGAAAATGGTAGGTGGCTGTTTAACGCAGGGGATGATATGGTGAACATTACACCAATGAGTGATCGACCTTTAAAAGTTAATCACCACTTAGATAAAGATTACCACGCTATCTTAGGGCAAAAACATGCCCCACTATCAGTAACGAGTTCGTTTTTAAAACGGCGAAAAGCAGATCAGGAGAAAAATAAATGAGTCATGCACTAAAACTACTACAAGAAAAATGTGGATGTACTGCGGATGGTTCGTTTGGGCCCAACACAGCTAGAGGCATTGTATCACACTACGAACTGTCTCCAGAACGCGGGGCACATCTGTTAGGTCAGGTTATACACGAAAGCGGCACGTTTAGATATGTGCGAGAAAACTTAAATTACAGCGTAGAGGCTATGATGAAAGTTTGGCCTAGTCGTTTTCCAACAGAAGAAAGCGCAAAACCATTTGCTCAAAACTCAAGAGCGTTAGCAGAAAACGTATATTTTGGAAGAATGGGCAATGATACTAAGGAAAAAGCCAGCCTATACATAGGCCGCGGATTTCTTCAATTAACCGGGTATGACAACGTCAAAGCGTTTGCTAGTGATACAGGTAAGCCCGAGGTGATACAGGATCCATCCCTTTTAGAAGAAGATTACGCTATGGATACCGCCATCTGGTTCTTTGAATCTAACAACCTATGGAAAATTTGTGACGAAGGTGTTAATGATGATGCAATTAAACGTCTGACCCGCAGGATAAACGGCGGGTACACGGGGTTAGATCACAGGATTAAAGAAACAAATAAGGTCTATGATTGGTTAAAATAGACTACTTGAGGAAGGACCTAAAATGAGTAGCACTATTGTAATAAGCATAATGTCTGAGGGAATGCCCGTAGACAAAATGGAAGAAACTGAAGAAGGTACGGCTTGCCCATTGCCAACTCAAGATCCAGAAGCCAACATGGAAAATCTAGATATGGCAGAATATGAGCATAACTACACTGAAGCTCATTTAACTGATCAGTGTTGTGGAACGTGTTCTATGTACAATCAAACTGAAGAAATGTTGGATTGTATCGGAGATGACACAGGAGAAGTTGGGTACTGCCAAAGTTTAAAGTTTATGTGTTCTAAAGAAAAAGTCTGTGACATATGGGCAGAAGGTGGCCCAATCACATCTGATTCACAAGAAGAATACAAGGACATCCTATAATGGATGTTGTGGACTTGGCGAAACATCTGTATAAGAAACTTGAAGAGCGCGAACAAGATATATCTCGGGCTCTTTCTCTCGGTGCTGTAAAGGATTGGGAGCAGTATAAAATGTCTGTGGGAGAGATACGGGGACTCTCTCTTGCTAGAGAAGAAATCAAGACCCTGCTGGAAAGAAACGTAGACGATGTCGAAGACTTTATATCTTCCTGATTCAGTCGCGCAGAAAATGAACAAAGACAAAGAAGCCAAAAAGGCTGAGTCTTCTTCTTTGGATAGCGCGTATGTAACCTCAGAAGAACGGGTGCTAGACCCAAACCTCTTAGAACAACCCCTGCTTGATCGACTTCCCCAACCCACAGGTTGGCGGGTTTTGGTTATGCCGTACCAAGGAAAAGCGAAAACTTCATCCGGTTTGTATATACCTGACGAAGTCCGAGAACGGGAGTCCGTTGCTACCGTAGTGGCTTATGTTATGAAGCTAGGTCCCCTAGCTTATAAGGATGCAGATAAGTTTGGCCCAGAGGCTGAACCATGGTGCAAAGAAGGCCAGTGGGTTTGTATAGGTCGGTATTCCGGCTCAAGATTTAAAATCGAAGGAGGGGAGGTTCGTATTATTAACGACGATGAAGTTATTGCGACTATCCTAGAGCCTGACGATGTTAAACACATATAGGAGAGGTAGCTATGTCAGAAGAAAAAATTGAAGTAGAAGAGCAAGAAACAGAGCAGGTTTATATAGAACCTGAGTCTGAATCTCCGTCAGAGGAACCTGTCAAGGCAGATTCAACAGAAGAAACAAAGGTCGAAGCATCTAACGGTGACGAGGAACTGGACAGCTATAGTAAGGGTGTTCAGTCGCGTATTAAGAAGCTGACTGAAAAGTATCGTCAGGAAGAGAGAGACAAGGCAGAAGCTGTTCGTCTTTCTCAAGAACTGATTGACGAAAACAAAAAACTTAAAAGCCGTATGCAAGCTTTAGACACAGGATATCTTTCTGAGTTTGGAAGCAGGCTGCAAGCGCAGACCGAAGAAATTAAACGGATTTATAAAGAAGCCTACGAAAATGGTGACACCGACAAGATGGTGGAAGCGCAGCAGGCTTTAGCTCAAGTTACTAATGAGCAGGCTCGATACAACACCGCTAAGTCTCGGCAAGAACAACAAGCTAAAACACAAGTTGAAATGGCTCAACAACAGCAGCAGCCTCAACAGCAGCAGCCTCAACAGCAACAGCAACAGCGTCCTCAACCGGATGCAAAAGCGGAAAAATGGGCGCAAAAAAACAAGTGGTTTGGTGAAGATAGGGTGATGACCGCAGCAGCGTTTGCGATTCATTCACAACTTACGAATGACGAAGGGTTTGACTCTGACTCATCTGAGTACTATACTGAAGTTGATAAACGCATTAGGTCGGAATTTCCACACAAGTTCCAACCTGCGAAGAAATCGGGTGGAGGTAGTCAGGTCGCATCCGCTGGCAACTCCGCATCCCGCAGTACTAAACAGGGGCGCAGGTCGGTCAAGTTAACGCATTCACAAGTCGCGATTGCAAAAAAGCTAGGCGTACCTCTTGAAGAATACGCTAAATTTGTGAAGGATTAATAAAATGACTGACAATAGAACACCGCGAAAGAACGCAACTCGAGCCTCAGAAACTCGCAGAAAACCTTGGGCTCCGCCCAGCCGCCTCGCTGCACCAGACGCCCCAGAGGGCTATGTGCATCGTTGGATTCGAACCTCAATGCGGGGTGAAGACGATAAAATGAACGTCAACACCAAACTGCATGAAGGGTGGGAACCCGTCCGAAAGGATGAGTATCCAGATTATGAAGCTCCTACTATTGACGAAGGTCGATTTGAAGGTGTGATTGGTCAAGGTGGTTTAATGTTGTGTCGCATACCTGTCGAAACCGCCAATGAAAGATCCGAGTATTACGGGAGCCGAACCCGCGAACAGATGGTTGCAGTCGATCAGGATTTAATGAAGGACCAACATCCTTCTATGCCGATATCTAATAGTCGGCAAAGTCGTGTATCCTTCGGAGGTTCAAGACGAGACTCCGAGTAACTTTTATTGAGGTGCTATTATGGCAAATTCTAACGGATCCTTTGGGCTACGTCCCATTGGCATTGTTGGACAAGGTGCGAATACTACGGGTGCTACCGAGTATCGTATTGCGTCAAACAACAATACAAAATTATATCAGGGCTCTCCTGTTATACCAATCGCAGGCGGAACTATCTCAGAAGCGCAAGCTGCTGCAGGTGGTAACGTTGCATTCTTGGGTGTTTTCTGGGGCTGCGAATATGTTCGCGCATCAGACGGTAAGACAATCTGGTCGGCTTCTTGGCAGGGTACTGCTGCTGGCGCAGATGCTAACTACCCAATTAAAGCTTTTGTTTACGATAATCCAATGCAGACGTTCACAATCGCTACATCTAATGTAGTGGGTGCGGCAAACACTGAAGCGGAAGTTCGTGCAATGGTCTTTAAAAATATCGCATTGGCAACTGCAACTGCAGGTAGTGACGTAACAGGAATCTCTTCTGCATCTGCAGATTTGAATACTGCTGCAAACACCGCTACTCTTCAGCTTCGTGTTATTGGCGTCCAAGATGACCCTGATAACTCAGACTTCACAGTCGCTGGTATCCCACTAATAGTACGTTTGAATACTTCGTTCAACTCTGCCAATGGCGGAATTGCAGCGGGTACTCCTTCGTCCACTGGCGTTTAAAGGAGGTCTAACACATGGCTATATCACGCGCACAACTAGCGAAAGAGCTAGAACCAGGCCTTAACGCCTTATTTGGTATGGAGTACAATCGGTACGAAAACCAGCACAGCGAAATCTTTACAACAGAATCTTCTGATCGTGCATTCGAAGAAGAAGTTATGTTGGCCGGGTTTGGCGCAGCACCTACAAAATCTGAAGGTTCTGCAATCAACTTCGATGATGCTAACGAAGCGTACACTGCTCGTTATAATCACGAAACCGTTGCACTTGCGTTCTCAATTACTGAGGAAGCAATCGAGGATAACCTGTATGACCGCCTCGGCAGTCGTTACACTAAGGCCCTCGCTCGTTCAATGGCGCACTCTAAGCAGGTTAAAGCTGCTTCTGTTCTTAACAACGCCTTTACAGGCGGTGCTAGTGCAGGTGGTGACGGCGTTGCTCTTTGTGCAACAAACCACCCGCTAACTAACGGCGGAACATTCTCTAATACTCCAGCAACTGCTGCTGATTTGAACGAAACTTCTTTGGAAGACGCTCTTATCAACATCGCTGGTTATGTTGACGAGCGTGGGTTGAAGGTCGCTCTTCGCGGCTTGAAGTTGATGATTCCACGTCAACTGCAATTCGTTGCAGAACGTTTGATGGTTTCTAACCTTCGGGTTGGTACTGCAGACAATGATACTAACGCAATTCGCTCAATGGGTATGTTGCCTGACGGTTATGCCGTTAACGACTTCCTTACTGATCCAGATGCGTTCTTTATCAAAACAGACGCGCCTCGCGGTTTGATTCACTTTGAGCGGACTCCGCTTTCCACTAACATGGAAGCAGATTTCGACACAGGGAATATGCGCTTCAAGGCACGGGAACGTTACAGCTTCGGCTTCTCTGACCCACGTTGTGTATTTGGTTCACCTGGGGCATAAGTTCCGGACTATTACTACAGTTAGGGGCGATCTTCGGATCGCCTCTTTCTTTTTGGCTTGAAGTGTTGTATGAAGAGTTATTCCCTGACAGTCACATATGTGACTGACATTCGCCAAGACAGGAGACTCACATGGCTAATACAACTTTTTCCGGTCCGATTCGGGCAGGCAACATTAAAAACACAACAGGAACTACTGTTGGTTCTGACATTGCAAACGTAGGTTACGTTGTAATGATGCAGACACACTCTATGGATCTTTCCAACGGTGCTATTGCAGCAGGAGCAACCAATATGGTTATTCCAGCTAACTCAAAAATTATTAATTGTATTGTTGATTTATCAACAGCGGCTAACGCCACAACTAACATTAGTGTTGGTGATACAGTTGGTGGAGCTACAACAATCCTAAACACATTGGCTACTGGCACAAGTGCTGGTCTTAAAACTGTAACCACACAAGGTGGTGGTACAGGTGAGTGGGACAACACAGGCACTGCGGATTTAAAGCTAACAGTTACAAACAGCGCAGCTACTAACGCTGGTGTTGCAGTTATTACAATCATGTACGCGCAAGCATACCACACCGCAATCCGTCCATAAGGAGAGCTTAGATGGCAGGGTCAGACATAAATGCGTATACTCATGCACAAGGTTCAGCGGCGGCTCTTATAGGGCCGTCCAGATCTAGACTTCAAGCCGTAAACATATACGCGACTGCGGCGGGCTCGTTCACTCTTACCAATGGTAATGGGGGAGCAACACTGTTAACGCAGAAGTTTCCCATAGGTATGAACGAGATATACATTCCTGAGAATGGGATGCTGTTTACTTCTGGGGTTTACATTTCTGCGCTTACGGGCGCGGGGACTGAACTGACGTTTCTTTTAGCGTAAGGATTATCCATGCCTAAAATCGACAAGGCTAAGATGAAATGCAACAAACCTAAACGTCAGATTTCTGGCGGTAAAAAGTCTGTTGTTAAAGCCTGCGATAAAGGAAAAGAAAAGATAGTTCGTTTTGGTGACGCCAACATGAAGATTAAGAAATCAGACCCTAAACGGCGAAAGTCGTTTAGGGCTCGTCATGGGTGCGATAAAGGCACTTTGGATAAATTAAAGGCCAAATATTGGTCTTGCAAAGCGTGGTAGTTATGAAATTAGAAGTCAATCAACTGGTGTCGTTTGTTGCCTTGGGTTTATTAGGTTGGGCCTCTCTGCAGGTTTACCAGATGAACGCTCAGTTGACGGTTACGTCTTATAAGGTTGAAGAAAATTACAACATGATCAAGCCTATGTGGCAGGATTTTTTGGTAAGGAACGCATATCATGATCAGCCGAAGCCAGATGGCAAAGCAAATATCCACGCCAACAACAAGGAATGGTAATATGAGTTTATACGAGAATATACGGAAACGTCGAGCAAGCGGAAAGCCTATGCGTAAAAAAGGCGACAAGGGTGCACCTAGTAACCAAGACTTTGTTAATGCGGCTAAAACCGCGAAGAAGGCAAAGGGTGGTATGATAAATAAAGGCTACAAGAACGGTGGCTGTGTTATGGCTGGTCGCGGTGGGAAATATAAAGGCGGAATGTAATGACAACTTCTGGATCAAGAGATTTCAATCTCGATGTAGCTGAACTTATTGAGGAAGCATATGAGCGGTGCGGTATAGAAGTACGCACGGGCTATGATGCCAAAACTGCTCGTCGCTCTTTGAATCTCATGTTTGCAGAATGGGCCAACAGAGGATTAAACCTGTGGACTGTTAAGTCTCATACGATTGATCTCACGCAGGGACAGGGACAAGAAACTCTTTCGGACAATGTAGTTGATCTATTGGATGTTGTTCTTCGTAGAAACAATACTGACTATGAAGTTCAAAGAATATCCAGGGGTGAATACGCAACTTTGCCCAATAAAACAACGCAGGGCAGACCTAGCCAGTATTGGCTAAATCGTCAGATTAATCCTGTACTAAATCTTTGGTCAGTACCTGAGAACTCTACAGATCAAATTATTTATTATTTTGTTCAGAGGATCGAAGACGCCGACACATTGGTTAATACAACAGATATGCCGTTCCGGTTTTATCCTTGTATGGCTGCAGGGTTATCCTACTATATTGCCATGAAACGAGCTCCAGATCGTGTACAGATGTTGAAGACTGTTTACGAAGAAGAGTTCCAACGAGCAGCGGATGAAGATCAGGGAAGAACCGCTTTGAAACTTCAACCTAGTCTTAGTTATTTGAGGGTCTAATGGCATACGCGAGTGGCAGTAAAGCGTGGGGAATATCTGATCGATCAGGCCGTCGATACCGTCTTCGTGACATGAAGGTGGAGTGGACAGGGGCCAAGGTTGGTCCTGATGAATTTGACCCCAAACAGCCTCAGTTGTTTCCACCAAAAGCGTACCCAGATCCTCAAGCATTAAGGAACCCAAGACCAGAAACAAATCTAGAGGAACAACGAGCATTGCAGTGGGGATGGAATCCAGTGGGATTTAATTACTTGCCGGGCCTTTCCCCAGATAACAATTTAGTAGCCACAGGATCTGTTGGCACAGCTACGGTGGTGATAACATGAGCTTTACATATGATGAACTAAAGACTGCTATACAGGATTATACGGATAATACTGAGACAAGTTTTGTTAACAACTTGCCTTTGTTTATCCGAGTTGCAGAAGAACGCATTTTAAAAAACGTGCAGCTTGATTTGTTTCGTAAGAATGCTACTGCAGTTATGTCAAAAGGATCTCAGTATTTAAGTAGTCCTACAGATTTCTTAGCTCCGTTTTCATTGAGTTACACAGTTGATGGGGATAAAACTTTTGTAGAGTTTAAAGACGTTTCGTTTTGTCAATCGTACACTCCGGACCCTGCGACTGAAGGTAAACCTCAATATTATGCTCAGTTTGATGTAGATAATTTTTTGTTGTCCCCTTCCGCAGACGCAACCTACACCTGTGAAATGCATTATTTTTACCGCCCAGTTAGTTTAACTGCGGGAGCAGGTTCTGCTACAACTTGGTTAAGTACAAATGCGGAAATGTGTCTTTTGTACGGTTCTTTGGTAGAGGCGAACATCTATCTCAAAGGCGAACAAGACATTATGCAAATGTATAATAGCAGATTTACAGAGGCAATGACCGCTCTTAAAATGCTAGGTGAGGCAAAAGAAACGACTCAAGAGTATAGAGTCGGAAGAGTTATAAGGCAAAAACAATGATACAAATAGAAGCTTTTGAAAATTTTAAAGTTTGTACATCTAATAACGGAGGTCACAGTGCAGATGCTGTGGCAGAAATGTGCGCCGACAAGCTAATGAGCGTGTCGGATTCGGCCCCGCCCGAGATACGAATGCAAGCAGAAGCGTATAAATCGCAGATGTTGCAAATTATCGCGCATTATATTAAAGTAGCGGTTAAGGAAGACCGCGAAACAACATGCGTAAAACTAAATGAGGCTGGGTTTCCTGACCTCGCCAACCAACTTAGGAGACTTTAAATGGCCTTTTCAGGTAACTTCATGTGTACATCCTTTAAGAAAGAACTTCTTCAAGGCATTCACAACTTCACTGCCTCTTCAGGCAATACATTCAAACTTGCCCTGTACACTAACAGCGCATCGTTCAACGCGGCAACCACTGCATATACTTCTTCAAATGAAGTATCTAACTCAGGTTCGTACAGCGCTGGCGGGGGTGCACTCACAAACGTGACACCGACATCTTCAGGAACAACAGGGTTAACAGACTTTGCTGACCTTGCGTTTACGTCAGCTACGATCACAGCCCGAGGCGCATTAATATATAACGACAGTGCTGCCGGTGATCCAACAGTTGCGGTGCTGGACTTCGGTGCTGACAAGACTTCTACTACTGGTACATTTACTATTCAGTTCCCAACAGCGGACGCTTCGAACGCTATTATTCGAATCGCTTAAAATAATAGGAGTAGCTCCATGGCCTTAATTGTCGCTGATCGCGTACAAGAAACTACAAATTCTACGGGTACAGGGGCTTATACTCTGGGGGGCGCGGTTCCGGGCTTCCAAACATTTGCTTCCGAGGTATCTAACACAGATACTGTCTATTATTCGGTAACGGATAATGTGAACTTCGAGGTTGGCCTTGGAACTTATGCGTCTAGTGGGGGGACTATTACTCGCACGGCAGTATTTACATCTTCTAACTCTAACAATGCGGTTAACTGGGGCATAGGAACAAAGAATATATTCCTTACATACCCCGCGGATAAGGCTGTACTTGAAGACGCAAGTAACAACGTAACCATTGGCAACAATTTAGTTGTGGGTGGTACGGTTGATGGTCGTGACGTAGCC